>Ga0209758_1000869_pt1 | contig 41584 bp, 32 predicted proteins | sample AraplaMF_Col_mMF_FD_184258 | JGI IMG/M metagenome (GOLD analysis project Ga0209758, IMG submission 184258) | Arabidopsis root microbial communities from the University of North Carolina, USA - plate scrape MF_Col_mMF (SPAdes) (version 2) | ecosystem: Host-associated > Plants > Roots > Endosphere... | reverse complement strand
TGTGCCCGGGTTGGGTGAGAGCCGCATGAGCTCTCGGTTCTCCAGGTCCACGTGCGGAGCGAATACTACTGCGAGAGTGCTGCATTGAGAAGCAGTTTTCATAGGTGAAACACGCATTCATGCGCCTCGGCGCGCTCTTTTGTCGCCTCAGAGCCTCATCTGCGTGCCTTCGAGCTGCACTTCGAGGGCGCGAACGATGCGGTAGCCGGCTACTACCCGCGTGCGCCGAAGGCTTCCGAGAATGCAGGTCGACGGTCTCGCACGGTGCGTTTCCGTCCTTGTCGAAGGAGACGAACGATGGGCAAGAAGATCCTGATGCTGGTCGGCGACTACGCCGAGGACTACGAGACGATGGTGCCGTTCCAGGCGCTGCAGATGGTGGGCCACACGGTGCACGCGGCCTGCCCGGACAAGAAGGCCGGCGACTTCGTGATGACCGCGGTGCACGACTTCGAGGGCCAGCAGACCTATTCCGAGAAGCCCGGCCACCGCTTCACGCTGAACGCGAGCTTCGCGTCGGTGAAGGGCGAGGACTACGACGCGCTGCTGATCCCCGGCGGCCGCGCGCCCGAGTACCTGCGCATGAACAAGGCCGTGATCGCGCTGGTGCAGCACTTCTCGCGCGCCGACAAGCCGATCGCCGCGGTGTGCCATGGCGCGCAGCTGCTGGCCGCCGCCGGCGTGATCCGCGGCAAGCGCGTGTCGGCCTACCCGGCCTGCGCGGCCGAGGTCGAGCTGGCGGGGGCGAGCTATGCGGCGATCGAGGTCGACCAGGCGGTGACCGACGGCAAGCTGGTCACCGCGCCCGCGTGGCCGGCGCATGCGGCCTGGCTGTCGCAGTTCCTCGCGGTGTTGGGCACGAAGATCCAGCATTGAGCGAGAAGCCCCTCGTTGCAGCGGGTTCCGGATCGGCCGAAGATGGCGCCCCTGCTCCGCTGCATCGAGGGATCCGACCATGTGCGAAGTCTTCATCCGCGCCGACCCGTCATCCTATGAGTCGCGCACGCGCTCGGTGCGGCTGCATGGCGTCGTGACCAGCATCCGGCTCGAGAACCTGCACTGGGAGGTGCTGGAGGAGATCGGGGCGCGCGACGGCATGAGCGTCACGCATTTGCTGGAGCGGCTCTACGACGAGCTGGTGGAGGCACGCGGCGAGGTCGGCAACTTCGCCTCGTTCCTTCGTGTCAGCGCGTTGCTGAATGGGCCCCCCAGTCGCCTTCGCTCCTGCCCCCAAGGGGCGCCACACCAGGGGCCCGGCAAAGCCGGTTCCCCGGTGCGTGGCTTGATGGGCCTGCGCTCGCTTTCGTAGCCCGGATGCCAATCCGGGAACCCAGGTTCAGTAGACGTCGCGGCGGTAGCGGCCGGCATCGGCCAGCGCGGCAAGTTGATCGATGCCCAGCACCTCGGTCAGCGCTTCATCCACGCCCGCGGCCATGCCTTCGAGGCTGCCGCACACATAGATCGCCGCGCCATCGGCCACCCATTCGCGCAGCCGCTGCGCCTGTTCCCGCACGCGGTGCTGCACATACAGCCGCTGCGGCGGGTCGCGCGAGAACACCCGGTCGACCCGCGCCAGCACGCCCTGCCGGGCCCAGCCGTCGACGTCCTGCGCGTAGTGCCGGTCATGCGCCGCCTGGCGCTCGCCGAACAGCAACCAGCAGGCCGCGGGTGCCGCCAGCGCCGCGCGCGCCATCAGGTGGCTGCGCAGGCCCGCCAAACCGGTGCCGTTGCCGATCAGCACCAGCGGACGCGCCGCGTTGTCGCCGATGCGGAAACTGCCGTGCGCGCGCAAGCGCAGCGGCACCGTCCCGCCGATCTCCAGCGGCCCGGTCAGCCAGCCCGAGGCCACCCCCAGGCTGCCGTCCGGATGCCGCTCCTGGCGCACCATCAGGTGCAGGCGGCCGGCCGTCGGCACCGAGGCGATGGTGTACTCGCGCGGCCGTGACGCATCGCCCGGCGCCTGCACCTGCACCAGGTCGCCGGCCTGCCAGTCGGGCAGCGCCCCTTCCACCGGGACGAGTTCGAGATGGCACACCGGTGCCGCCGCACTGCCCTCGTTCAGCACGTGGCGCGCCACCAGCCGCCACGCGGCGAAGGCCGGCGCCTGCCAGTCCGGCACGTCGACCGTGCCGGCCAGGTGCGCGACCTGCTGCTGCCAGCGCTTCAGTGCCGCCGGGTCTTCGTTGTCGAGTTCGACGCGCTCGAACAGCGGCGTCGCCCCCTGCGCCTGCAGCCACCCATCCAGGCGCCGGCCGAAGCCGCAGAACTGTGCATAGCTGCTGTCGCCGAGCGCCAGCACCGCGTGGTGCAGGTTCGGCAGCGGCAGTCCGCCCTGCGCGATCTGCTGCGCAAAACGCGACGCGGTGTCCGGCGCATCGCCTTCGCCGTAGGTGCTGACGATGAAGAGCGCGCGCTCGGTGCGCGCCAGCTCGGCCGGCGTCAACTCGCGCAGCGGCAGCAGCCGCACCGCGACGCCGGCGGTGTGCAGCAGGCGCGCGGTCTGCCAGGCCAGTTGCTCGGCGAAGCCGGTCTGGCTGGCGAACGCGACCAGCAACGGCGTGCCGTCGCCCGCCGCATGGTCAAGTGCTGCCGCATCGCGCGCCGCGGCGGCATGACGCCGCCGTTCGCGCCAGGCGATGAAGCCGCAGAACGCGAGGTAGGCCAGCGCCACCGCGCCGGCGGCGAACGCCCGGTGCAGCGGGCTCACAGCAAGGCCGCGAACGCGCGGCTGCTGCGCTCGTGCAGGCGGCCGTCGGCGCGGCGCGTGACGAACAAGGCCGCGATGCCGCGCTCGTCGGCCCACGCCGGGCCGTCATCGGGGCCCAGCACGGTGAGCGCGGTCGACAGCGCATCGGCCGCCATGCAGCTGTCGGCCAGCACCGTCACCAGCGCCAGGCCATGGGCGATCGGACGGCCGCTGCGCGGGTCGATGGTGTGCGGGTAGTGGCGCCCGTCGCGCGCGAAGAAGCGCCGGTGGTCGCCCGAGGTCGCGATGGAAAGGCCGTGCAGCGCGACGCGCGTCTCCACCGCGTCCTCGTCGGGCTGCCAGGCGCCGCCCTGCCAGCGCGGCGCCGGCTCCAGCGCCACCCACCAGGGCTGGCCATCGGGCTTCACGCCTTCGCCGCGCAGCTCGCCGCCGACCTCCACCAGCAGGTCCTCGATGCCGAAGCGTTGCTGCAGCAAGCGCACGACGCGGTCGACGCCGTAGCCCTTGGCGATCGCCGACAGGTCGAGCCGCAGGCCACCCGGCTGCCGTGCGCGGCGCGGCGCCACCTGCAGGCGCTGCCAGCCGCCGAGGGCCCGCGCGGCCTCGACGCGCGACTCGTCCGGCGGCTCGAAGCCCGGCTCGTCGTGGCGCCCCTGCGGGCCGAAGCCCCAGGCGTCGACCAGCGCGCCGGCGCACGGGTCGTAGGCGCCATCGCTGTCGCGCGCCACCCGCAGCGCACAGGCCAGCACCTCGTCGAACCCGGCCGGCAGCTCGTGCCAACTGCCCGCCGCCGCGCGGTTGAAACGGCTGATGTCGGAGTCGGGCTCCCACGGGCTCATCTGCGCGACGATGCCGTCCAGCGCGGCCTGGATCGCCTGCTGGATGGGGTCCAGCGGCAGGCCGGCCGAGCCGACCAGGCGCACCGACCAGCGGGTGCCCATGGTCAGGCCCTGCAACGCATGCACGCGCCCGCCGAGGGCCGGCGGACGCGTCGCGATGCGCTGCGGGATCAGCACCCGCGCCGGCTGCATGGCCCTGTCTTCCCCTTCTTTCCTTACTGCGGCAGCACTTCGACCGTCGCGCTGGCGCTCGCGCGGCGCGTCGGCGGCGTGCCCTCGGCGGCACGCACCGCGTGGCTCACGCCGATCCAGTAGCGGCCGGCCTCCGGCCACTTGACGCTGAACTGGCCCCTGGCATCCGTCTTCAGCGCGATCTCGCCGAGCTTGTAGCGGTAGCGGTTGCCGCCGCGCAGGATGGTGACGTCGATGCTCGCCGCCGGCTGCCCGTCGAGCAGCACGCGGAAGCTGGAGGTGTCGCCGGCGCTCAGGTCGGTCGGCGCGCTCAGCGGGACGAACTCCAGGCCCTGCCCTTGCGGCGCGAAGGCCTTGTCGCCCACCTTGGCGCCCTTGGCGTCGTTGCTGACCCAGGTCTCGACGCGGTTCTGCATGCGCGTGACCTGCAGCTCCTGCGCATCGGGCGGTACCTCCTTCGCCATCGCGTCGGGGCTGCCGCGCCAGCGCTTGGGCTCGCCATTGAGCTTGTAGTTGGCGAACACGCTCTCGGTGTAGTTGACGATGCGGTAGGTGCCGGGTTGGGTCAGCTTGACGTCGAAGCTGCTGCGGCGGCGCGCGCTGCTGCGGTTCTCAGCCTCGAGCCTGCTGCCGTCCGGCGCGACGATGGACAGGCCGTCCAGCGCCAGCGCATTGGTGTCGTACTCGAACAGGTCTTCGGACACCGCGGCATCGACCGTGACCACGGCCTCGCGGCCGCTGACGACGGTGGCCGAGGGCACAAGCCAGGTGCGGTGCGCGTGGGCGGCCAGCGGGAGCAGCAGGACGGCCAGGCCGAGAAAGCGGGTGGAGGTTTTCATCGGCACGCTCCTCAGGGCTTCAGTTCCAGCGCGACCGCGCCGAGTTCGTGTTCGCCTTGCGCCTTGGCGACCTGGGCCGACTTGACCGGCCAGTCGAAGGGCACGCGCAGCACCTCGCGGCCGCCGTTCTCGCGCGCTGCCTCGACCACCAGCTGGTAGCTGCCGGGCGGCAGCGTCGCCAGGCCCTTCGTGCCGGCCAGTCCGATCACGTGCTCGCCCGGCGCGCGCGTCGCGGCGGTGACGCCGTCCATCGGCGTCTGCATGTCGCGGCCGCCCTTGCGCCACCAGCTGCGCATGTCCTTCAGCCACTTCGCGCCGCCGTTGTCGCGCTTCTTCACGTCGTACCAGAGCGCCAGCTGGCTGGCGAAGGCGGGGTCGGCCGCATTCTCGACCCACACCGCCACATAGGGCTTGTGGTACTCGGCCACGCTCAGCCGCGGCAGTTCGAGCTTCAGGTTGGCCTCGGCGGCGAATGCCGGTGCGGCCAGCGCGGCGGCGGCACCCATGGCCATCGAATAGCGGAGTCTCATCGGAAGGTCCTTCGGAGGAATCAATGAATGAACAGGATCGCCAGCAGCAGCGGCAGCACCAGCCCGCCGGCCACCACCGGCCAGGTGGACGGGCGCTTGTCGGCATGCATCTTCAGGATGAACAGGCCGGTCACCGAGAACACCAGGCAGGACGCGGCGAACAGGTCGATGAACCAGCTCCACGCGGTACCGGTGTGGCGGCCCTTGTGCAGGTCGTTCAGGTACGAGATCCAGCCGCGGTCGGTGCGTTCGTATTCCAGCGCGCCGTCCTCGCGGGCAATGCGCAGCCAGGCATCGCCGCCGGGACGCGGCAGCGGCAGGTAGACCTCTTCGGGCGACCACTCGGCCGGCCGGCCGGCGACCTCGATCGCGAGCGTCGCCTCGACCCAGCCGGCCAGCGCCGGAGGCAGCGGCGCGGCGGGCTGCTTGTCGCCCGCCGACTGAATCAGCTTGAACAGCTCCGGCGGCAGCTGGGCCGCCTTCTTCGTCACCTGCGGTTTCGCTTCGATCTGCGACGCGTGGTTCAGCGTGAAGCCGGTGACGGTGAACAGCAGCAGCCCGACCAGGCTCAGCGCCGAGCTGATCCAGTGCCACTGGTGAAGCGTCTTCAGCCAGTAGGCGCGCTGCGGTGCCGGTGTCGCCGCCCCCATCAGGTGTCGGCCCACTGGCGCAGCAGGTTGTGGTAGTGGCCGGTCAGCGCGACCAGCTCGGCGCTGTCGCCATGCCGCTCGCGCAGGCGCTGGATGGCCTGGTCGAGCTCGAACAGCATGCCGCGCCGCATGTCGTCGCGCACCAGGCTCTGCACCCAGAAGAAGGAGCAGACGCGGGCGCCGCGCGTCACCGGCATCACGCGGTGCAGGCTGCTCGACGGGTAGAGGATCAGGTCGCCGGCCGGCAGCTTGACCTCGTGCGCGCCGTAGGTGTCCATCACCTCCAGCTCGCCGCCGTCGTACTCGTGCGGCTCGCTGAGGAACAGCGTGCACGACAGGTCGGTGCGCAGCCGCAGGCTGGTGCCGGGCACGCCGCGCACCGCGCCGTCGACGTGCAGTCCGTAGTGCTCGCCGCCCTCGTAGCGGTTGAAGAGGGGCGGCACGTAGCGCAGCGGCAGCGCGGCCGACGCGAACAGCGGATGCGTTTCCAGTGCCTGCAGGATGACCGGGCCCCAGCGCTGCGTCAGCGGCCCGGCCTCCGGCAGCTGGCGGTTGCGCTTGACCTGCGCACCCTGCGGGCCGACCGTCTCGCGGCCGTCGTTCCAGTCGGCCGCGTCGACGGCCTCGCGGATCTCGGCGACCTGGGACGGCGTCAGCACGCCGGGCACGTGGAGCAGCATGGTCAGTACTTGAAGTTGGCGCTCAGCAGGGCGTTGCGTGGTTCGCCCGGCTTGTAGCGGGAGCCGCCATTGTTCAACGAAGCGGTGTACTCCTTGTCGAACAGGTTGTTGACGTTCAGCTGCAAGGAGATGTTCTTGTCGATGTCATAGGACACCATGCTGTCGGCCACCCAATACGATTTGGTGTTCAGCAGGTTGGTCACCACGCCGCCATTGCTGCTGCGAGCGACCGTGTCGACGTAACGCACGCCGCCGGCCACGGTCAGCTTGTCCAGCAGCTTGTAGGCCGCCCACGAGCTGAAGGTTTTCTTGGGCGAGTAGACGATCACGTTGCCGTCGTTGCCGGTGGCGCCGGGCACGCCGCGGATGATCTTCGGATCCATCACGGCCAGGCCCAGGCTCAGGTCCAGCTGGGGCGTGACCTGCCCGACCAGACCCAGTTCGATGCCGTCGACGCGGCGCTTTCCGACCTGGGTGAAGGTTGCACCGGTCGCCGCGCCGTCGGAGATCAGTTCGTTCTTGTTCTCGCTGCGGTAGATGGCTGCGGTGGCCGCCAGCTTGCCGCCGAACAGGTCCCACTTGGTGCCGAGTTCGATGTTGCTGCCTTCCTGCGGCTTGATGCCCGGGTTGGCCTGGTTGGTGGTGGAGGTGCTCAGCGAGAAGTTGCTTCCGCCGGGCGGCTGGAAGGAGTTGGACACCGTCAGGTAGACGCTGCCGTTCTGGGTCGGCTTGAACAGCGCGCCCACCTTCCAGCTCACCAGATTGTCGGTCAGGCCGAGTTGCGGGTTCTGCACCAAGGTCTCGGCCGTGGCCGGCGTGGTGCCGGTGTTCGACGCGGCGGTGAAGGTGGCGCTGTTGGTCTCGGTGTGGAACTTCTCCCAGCGCACCCCCCCATTCAGAAGCCAGCGCTCGGACAGCGTCAGCGTGTCGAAGGCGTAGACCGCCGCGCTCAGCGTGTCGCCCTTGGTGTAGCCGCCCTTGAACGGCGGGCTCAGGAAGGTGTCGCCGGTGCTCGGGTTGTACAGGTCGGCGCGCGGTTGCGACAGCGGCGAGGTCGGCAGCGTCGTGCCGCTGCGGCTGACGTCGGTCAGCGTCTGGGCATTGGCCTGGTTCTGCTTCTCGTAGATGAACTCGAAGCCGCTGGACAGCGAATGCTTGACGGCACCGGTCGCGAACTCGGTCGTCAGGTTGGTCTGGTTGGTCAGGATCTCGTTCGTCTGGTGGCGGCCTTGGCGCGAGCGCTGCACCGTCAGCTGGCCCGTGCCCTGCGTGACGGCGACGCCGTTGACGCCGGTCAGCACGAAGTCCTGCTCGGTGTGGCCCAGGCGCGTGGTGTTGCGCAGCGTGGTGCCACCGCCGAAGTCATGCTCGATGCGCGCGGTGAACATGTGCAGCGTGACGTCGTCGAAATCGTCCAGCGAACCGTAGAAGTTCTTCGAGTCGACCGCCGGGCCGGTGGGCAACGTGCCGAACATGTAGCCGTCGAGCCCGTAGGTGGAGACACCGCCATCGGGCCGGTTCTTCTGGTCGATGTAGAGGTAGTTGAAGATGGCGCGCGTCGGCGTGCCCAGGCCGAAGGCGACCGAGGGCGCGAAGCCGAAGCGCTTGCTCTTGACCTCGTCGCGGCCGGGCGTGCCGTAGTCCTGGGTCATCACGTTCAGGCGCACGGCCGAGCCGGGGATGGACAGGTCGAGCGGCCGGTTCAGGTCGGCAGTGGCGCGCAGGCGGTTCGACGTTCCCACCGTCAGCGTGCCGTTGTTGAAGGCCTCGCGGCCGGCCGACTTGGAGACCAGGTTGACGTAGCCCGACGAGGCGCCGCGGCCGTTGTCCGAGCCCGACGGGCCCTTGATCACCTCGACCTGCTCGATGTTGAACACGTCGCGCGAGATGTTGCCCAGGTCGCGAATGCCGTCGACGAAGATGCTGCCACTGGTGTCGAAACCGCGCAGGAAGATCGAATCGCCGGTCGAGGTGTTGCCGTTCTCGCCCAGCTGCATCGTGATGCCCGGGGTGTTGCGCAGCGCCTCGGCCAGCGTGGTGGCGACCTGCTGCTGCAGCACTTCCTTCTTGATCACCGTGATGGTCTGCGGCGTGTCGAGCAGCGGCTGCGTGAACTTCGGGCTCGACGGGTTGTCGGCCTTGAACTCGCTGCCGTTCTGGCCCGTCACCTTCACCGCGGGCAACGTGACTTCGGCCGATGCGTCGGGCTTCTTCGGCGCTTCGGCCGTCTGGGCCGCCGCCGGCAGGGCCGCCGCCATCAGGCTGAGCGCGGCAGAGGTCATGGTTGCCGCGTGCTTGCGGCTCTTGATGTGGGCCAAGGGAGACTCCTCGAGATTTTTGTCAGGGACTGCGTTTCGGCTGGCGCGTGGCTGGCGGATTCGTTAAAAGACAGCCGGCCCGTCACCGGCGCCGGCTGCAATGGAGAAACTCGGTTCAGCGCCGCAGCGCGTACCAGGCGACCACGGCGACCGGCAGCCCGAGCGCGAACCAGGACAGCGCATCCCACGCGCCATCGCCGACCAGTGCGGACAGCAGGCCGACGGCGCTCAGCAGCGCCAGCGCGACCGGCCAGCCCCACAGGCGCAGGTTGGCATTCATGGTTGTGTCGCTGCCTCGGGCTCGCTGACGAAGCCGACCTTGGTCAGCCCGGCCTTCGACGCATCGGCCAGCGTCTGCGCGACGTAGCGGTAGGCGACGGCCTGGTCGGCGCGCAGGTGGATCTCGGGCTGCGGCTGCTTGCCGCTTTCGGCGGCGAAGCGCTTGCCGGCCTCGGCACGCGTCACGACCTCGCCGTTCCAGTACAGCAGGCCGGCCGCATCGATCGCGAACTCGACCTTGTCGGGCGGCAGCTGGTTGACCTGCGAGCTGGCCTTGGGCAGCTCGAGCTTGACCGCGTTGGTGAGCAGCGGCGCGGTGATGATGAAGATCACCAGCAGCACCAGCATCACGTCGATCAGCGGGACCATGTTGATCTCCGCCATCGGCGCGCTGGCGTGCTTGGAATCGAAGCTGGCGAAGGCCATCGCGCGCCCCTCAGGCGGCCGCCGGCCGGGCGGCCAGCGCGCGCACGTTGGCCGGCTGCGCGGCCTCGTTGCCCAGCGGCTGGCCCATCGACACGAATGTGTGCAGCTCGTAGGCAAAGGCGTCGAGCTTGGACGACATCACGCGGTTGGCGCGCGTCAGCCAGTTGTAGCCCATCACCGCGGGGATCGCGACCGCGAGGCCCAGGCCGGTCATGATCAGCGCCTCGCCGACCGGGCCGGCCACCTTGTCCAGCGTGCCGGCGCCGCTCATGCCGATCGCGACCAGCGCGTGGTAGACGCCCCAGACGGTCCCGAACAGGCCGACGAAGGGCGCGGTGGCGCCGACGGTGGCCAGCATCGCCAGGCCGTTCTCCAGCCGCGTGGTCTCTTCGTCCAGCACCTTCTTGATGGTGCGGGTGACGAACTCGCCCGAGGTGCCGGCCTCTTCGAGCTTGGCGGCGCCGTACCTGGCGTGGTGGGCCTGCGCATGCATCGCGTGGCTGGTGAGGTGCGAGAACGGGTCGTGCACGCCGTGCGTGGCGATCTCGTTGGCGACGGACTCCAGCGATGTCGCGTTCCAGAAGAAGTTCAGGAAGGCCTGGCTGTGGCGGCGCCGCGTCACCAGCGACAAGCCCTTGATGGCGATGATCACCCACGACGCGATCGACATCAGCACCAGGATGCCCAGCAGCGTCTTGCCCACCACATCGCTTTGCGCGATGAAGTGGCCGAATCCCAAACCGGCTTCAGCGTTCACGTCATTTCTCCAGGTCAAAGGACAGCGGGATCAAGGCCCAGCCCGCAGTGGGGCGGCCGTTCTCCGTATAGGGTTCGAAGCGGAATTTCTGCACCGCGGCGACGGCCGCGTCGTCGAGCCGCGCGAAGCCGGACGACTTGCTGACCTGCACCGATTGCGGCACGCCGGCCTCGTCGATGTAGACGCGCACGGTGACGCGGCCGGTCTCGTTCAGGCGCTTGGAGGCGCGCGGGTATTCGGGCGGCTCGGCCTTCAGGTACTTCACGGCCGAGGCCGGGATCTGCTTCGGCGGGGCGGGCGGTGCCGGGGGCGCGGGCGGGGCCTCGATGGCGACCGGCGCGGGCGGCGGGGGCAGCTCGACCGGGGGCGGGGGCGCGACGAACGCGGCCGGTGCGGGCGTCGGCGCAGCGGTGATCAGCGGCGCCGGCGGCGGAACCTTGGCGATCGGCTTCGAGGGCGGAGGCGGCGGTGCCGGCGGCGTGGGGGGCGCCGGCGGCGCGATCAGGTCGACGAAGATCGGCGCCGCGCTGGCCACCGCATCGCGCACCGCAGGCACCTGCATCAGCCCCCAGCCCACGCCCAGGTGCACGGCCACGATGCCGGCCACGACGGCGCGCAGCTGGCCTAGCGTGAGGCCATCGGCACGCACCGGCCGGCGGCTCAGCGGCGGCAACGCGGCGGGCATTGCGGGAGGAGACACGGCAGCCATGGGTGGGGGTTGGAAGGGAGAAAGAACGCGGTACGTCAGACAGCAGCAAAAAACTTTAACACAAACGAGAACGATTCTTATTAAAGCATCACAACGTGGACATGCACCCCGGATTGGCATCCGGGCTGCCAAGAAAAACGGGCCGCACAAGGCGGCCCGTCAGGGGTGAGGGAAAGCTCAGGTCGTCACTTCGCGACGATCACCTGCGCTTCCGTGCCGGCTTCGCGCCGCAGCATCACCAGGAAGCCGGTCTGCGACGGCGAAGCCGTCGCGCCGCCCACCGGGGTCAGCGTGTCCACGCGCTGGATGCGCAGGCTACGCACGATGCCGCTGCTGTCGCCGTTGACGGCGTAGCGCGGCTTGCTCGGCGTGAAGGTCATCTTGTCGAACGCGTCGGTGACGTTGCCGGTGTAGTAGTTGTCGTAGCCGATCGCGGTGAAGTCGAACTGCTGGTCGGCCGTCAGACCCAACGCTGCCAGCGGCACCGTCATGATCATGTTGGCCGAGTTCAGGTCGGCATCCGCGTAGTAGTACGCGCTGGTCACCCCCGTCGCCAGGTTCTGCACGTTGATCAGGTTGATGCCCGTCAGGCCGAACCCGCCCTGCTCCGCGTTGAAGACCGCGAAGTCGGGCACGCCGTCGCGGTTGGTGTCGATGTCCACCTCGAAGCCGGCCGGGTAGTTCGGCGTCGCGCGGCGCCCGAAGGTGCTGAGCGCGAACTGCAGCGCGTCTTCACCCGCCACGTAGCGCACCCCGATGGCCCGCAGGTCGATCAACGCGAAGTTGTCGCCCGGCTGCGGCTGCTCGCTCGGATCGGCCTTCTTGCTGGTACCGGTCAGCGCGAAGATGTCGAACTCGCTGTCGGCCGCACCGACGTTGCCCATCAGGATGATGCCGCCCGGCCAGTTCGGGCGCACCGCGGCCACCGCCAGCACCTGCGCCGCCTTGCGCGGCAGGATGTGCCACGGCACGCTCAGCACCTCGGTGCCGGCCGTCAGCGTGAAGTAGCCGTCGTACTCCGGCCCGTCGAGCAGGTCGCCGCTGCCGCCTTGCGCACCGCCGTCCAGCGTCCACTCGGGCAGCTTGGCAGGGTTCACGCGCAGCCTGACGGTGATCGTCTCGCGGCCCTTGGCGGCCACCTTCACCGACTTCGGTGCCGAGATCGACACCGCGCCGCTCGATTCGTCATCGGCGTAGCGGAAGGCGCTCTTGATCGTGAAGGTCTTCGCCTTGTCGCCGAAGTTCTGCACGACGAGCTTCTTCTCGTACTCGGCCGGCGCCGAGACTTCCTGGGCGCCGAAGGACAGCGCAGCGGACAGCGAGGTCGGCTCGTAGGCGATCGCGTTCAGCGCCAGCGCCTTGTTGACCCGCACCTCGCCCGCGCCGATGCGCGTGATGGGCGCCAGGCGGCCGGGCAGCAGCGCCGGGTTGGTGTAGATCTCGTTCATCGCGCTGTTCATCAGCATCGACTTGATCTGCAGCGGCGTGCGCGTCGGGTACTTGCCGATCAGGATCGCGGCAGAGCCCGCCACCATCGGCGTCGCACCCGAGGTGCCGCCGAAGGCCTCTTCGCCCGTCGCGCTGCCGGCCACCGCCGACACCGACGCGCCGGGCGCGCCGATCTCGGGCTTGATGGTCTGGAAGCTGATGCTCGGGCCGCGCGCCGAGGTGCTGGCCATGCTGCCGATCAGCGGCACCTTGGTGCCGTCGCTGACCGTCACGTTGACCGGCGCCGCGATGTTGGCCTTGATCTTGTTGGCCGCCGATTGCTGGATCACGAGCGTCGGCACGAAGTTGCTGCCGCCGCCGTTGCTGAACGACACCGCGTCGCCGGGGGCAACCAGGCCGAGCAGCACGCCGGTCGCGCCGGCCGTGCCGGCCGCATCCACCTTCAGGCTCACCGAGCAGGTGCCGCGGTCGATCAGCGCCACCTTGCCGGCCGGGTCGGCCAGCAGCGCCTGTCCCGGGCAGGCCGTGCCGACGTAGACCACGTCGCCGCTGAAGCCGCCGCCGATCGGCGCCCATTCCACCGTGGCGGTGTTGCCGTAGACGCCGGCGATCGAGGCCGGCGAGTTGATCTTCAGGCCGAAGGCGACCGCGCTGGGCACCTGCGTCTGCGCGACGCTGATGGCCCCCGGGGAGATCGACGGCGAGCTGACGATGTACGGCTTGTTCGCGGCATTGCCGGCGGCAAGCACCGCGACGATGCCGGCGTCGACCGCGGTCGAGATGGCTTCGGTCGAGTCGTCCATCACCTGGCCGTAGTCGGAGCCGAGCGACAGGTTCATCACGTCGACCGCGTCGGACGGATCGCCGTCGCCGTTCGGGTCGATGGCCCAGTCGATGGCCTTCAGGATCGACACGCCGTTGCAGCTGGTCGCGACCGCGCTGCACACGCGCAGGGCCAGCAGCTTGGCACCCGGGGCGACGCCCTTGTGCGTGCCATCCTTGCTCTTGCCGGCGATGATGTCGGCGACGTGCGTGCCGTGGCCCTGGAAGTCGATCGGGTTCGGGTCTTCGGTGCGCGGCCCGTTGGGCCACGTGTCGCCGACGAAGTCGAAGCCGCCGATCACCTTGTCGGTCGGGTAGACGCTCGGGTCGACCGTGGTGTTGCGCGGGTCGCTCGGGTCGGTGCCGTAGGCCTTCAGGTAGGCCTCGGGCGTGCCGTCGCCGCCGAGGTTGCGGTGCGTGTAGTCGATGCCCGAATCGAGCACGGCCACGCGCACGCCGGTGCCGTCGAAGCCGGCCTGCTGCGCGGCGGTCGCGCCGATGTAGGGCACGGTCTCGGACAGGCTCATCTCGTAGTGGTTGACGCGGCGCACCTTGGCGACGCCGGGCATGGCCGCGATGGCCTTCAGCTTCGACGCGTCGACCGTGACGGCGATGGCGTTGTGCGCCATGGTCACGCGGCCGAGTTCCTTGGCGCCGACGGCAGCCAGCCGCGCCTGCAGCGCGTCCTGGTGGGACAGCAGGGTCTTGCGGTGCGAGGCCAGCGCTTCGCGCGTGGCCTGCGGGGCTTCGCGCAGCGTCTTGACGCTGAGCGCACGTTCGTTGGTGGACGCGGCGATCGCGAGCTGCGAGGCCATCGCGGCCACCGGCGCGTCGTCCAGCGTGACCCAGACGTCGACCGAGCCGCTCAGGCGGGCCAGGCGGCTGTCGAGCACGTCGGTCTTGCCGCCGGGCAGCGAAATCTGCTGCACGCTGCGCGTCGGCGCGTCGGCGAGGGGTGCATCGTCGGCGGATGCGGTGTCGGGCGTACTGCCGCCGCCACCGCCGCCGCAGGCAGCGAGGACGAGCGCGGCAGTGACTGCCAGCCCGGCTTTCCAGGAAATTCGGATAGACACGAGACACTCCTTGTGGGGCACGTCCAACCCGATCCGTCCGACTGCTTCCAGCTGGACCGGGACGGCGCCGGAGACGGGTGCGTGCCCGGCGCCGTGCGTGAGGTTGATGGGAGAACGCATGCTCGGCGGCGTGTCCTCGCTGTGTCAAGCCGTGACAAAGCGTGCCCCCTATCCCTAGGGGGACCGGAAAACCCTGGGTCGTCGGACCTCGCCCCGCACGGTCGCGAGCGCAGTTGTCGCGCACTCTCCGATCGGGCGGGTATGCTCGCTGCATGAAGACCCTGGCCCGTTGGTTCCTGCTCGCCGCCTCGCTGTTGCTGCTGGCCCACTTCTACCCCGGCGTCAGCGTCAGCAGCTTCGGCTCGGCGCTGCTGGCTGCGCTGGTGCTCGGCCTGCTGAACGCGCTGCTGCGCCCGCTGCTGGTGCTGCTGACGCTGCCGGTGACGGTCCTCACGCTCGGGCTGTTCCTGTTCGTGATCAACGCGCTGATGTTCTATTTCGCGGCGCAGCTGCTCAGCGGCCTGGCGGTGGCCGGCTTCTTCGCGGCCTTGATCGGATCGCTGATCTACAGCCTGTGCGGCGTCGTGATCGACACCGCACTCGAGGCGCTGTTCAAGAACTGACCGCCGCCGCGCGCGGCGCCTTCAGCATCGCCTTGATCCCGCGCACCGCCTGCCGGATGCGCGCCTCGTTCTCGATCAGCGCGAAGCGCACGTGGTCGTCCCCATGGTCGCCGAAGCCGATGCCGGGCGACACCGACACCTTGGCCTGGGCCAGCAGCTGCTTGGCGAACTCCAGCGAGCCGAGCGCGCGGTACGGTTCCGGGATGCGCGCCCAGATGTACATCGAGGCCTTGGGCGTCTCGACCGGCCAGCCGGCCTCGTGCAGCCCCTTCACCAGCACGTCGCGCCGGCGCTGGTACTGCGCGGCGATGTCCTTCACGCACTGCTGGTCGCCCTCGAGCGCGGCGATCGCGGCCACCTGCAGCGGCGTGAAGGTGCCGTAGTCGTGGTAGGCCTTGATGCGTGCCAGGGCGGCCACCAGGTCGCGGTTGCCGACCATGAAGCCGATGCGCCAGCCGGCCATGTTGTAGCTCTTGGACAGCGTGAAGAACTCGACCGCCACTTCCTTCGCGCCCGGCACCTGCATGATCGACGGCGCCTTCCAGCCGTCGAACACGATGTCGGCATAGGCCAGGTCGTGCACGACGAAGATGTCGTGCTTGCGCGCCAGCGCCACCACGCGCTCGAAGAAATCCAGCTCGACGCACTGCGCCGTCGGGTTGCTCGGGAAGCCGAGCACCATCATCTTCGGCTTCGGGTAGCTGCCGCGGATCGCGCGCTCCAGCTCTGCGAAGAAGTCGACGCCGGGGACCAGCGGCACCGAGCGGATGTCGGCGCCGGCGATCACCGCGCCATAGATGTGGATCGGATAGCTCGGGTCGGGCACCAGCACGGTGTCGCCGCGGTCCAGCGTCGCGAGCATCAGGTGCGACAGGCCTTCCTTGGAGCCGATGGTCGCGATGGCCTCGGTGTCCGGGTCGATCTCGACGCCGTAGCGGTCGCGATACCAGTGCGAGATCGCGCGGCGCAGGCGCGGGATGCCTTTCGAGGTGGAGTAGCCGTGCGTGTCCGGCCGCTGCGCCACCTCGGCGAGCTTGGCGACGATGTGCGGCGGCGTGGCCCCGTCGGGGTTGCCCATGCTCATGTCGATGATGTCTTCGCCGCGCCGGCGCGCGGCGGCGCGCAGCTCGGCGGTGATGTTGAAGACGTAGGGGGGAAGGCGGTCGATGCGCGCGAAGCGGCGCTGGCCTGCGGGAGAGGACATGGAATGACTTTCACGTGAGCGCCCGGAACCGTCCGAGCGACGTGAGCCGCGCATGAGGCGCGGCCCGGCGCGGATGGTAGCCGAGGTCAGCGCGGACGGGCGGGCTTGCCGGCCGGCCGGACGCCGGCGCCGCGCACCTCGAACTTCACCGCCTGCAGCAGCGCGCCGTCCTGTCCCGTCAGCTTCAGCTCGTGCCGCCCCGGCCACGGCGCCCAGTGCAGCCGCTCGCCCTGCCCCAGCCGCTTGCCGTCCATCCACCAGGTGCCGCCCTCGCCTTCCAGCACGATGCGCTGCGCGGCCGGCGGCATGTCGGGGTCGATCGCGAAGATGCTGCCGTCGCGCGGGCTCGCGATGCCGAAGCGCTGCGTGCCGCGCACCTGCGCGCCGGCGCTCCAGCGCGGCTGCTCGGTGCCGGCGACGAAGAACTCGTCGCGCGCCGCCTCGCGCTGGTCGTCGAAGCGGATCGCGGCCGACACCACGCCGGCCGGCGGGGCGGCGCGCTTCGACGGCGTGCCGTCGTGCAGGAAGCGCACCAGCGCCTGCCACACCGGCGCGGCGCCGCTGACGCCGCTCACGTCGTGCATCGCCTCGCCGCTCGCGTTGCCCACCCACACGCCGACGGTGTAGCGGTCGGTGAAGCCGACGCACCAGTTGTCGCGCATGTCCTTGCTGGTGCCGGTCTTCACCGCCGCAAAGCCCTTCGTCACCAGGCTGCTGTCCAGGCCGAAGGTGCGCGCCCTCGCCGCGTTGTCGGCCAGGATGTCGGCGACGAGCCAGGTCGCCGCCGCGTCGGCCACGCGCTTCGGTGCGGGCGCCGGGCCGCGCAGCGCCGGCGGCGTGAACATCCCGCCGTTGGCCAGCGCGCGGTACGCATTCGTCAGCGCCAGCAACGTCACGTCGGCGCTGCCCAGCGCCAGCGCATGCCCGTAGTAGCCGCCGCTCTCGGGCAGCGCGAGGCCCAGCGCATTGAGCCGCGCCACCAGCGCGTCCGGCCCCAGCATCGCGCCGACCCGCACCGCCGGCACGTTCAGGCTGGCACCCAGCGCGGTGCGCGCGCTGACCCAGCCCTTGAACGCATGGTCGTAGTTCTGCGGCAGGTACAGGCCGTTGCCGGTGGCCAGCTGCGCCGGCGAATCGTCGAGCAGGCTGGCCGGCGTGATCAGCCGGCGCTCGAAGGCCAGCTCGTAGACGAAGGGCTTCAGCGTCGAGCCCGGCTGGCGCCGCGCCAGCACGCCGTCGACCTGGGCCGCGTCCGACAGGCCGCCGCTGGAGCCGACCCATGCGCGCACCTCGCCGCTCGCGTTGTCGAGCACCACCACCGCGCCGTCCTCGACATTGCGCCCCGACAGCTCGGCCAGTTGCCGCTGCAGCGTGGTCACCGCGAAGCGCTGCAGCCGCGCATCGAGCGTCGTGGCTTGCGTCGGCTTGTCGCCCAGCACGAGCTGGCGCGCGAAGTGCGGCGCGAGCTGCTCGCCCAGCGGCATGCCGCCCTGGCGCATCAGCGCGGTCTGCGCCAGTGCGGTGACGCCCTTGCAATCGAGCTTCTGCAGTTGCAGCACGCCGCAGGCGCGCTGGGCCACCACCGCCGGGGCCGCGTTCGGCCCGCGCAGCAGCGCCGCGGCGATCGCGGCCTCGTCGACGTCCAGCCCGCTGGCGTGCTTGCCGAACAAGGTCTGCGACAGCGCGTCGATGCCGACCACCTCGCCGCGGAACGCGACCCGGTTCAGGTAGGCCTCGAGGATCTCGCTCTTCTTCCAGCGCGCATCCAGCCGCGTCGCGGTGACGGCCTGGCCGAGCTTCTGCGCCACGCTGCGCCCGCCGGCCGGCCGCGCCAGGTCGTCGTCGAGCAGGCCGGCCAGCTGCATCGTCAGTGTCGACGCGCCGCGCGTGCGCGTGTTCCACAGGTTGGCCCAGGCGCTCTTCGCGACCGCGCCCCAGTCGACGCCGCTGTGCTCGTGGAAGCGGCGGTCCTCGCTGAGCACGATGGCCTGCAGCAGCGCCGGCGAGATGTCCTGCAGCGGGACCCAGGCCAGCCGGCGCGCGCTCTTGTCGACGCGCACCGTCTGCAGCGGCGTGCCGTCGCGCGCCAGCAGCGTGACGTCGGACGGCTTGTACGCCGCCTTCACCTCGTTGAAGGTCGGCAGCGCCTGCGCCGCGCCCGCTGCAAGCAGCAGCGCAGCGGTGCAGGCGTGCCATCTCACGGCGCGACCTCGATCAAGGCGTTCGGCAACTCGCCGAAGCTCTCGGGCGCATACATCGCCTCGACCCGCGTCGGCGGCAGCGCGAAGCGCCCCGGGTTGTTCAGCCGAACGGTGTACTCGATGACGTGCTTGCCGCGCGGCAGGTGGTCGTAGTAGCTGCGGAAGGCCTCGAAGCTGCGTTCCTCGTAGACCGGCCAGCTGCCGCTGCGCTTCTCGCCCTGCGTCGCGACCGCGCTGTCGCGGCCGAGGCCCGAGCCGAGCAGCGTCGCACCGCCCGGCACCGGGTCGCTGACGACGACCCAGGTCATGTCCGACTGTGCCTCCACCTCGATCCGCACGCGCAGCACGTCGCCGCGCGACCATTTCGTCTTGTCCGCCTTGTCCTTCTGCTCGACCGCCGTCACCGTGCGCACCAGGCTGTAGCCGGCGCGGATCGGTTCCTTCAGCGGGATGGCCGCCAGGCTTTGCACCGTCAGCCACGGCTTGCCGCTGCCTTCCTGCACGACGCCCAGCGTGCCGGGCTTGTCGGGCCACGGCAGGTTCACGACGCCGCCGTCGGCCGACTTGCTCCAGTCGATCGCCAACGGCGCGCCGCCGGTGTTCGCGACCGTCCTGCCGGCCACCTTGGCCGACTCGAACTTCGCCGAGAACTTGTCCAGCGCCAGCGAGCCCCACAAGTTGGCCGTCGTCGTCAGCCACGCGCCGCCGCGCTGCCGGCCCAGGCTGCCGACCACCATGCGCGGAAGGTCGTCGCGCCAGGCCGGGTCGTCGAGCACCGCCAGGATCAGCCGCGCCGCGTTCGCGTCGGCGCTGTCCATCAGCCACCACCAGAAGTCGTCGCCCTCGTTGCTGAAGCGCAGCGTCGTGCCGGCATAGGTCAGCCGGCTGCGCAGGATCTGCTGCGCCTCCTCCAGCCGCTTCGCTTGTTCGGGCACGCCCGGCACGCGGCGCAGGATGTTCAGCCAGTCGATGACCGCGGCGGTCGGCCACTGGTTCGGCGTCAGGTTGATCGAACCCAGCATCTTCGGCTGCGCACGGCCGTAGCGCGACAGCGCCTCGACCGCGGCGAGCTTGCGCACGTCCAGGTCGGCGCGCGGCGACCAGAACTTGCGCTCGATGCGGCCTTCGACGAAGGCACCCAGGCCGTCCAGCATGCTGTCGCGCGCGGCCGGCGGCAGCTCGAAACCGGCCTCGTGCGTGGCCGCCAGCACATAGGCCGTCAGCCGGTCGCTGCCATGCGGCCCGTCTTCGGCGCGCGGCGGGAAGTAGCTGGCCAGCCCGTCGCTGTCAAGGTAGGTCGGCAGCGCGTTCGCGACGCCGGCCCACAGCTTCGCGTCCTTCAGCCCGACCGACTTCGAGGTCTTCTGCTCCAGGCAGATGAACGGGTAGGTCTCGAAGAAGCGCCGGATGCCGGGCAGCGCGCCGCTCAGCTTCGGCTGCACGCCGACGTTCAGGCCGCCGCGCTTGGCACCCGCCTGCGGCAGCGCATCGGCCGGCGCCGCCACCGGCAGCGTGAACGGGCCATCGAGCTGCGACAGCGTGGCCTGCAGCACGCGCACCGGCACCGCAGCGCTGACCAACTGCGTGACTTTCAGCTTGTCCTGCGCCTTGTCGCCGGCCAGCTCCTGCGCACCGGCTTCCCACGCGATGCTGAAGACGTCGGCCGGCACGCTGACCGGCCACACCAGCTCCTTCGCGCCCCCGGCCGGCACCACCGCCTCCTGCGGCGCCAGCTCGATCGGCGTGCGCACGATGTCCGCCCCGCGTTCGCCGCCGCCGTTCGCGCTGCCGGCCAGCGTCGCCCGCACCTTCATCTCGTGCGTGGTGGTGTTGCGCAGCGTCAGCATCGCGCTGAACTGATCGCCGTCGCGCACCAGCGGCGGCAGGCCGGACAGCACCTGCAGGTCCTGCGTGACGCGGATGCTGGTGCTGCCGGTGCCGAACTGCTGCAGCCCGGCATCGGCGATCGCGACAAGCCGGAAACTGGTCAGCGAATCGTTCAGCGGCACGTCGACCACCGCCTCGCCGTTCGCATCCAGCGCCACCTGCGCCTTCCAGACCAGCAGGGTGTCGAACAGCTCGCGCGTCGCGTTCTTGCCGCCGCCGCCGCCGGCCGCCACCGCCTTGCGGCCGTAGTGGCGCCGGCCGATGATCTCGCTCTGCCCGGTGCTGGTCTCCACGCCCAGCGCGCGCGGCTGCAGCATCGCGCCCAGCAGGTCCCAGGAGTCGTTGGCGCGCAGTGCCAGCAGCCCCTCGTCGACCGCGGCGAAGGCGACCTCGGTGTTGGCCAGCGGCTTGCCGTCGTGGACCACCTTGATGCGCGCCTTGGCGGTCTGGCGCACCGCGTACTGCGGCTTGTCGGCCGTCACGCTGACTTGCAGCTGGTGCTCGGACAGGCCCACCTTCAGCGCCGCGATGCCGAGCTTGAAGGCCGGCTTCGACAGGTCGACCATCGCGGTCGGCGCCTGGTATTCGCGGCCCTCGTACCAGAACGAGCGCACCCAGTTCAGCGGTTCCTTCCAGCCCCAGGTGAAGAACGAGTACCACGGCACCTCGCGGATGCGCCCCCGCAGCACCAGCACGTTGACATAGACGTTCGGGCCCCAGGCCTTGTCGATCTTCAGCTCGACCGTCGGGTCGTCGCCGCGCAGCGTCAGCACCTGCGTCGCGATCACGCCCTCGCGCTCGACGCTGACCAGCGCCGTCGCCTCGCGGAACGGCATGCGCACCTGCAGCCGCGCGGTCTCGCCGGGGTTGTAGCTCTTCTTCTCGGGCAGCACGTCGATGCGGTCGTCGTTGTCCTGCGCGAACCACAGCTCGCCCTGCTTCGTGACCCACACGCTGGTGGCCGACTCGGCGAGGTTGCCGGCCTTGTCCTTGGCCTGTGCGATCAGCTCGACCTGGCCGGCGTTCTCGAGCGCCGCATCGCACAACAGCAGGCCGCGGTCGTCGGTGCTGCCGCTGCACACCGGCCCCAGCTCCTTCACCTCGGTGCGGTTGTCGTAGGCATAGAAGCCGCCGACCATGCGCTTGCGCGTGCTGATCACCTGCGACAGGCGCCCGCGCACCTCGACGGCCTGGCCCTTCAGCGGCTTGCCGGCGGTGTCCAGCGCCAGCACCTGGAACTTGACCTTGCCGCGCGCGCTCGCCCACGAGCCGGTCTTCAGCCCCAGCACGACGGCGCTCGGCCACAGCGCGACGGTGGCCGATGCGGTCTGCACCTCGCCGTTCGGGTCGTTGAAGGTCACCTCGGCGACCAGCTCGCTCGGGCGCTTGATCGCCGGCAGGTCCTTCACCGCCAGGTTGGCGGCGCCGTCGCGGTCGGTCGTCAGCGCGAGCTTGTCGGCGACGACGCGGGCGCCGCCATTGCCGGCCACGCCCTCGTCATCATCACTGCGCTCGGCCTGCTTCGGGTCGCGCGGCGGCTCGAAGCTGAACTCGTCGTAGCCGGCGAAGCCGCTGCTGCGGTTGCGCAGCAGCGCGGTCAGCCGCGCCGGCGCCTGCGCCATGCCGCCGCCCGAGAAGTAGTTCAACTGCACCGCGATCGGCAGCTCCTTCGGCGCCACCGCCACCTCCTTCGGCCCGCTGACGCGCGCATCGACCAGCGGCAGCCGGAACTCCTCGACGCGGAAGCTGCCGCTGGGCCAGCTGGCGCGCGGGTCGCCGGCGGCCGCGCCTTCACGCTCCAGCAGCACGTCGTAGACGCCCAGCTTGGCGGCCGGCGGGATGTTCCAGCTCGAGACGGCATTGCGTGCGCCGTTCCAGCTGAGCGGCAGCGTGACCTCCTGGCCGCTGCCCTGGTGGACGATCTTCAGCCGCGTCGGCAAGCGGTCGGCCGGCAGTGCGGCCAGGCCGGCACTGGTCTCGCGCCGCATGAAGTGCTTCATCGACACCGTCTCGCCGGCGCGCAGCAGCGTGCGGTCGAACACGGTGTGCGCCTGCATGTCGGGCTGCGGGTCGTTGCTGGTCGGGAAGTTGAAGCGCCAGGTCTCGATGCCCTTCTGCCAACTGCTGAAGACGAAGGCGGTGTCGGTCAGGCCCTTGGGCGTGGGCTTGCGCGCGGTGACGAAGTAGCCGGCATCGGCCGGGCACTCGCCGCCACGCATGGCCAGCGCCTGCGCGACGCGCGCCAACCCGTTCGCATCGGTCGTGCCGGACCACAGCCGCTGGCCGCGGCAGTCGTTGACGGCGACGTCGGCATCGGGCACCGGCTTGCCGCGGTCCAGCGTCGTGACCCACACCAGGCTGTTCTCGCGCCCGAGCTTGAAGTGCACGCCGAGGTTGGTGACCAGAACGCCGGCGCGCACGTACATCGGCGCCTTCTTGTCGAGCAAGGCCTCGCCGAGCCGGCGCGACTCGATCTCGACCACGTGGTAGCCGGGGTCGGCAATCGGAATGCCGACCACCTCGAACGGGCGCGGGTCGCCGCCGTTCAGCTGCGGCAGGTCCATGCGCTTGACGTCGGCGGCGGCGTTCAGCAGCGACAGCTCGCGGGTCTCGACCACGCGCTCGCGCCGCACCTCCTTGCTGCGGCCCTTGGCGTCGGTGACGCGCTCGACCTCATAGTGCTGCGCGGCCGGCAGCCCGGCCTCCTTCGCGGTGAGGCGGCTCTCGTGGTAGCGCGCGACGCGGGCATACCACTGCAGCATGTCGGCATCCGAGCGCAGCGTCTTGATGCGCACCGCTCCGCCGCCGGCGGCCGTGCGCAGGTCGCCCTGCACGTGGCGCAGCGTGACCGGCAGCATCGCGTCGGCGTTCAGCTCGATGACGCCGAACGGCGCGGCGGCGAACTTGGCGATCGGCGGCGCGTCGCCGGTCGCCACCTTCAGCGGGAAGCTCGCGGCATTGGCCAGCGTGCGGCCCGACACGTCCTTCAGCTCGCGCGGCAGCTCGATGCCGAAGGACATGCGCTCGGGCAGCGGCGTCGGGAAACGCAGGCTGTCGACCTCGGTCGCCTTGTCGTCGGCATCGAACTCGGGCGCCAGCGCCTTGCCGTCGGCGGGCTTGAGGCGGATGGCGGCGGCCAGCTCGCGCGGCAGCGGCGACGAGAAGCGCAGCGTCAGCGGGCGGATCGGCAGGCACGGCGCCTCGGCACGCTCGCGCTCGCAGCTGAACTCGGCGGTGAAGGCCTTGCGCACGCGGTAGTTCAGGCGCTGCTCGGTGCGCGTGACGACCTTCGGGTTGACCTGCGCCGCGATGCCGGCGCCCCACACCAGGCGCAGCGCGCTGTCGGGCGGCAGCGGGCGCTGGCAGGCCAGCACGACGATGCGCTCGGCCTGCTTCTCGAGCTGGCGCGCCTTGATCATCTCGTCGCGGATGGCGCCGCCGACGATGCGCACCGGCATGCGTTCGCCGACGCCTTCGACCTCGCAATGCGCGTTGGCGGCGACGCTCGCCTCGACCGCCGGGCCGCTGAGCTGCAGCAGGAAGTGCTGGTCTTCCTCGACCTGGTTGCCGGCGTACGGCAGCGTCGACACGACGGCCGGGCCGCCGGTGCTGAACGCGTAGTCGGTGCTGCCGGTGAGCGCGCCGTTCAGCGGCTTCCAGTCGGCGCGCGCCTTCAGCGTGCAGCGCGTGCCGGGCGGCAGCGCCTCGCGGAAGTCGTACAGCCACACGCGGTCGTTGGCCCAGCGGCCCGAGCCGGCACGCACCGGCCCTTCGCACGCGACGTTGAACGGGTCCGGCAGCCGCAGGTCGCCGAACGGCACCACGGCCTCGGAGAACTTCACGGTGACCTGCCGCACCTGCGCGACTTCGCCCTGCGGGCTGACCGCGGCCACCGTGGCGGCCTGCGTCGGCGCCAGCCACAGCGCGAACGTGGCGGCACCGATGGCCCGGGCGATGAATCGTGGCATGCCGTCTCCTCCTGAAGTGCCGGGAGGATAAGCGACGGCGGGACGGTCAACCTTCCTGTCGACGATCCTCTTCCATCTGCCGGCGGCGCTGCACCTCGAGGTCGCGCAGCCGCGCGTCGATGATGGACGCGTCGATGAAGTCGACCTTGCCGCCCGGCGTGCGCGCCAGGCGCTGGCCGGCGCGCAGGCGGTCGACCGCGCCGGTGAGGTCGCCGACCGCGTAGTGCGCCTCGGCGTCGGCGCGCAGCGAGCGCAGGCGCTCGCCCAGCTGCTCCCAGGTGCGGCTGAGCTGCTGCCAGGCCAGCGCGTCGGCCGGGTGCAGCGTGGTCCAGGTCTGCAGGTCGTCGGCGCTGCGCTTGACCGTCGGATCGGCCTTCGGCGATGCCAGCGCGACCTGCGCCTGCAGCAGCAGCACCGCGCGCGACGGCGGGCTGCCGGCCTCGAGGTAGGGCTTGAGCACCTGCGCGGCGCGCGGGCCGTCGCCGCGTTCGGCCAGCGACTGGGCCTGCAGCATCACGACCTCGCGTTCGGCCGCGGCATCGCTGCGCGGGCTGCCGCGCACCAGGCCGAGCGCGACCTGCAGGGCCGCATCGGCGCGCGCCCAGTCGCGCAGCATGGTCGAGGCCAGCGCGCTGGCGTAGGCGGAGTTCAGCCGCTCGGCGACGCCGGCGTTCGGCGCCACGCTGTCCTGCGACTGCGCGCGGCGCAGCGCGTCGGTGCGCGGATCCATCATCACGCGCGCCCGCGCCTGCGCCGCGACGTGGGCCAGCACGCTGACCGGCGGCACCGGCGCGGCGGTGCCCAGGCGCTGGCGCGCATCGCCGATGCGCTCGGTGGTGATCGGGTGGGTGCGCAGGTAGGGGAAGCCGCCGCTGTCGTTGAGGTGCGAGGCCTGGTCGAGCTTCTCGAACATCGCGGCCATGCCGCCGGGCGCGAAACCGGCACCGGTGAGCACGCCGAAGCCGATGCGATCGGCCTCGCGCTCCATGTCGCGCGAGAAGTTCAGCTGGCCCTGCACCGAGGCCGCCTGCGCGCCGGTGAAGATCGCGTTGGCGCCGTCGGTGCGGTTGCTGCGGGTGGCCGCCAGCACGCCGAGGATCATGCCGGCCAGCCCGAGCAGCGACTGGCGCCGGCTGTTGACCATGCCGCGCGCGATGTGGCGCTGCGTCACGTGTGTCATTTCGTGCGCGAGCACCGAGGCCAGCTCGTCGCGCGTCGCCGTCATCGCGATCAGCCCGAGGTGCACGCCGACGAAGCCGCCCGGCAGCGCGAAGGCGTTGACGGTCTTGTCGCGCACCAGGAACGGTTCCCATGCGAAGCGCTGGTCGGTCTCGGCGCCGATGTTGCCCTGGGCGCGGGCGGCGGCGACCAGCGGCTGCCAGATCGACTGCAGGTACTCGAGCAGCACCGGGTCGTCGAGGTAGTCCGGGTCCTGGCGGATCGATCGCATGATCTGGTCACCCAGCTTGCGTTCGGTGCCGACGCTCAGGTCGTCGGACACGGAGTCGCCGAGGGCCGGCAGGTTGGCCTGCGCGTACGCCGGCATCCACGCGGCGCTGCCCAGCACGGCCAGCGCGCAAAGCGTGGCGGTGAAGCGGGCGACGACGGACGGGCGGGATCTGGGGTTGAGGCGGGTCATCCGGAAGGCTGCAGGACGACTGCAGGAGCAAGGGCGGCCGGTCGCTATGATGCCAGCGCCACGTTGCCCGGATGTTTCCCCCCATGACCAAGCCCCTTCCACCAGTGCAGGCGGAACCCGCCGCGGCGCTGACGCACTTCGACGCGCAGGGCCAGGCGCACATGGTCGACGTGTCGGCCAAGGCCGAAACGCACCGCATCGCGCGGGCCAGCGGGGTGATCCGGATGCTGCCGGCGACGTTCGCGCTGATCGCCTCCGGCGGCGCGAAGAAGGGCGACGTGATCGGCATCGCGCGCATCGCCGCGATCCAGGCCAGCAAGCGCACCGCCGAGCTGGTGCCGCTGTGCCACCCGCTGCCGATCACGAAGGTGGCGGTCGACTTCGAACTCGACGCCGCCGAGAACCTGGTGCGCTGCACCGCGCAGGTCGAGACGCTCGGGCGCACCGGCGTCGAGATGGAGGCGCTGACCGCGGTGCAGGTCGGGCTGCTGACGGTCTACGACATGTGCAAGGCGGTCGACCGGGGGATGGTGATGGGCGAGATCCGGGTGCTGGAGAAGCAGGGAGGGAAGTCGGGCGACTGGGCCGTGCCTACCTGAAATCCTCGTAGGTCAGCGGGCGATCCGGCGGCAGGCACTGGAACGGCAGCGGCGCCGCATCGGTGCGCGGCAGTGCGCAGGGTGCGAAGAACTCGTCCGACCCCGGGTTGTTGAACTCGCGCAGGCGCTGCGCGACATAGCGCGCGCGGTCGGTATCGCCGCTTTCGTCGAGGGCCCTGGCCCAGGCCATCATCAGGCGGGTGTCCAGCAGGTAGTGCGGCGCGCGCTTGAAGGCGGCCAGCGCCTCGCCGGGGTGTTCGACGGTGGTGCCGGCCGCGTAGTCGGCGTGGTGGGCGAACAGCCAGCTGCGCTGGCCGTCGGCGATGCGGTCCGGCAGCGGCGCGGCATTGATCGGCGGCGAGAAGATGACCACGACCCGCATGTAGTCGGTCACCGACACGATGGCGCCGAGGACGAGCAGGGCCGAGCCGATGCCCAGGGCCACCAACGCGCGCGGCATGGCGCGGGCGGCCGCGGCGCGGGCCTGGCCGACGCCCCCCAGGCAGATGCCGAGCGCGAAGGCCGTGGGCAGCAGGAAGTAGGCATACCAGAGGGGGTACTCGAGCATGCTGTGCACCGCCATCATCAGCACCATGACGAGCGCGCTGCGCTGCGTCAGCACGTCGGCCGAGTGCGCCTGGCGCGACGCGGCGAACGCCTTCCACAGCGCCCACAGCAGCAGCCCCATGACCAGCAGCGCCAACGGGATGCCGAGCTCGACGAGCAGCTGCAGCGGCAGGTTGTGCGTGTGGTCGAAGAATGCACCCGGCCGGCCGGGGAAGGGCGTCAGCGTCCATGCGAAGTTGAACTCGCCCCAGCCGACGCCGAACCACGGATGCTGCGCGATCAGCGACAGCGCGTTGGCCCAGATGCCGAAGCGCGAGCTGGAGGGATCCGAGCGGTGGATCTGCGAATCGCCGGCGAAGGTTTGCGCGCCGGCCGTGGCAAACATCCATGCCAGCACGTACAGCACCGGCGCCAGCCACAGCAGCATGCGCGTGAAGCGCGACAGGCTGCGGTCGGCGATCCCCCACACGGCCAGCAACAACACGCAGACCATGCCGGTGCGGGACACCGTCAGCACGACGCCGAGGACCAGCGCGCCCATGGCCACGAGCGACACGGCGCGGCCCACGGCCAGCAGCGGACCGCGCGGACGCTCGATCCAGGCTTCGTGCAGGCACACCAATGCCGCGAGCGACCACACGAGCAGGCTGCTCAGGTGGTTGGGCTGGCGCAGGTTGCCGCCGGCCCGCCCCGGCGTGGCGGGGTGGGCGATCCAGTTGCCGTCGGCCCATTGTGGTGCGAACGACTGGACCCCGGCCACCGCGAGGCTGAGCAGCCCGGCGATGAACATGGCGACGCAAAAGGCCCGGAAGACCGGATCGCGCTGGTCGAGCGACCTGCCGACGGCTACGCCGACCGCCAGCACGACGACGCTGGCGAGGATCATCCCGGCGGACGACAGCGCCAGCGGCCACGGCAGGCCCGAGACCCCGCCGGCAGCCAGTGCCGAGAGCGCGAGGATCAGCAGGGCCGCGGTGGCCGCCAGCGACGGCGCCGCATCGCGCCGCGCACCGGCCTGCAGCGGCACCGTGGCGCACAGCACCAGCGCCAGCACGCCCCATCCCGCCAGTGCCGCCGCCTGGTTCAACAGCGTCGCCGACGGAGGAACGTTGAAGGCGAGCAGCGAGGGAACGGCGATGGCCGCCAGGGCGAGACCGCCGACGAGGGCCGGCTCGGCGCGAGAGGAAGAGGTCATCCGGGAATTCTGCCCGAGGCGCCAGCAAGTAAACTTGCCGACCGGTCAGTGCCCTGGAGGAGCGCAAATGCTGAAATGGTTGGACGCGAAGGAAGAACAGGCCTTCGGCACACAGCTGGCGAAGTTCTACATCGAGCGCGTGCCCTTCGAGTCGCCGTTCAGCACCAAGCAGTTCGCCACCAAGACGCAGGAGGTCCTGAAGAAGGTCGACCTGCAGGTGTTCAACTTCAAGACCGGCCGCTCGATGAACGTCTACAAGAAGGCCAAGCTCGGCAATGCGTTCAAGTGGGTGCTGCGCGACGCCGGCTACGACACGGAGTACGTCGACGGCCTGACCGAGTGGCTGATGCACCGGCTGTGAGCGGCGCAGCGGGCGGGGGCCGGCGGTGACGGGCTGGCTCAGGAGACTGCTGGCACGGGATCGCAGCGCAGCCACGCCTGCAGATGACGGCGGCGCCACCGCGGCAGCTCACATCCAGGATGGAAATGCCTTGCTCGGCAATGGCCGACTCGAGGAGGCGGCCGCACGCTATCGCCTGGCCGCGGAGGCTGCACCGCACAATGCCGATGCTCACGTCAATCTCGGTTTCGTGCTGCTCGAATTGAACCGGCCAGCCGAAGCCTTGCCGGTGCTGCGCCAGGCCGCAGTGCTCGCGCCTGACTCGGCCGATGCGCACTACCTGCTCGGCACCGCGCTGGCGAAGCTGCATCAGCCAGCGGCTTCGGTCCCGGCCTTCGAGCGGGCGCTGGCCCTCAACGGGGATTTCGTCGCCGCGCATCGCGACCTGGCCAAGGCCTTGCACGACATTGGCCAGCATGCGCGTGCAAAGGCGCTGTTGCACACCGCAGCGGCGCTCGACCCGCGCTCGCCCGATCTGTACCTCTTTCTCGGCAACATCGCGCTGCACGAGATGGAACTCGATGCTGCACTGGCCAGCTACGACCGCGCGCTGGCCATCGAACCCAAGCTTGCCGTGGCGCTCAGCAACAAGTCGCAGGCTTTGCTGCAGCTCAGCGATTTCGATGGCGCGGCAGCGGCGGCACGGCGTGCCCTGGCGCTTGATCCTTCCTTGCATTTCGCCCGCAGCAACCTGCTGATGACGCTGTCCAGCGATGGTCATACGTCGCCACAGGCATACCTGGAGGAAGCGCGTCGCTACGGCGAGGCGGTGACGCCCGCGACGATCTTGTCGACGGTCCGCCGAACCGGTGGGTTGGCCGGTGCGGGCCAGCCGTTGCGGATCGGCTTCGTGTCCGCCGACCTTCACAACCACCCGGTCGGGTTCTTCCTGGACAGCGTGCTGGCGCACTGGGACCCCAGGGGGAAGATGGATGCGATCGCCTACAGCAACCGGGCCGCAGGCGATGAGCTCACGGCCCGGCTCAAGGGACGCTTCAGCGAATGGCACGACATTTCCAGCCTCGACGACGACACGGCGGCGCGCAAGATCGCCGCGGACCGCATCGATGTGCTGGTCGACCTGTCCGGCCACACCGCGGAGAACCGGCTGCCGGTATTCGCGCGGCGTCCGGCACCGGTCCAGGTCAGCTGGTTGGGGTATTGGGCGAGCACCGGCGTGCCGGCCATGGACTGGCTGATTGCCGATCCGGTCTCCGTGCCACCGGAGCAGCGCGGATTCTTCAGCGAGTCGATCTGCTACCTTCCCGACACCCGCCTGTGCTTCACGGCGCCGGGGGGCGACGGTGTGCCCGAAGTGGCAACGCCACCGGTCGTCGCCAAGGGCCATGTCACGTTCGGATCCTTCCAGCGCCTCACCAAGCTCCATGATGCGGTGCTGACGCTGTGGGCCCAGGTGCTGGCGGCAGTGCCGGGTTCGCGCCTTCGGTTGCAGTCGAAGCAGATGCAGGATCCGACAGCACGCCGGCAACTGCTCGCACGGCTGCAACGGGTCGGCGTCGACGCCCGGCGCGTCGAGCTGGTGCCGGCGAGCGCGCGTCTGGCCTACCTGGCGGCCCACGCCGAGATCGACATCCTGCTCGACACCTTTCCGCACAGCGGGGCGACCACCACCTGCGAAGCCCTGTGGATGGGCGTTCCCACCGTGACGCTGGCCGGGTCGACGATGCTGGCGCGCCAGGGTGCGAGCCTGCTCGGCTGCGTGGGTCTCGCGGACTGGGTGGCGCGCGACGAGGCACACTATGTCGAGTTGGCGGTTCGCCACGCGGGCGACATCGACGCGCTGGCTTGCCTGCGCGCCGGGTTGCGCGAGCAGGCTGCAGCGTCACCATTGTTCGATGCCGGACGCTTCGCGGCACATCTGCAGGCGGCGCTGCGCATCATGGCCGGCGTCGACGAATCGGCCGCCTGAGCCGATTCCCATGTCTTGAATCTTGAACTTCTAGAAAGAAACCGATGATCCTGACCCGCTTGCTGCGCCGCTTGTTTTCATCCAGACCGCTGCAAGGCGATCACGTTTTCGGCCAGCTGCAGCGCACGGCTTCGAATGCCGCGGTGAAACTGCCGGCGCTGTCGACCCCGGCACCGGATCGCGTCCCCAACTTCTTCTTTCCGATCCTCTGGTCGACTCGCAACAACGAGGCTGTCGCGTCATCGGCGCGAACGATTGCCGACTTGGTGAATGACGGTCACTATTTCGGCGACAACCTGCTGACCTGGGGCCGCAACATGTCGATGCTGGACGACCAGCCGTTCGTGCAGGCCTGGAAGACCAATATCGAGAGCGCTGCCGACCAAGCGATCCTGTGGCGGCGGTATGTGCTGGCCTGTGCCGCGTACCACTGCGTTCAGCTGGGTGGCGATTTCGTCGAATGCGGCGCCTACACGGGCGTCGGCATGAAAACGGTGATGGACTACCTCGGAGGAACGGACTTTCCGCGCACCTTCTGGGGCTATGACCTGTTCGAGCACGATGACACGATGCTGCACCACGCCATGCCCGAGCATGGAGCAGGGTTGTATGAGCGCGTACGACAGAAGTTCGCGGCTTACCCGCAGGTGAACCTGTTGAAGGGAACAATCCCCGATGTCTTTGCCCAAGGCTGCCCCGAGAGCATCGCCTACATGCACATCGACCTGAACCAGGCACCCGCGGAGATCGCCGCGCTCGACCATCTCTTCGACCGCATGGTGCCGGGGGGCGTGCTGATCCTCGACGACTACGAATGGGCAGGCCCCTACCGCGTACAGAAGCTGGCGGAGGACGTGTGGTTCGATGCGCGCCAGTACCGCGTCATGCCGCTGCCCACGGGTCAGGGCCTGGTGATCAAGCGCTGAGCTTCACGGCGCAGGCCAAGTCACTTGGAGGAGGGCGGGCTGCCGGACGGCCAGCGCGGCCCACAACACCTGCATGTTCCGGCATCCCGGCTCCGTCTCGAGTTTGCAGATTCGTCGGAGTACCTGCGCCGACTCGTCAGGCCGCTGATTCAAGGCCAGGGCCGCTGCAAGGCGGACCATGTTCGGCCCGGAAGGAAAGCGGGCAACGACTCTGCGCATCTCTGCAAGTTGGGCCTCGGTCATGTTCTCTCGCTCGGGCGTCCGCCCCAGTCGCAGCACTGCGTCCAGATGGGTGAGCATGCGAATCGGCGCCGCATCAGGACGGGACTTGCCGAGGCCGATGCGGGCCTGCTCGAATCGCAGCATCCGCATCTTCTGCTCGATGGCGAAGTAATCGAGAGACACCACGACGAGGACGCCCGTCGCACAGCACAGCAGCAGTGGCGACACCCACACCGGAGTGGCGCGCACCGATGCCGGCAGGACGTTCGCACACAGCAATCCGCACAACATGCCGGCCGGCAGCAGGAAGTAGGTGTACGCGAGCGGAAATTCCACCTGGGCGTGGACCAGCATCGCCATCAAGCCGGCAAGTGCGAGCAAGGTGGTCGAATCAGCCGTATGCCTCACGGTGCGCCACAGCCAGGCGCAGAGCCAGGCAACCATCGCCAGGCCCAGTGGCACGCCGTTCCAGACCAGCAGGTCGAGAACCAGGTTATGGCTGTATGCCAGCACTTCATGCGTGGCCGGAAACCCGGCAACGACGGCATATTGAGCCACGCCCGATCCCATCCAACCGTACCCCTCCCAGGGTTGCAGCTGCAAGGCAGCCACCATCTCGCGCCAGTGGATGAGGCGATTTCCGGTTGACTGCTCTCTCAACACCGCATCGCGTGCGACCGATTCGCCCAGCATCGGATCGAGAAGCGTCCACGCCAGTTGAGCCAACGCCAGCAGTGCCACGCCGACAGCCAGGTGCCGCAGGCCGAGGCGGCCGGTCCAAGCACGGCGCTTGCAGATGGCCAGCGCCAGGATGACCACCAGTTCGAGCCAGGCGACACGGGCTTGCGCCAGGACGAGGCCGAAAGCGAGCAGTCCGGCCAGCAGCACGCTGGCCAATGTGCCGATGCGTCGGCGATCGAACAGGCAAGCGGTAGCGAGCAACCCCAGTACCAGCAGCGTTGCCAGCAGGTTGGGTTGGAGCAGGTTCGCGTACGGTCTCTCGTGCGGAATGAGTTGGTTCACCAGCATCGGCAAGTCATCCGGCACCAGCCATTGACACAGGGCCATTGCGGAAGAAGCGATGGCCCCGAGCAGCGCTGTCCAGGCAGATGCTTCCAGTACGCGACTGCCCGACCACAGACGGCTCGCATGATGACCGGCGACAACCATCGCGGCGAACGAGAGCAGGTACAGGCTGGCCAGGATCGCGTCGCCGAGAAAACTCAGCGTGCCGGCCAGGAATTGCAGCAGCGGAATGGCGGCCATGGCCGCAGCGGCGACAGCCAGAGACGGCACGGCCGCAATCCGCCAGCGAAGGGCGTGCAGGATCGCCGTGCAGCCCAGCAGCGCTGCCATCGCCATGGCGAGTTCAGCATGGAACGCGGTCCATGGCAGTTCGTGGGTCGGCATCAGCCACGCCAGCGACGCGCAAACGGCGGCCCCCCAGAGCATGAGCCGTATCGGCGAATCCATCGGCCCGTGAACAGGCAATGCGGCGGGATTCAGAGTCATGTCGAAGGCAGTGAACGCTCAAGCAGAAAAGGCCTCCGAAGAGGCCTTTATCTGGTCAGCTAGGAACCGATTACTTGCAGCTGGAAGGCAGGTACTTCGCTTGGATCGTGCCGCTGCAAGACCAGGACACTTGGCCAGTCGACGTGTCGAAGTTGCCAACCAAGGTGATGTTCGAGCCAGAGATGGCGGGTTCGCTCTTGGCGATCGCGGTAATCGTGCCATTTGCGGTACCAGCGCTGCTGTAGGCCACGCTGGAAACCCATTGCGACTGTTGGCTGTTGATGACGCCCGACGCCGTGGTCGGCATGCCGCCGTAGCTGGCAGCTTGTTCCGAAATCGAGGTCTTGCCCGACGAAGCGGCCAGGATCACTTCGGAGACCTTGGCGCGGACCGTGTAGTCGCGGTAGGCCGGCAGCGCAACCGCTGCCAGGATGCCGATGATCGCCACGACGATCATCAGTTCAATGAGGGTAAAGCCTTGTTGGACGCGTTTCATGAGGAATGGCTCCTGAGTCGGTTGAGGAAAGAGACGGAACTGCCGCTCGCACTTCTCATTTGCAGCGTTCATGCCAACGCAATCCACCCCCCTAGAACGGTAATGCTCCGCGCTTTCGTGGTGCATCTGACACCGAAGCGACCAAACTTGTCATTCGACGACGTCTTCCGGGGCAGCTCGCCCGACGTTTTGTGTCAGGGCGTTAGAGTGCCGCCCATCTGCATCGGCAACAACGTGTTCGCGCCAGATCGCCTCGAGCGCATCCTCGAGCCGGCGGGCAAAGAGGCGCACGTCGAACAAAGCGGAGGCGGCGACCCGGCTTCTCATCGATTCGCGCAGGCGGACCAACGCGTCGATGTCGGTGGCGAGTTGCACGCCCTTGCGAACATAATCGCCGCGGTCCACCGCCACCCATTCCGGCAGGTCAGCCGCTCGCAGCATGGTCTCGCCCTGGCGCGAGATCATGGTCTCGCCGCACAGGGTCAGCGTGGGCACCCCCATCCACAAGGCTTCGCAGGTCGTCGTCCCGCCAGGAAACGGGAAGGTGTCGAGCACGATATCGATCTCTGAGTAGGTCTTGAGGTAGGCGTCGCGCGATACGGGGCCGCGGATCATCACGCGGTCAGCAGTGATGCCGACACGCGCCAGACGGGCCAGGGTCTGCTCGACGGCCTTCGCCCGTCCGGTCTGGACGCTCTGGATCAGCAAGCGCGAGCCCGGCAGCCGTTCCATGACCTCGCCCCACAGGCTGATGACATCGTCGGTGATCTTCGGCAGGCGCTGGAAGCAGCCGAACGTGATCACGCCGCGCTGCAGCGCCGGCAGCGGCTCGACCGGTGGCGTCGTATCGGCCGGCGGCGGCGTGAAGCACAGCCGCGTCTGCGGCAGCCGCCAGACGCGCTCGCTGAACTGCGCTTCGTTGCCGGGCGGCACGCAGCCCTCGTCGGCCAGGACATAGTCGATCGCGCTGACACCGGTACTCGCAAAGTAGCCCAGCCAAGTGATCTGCAAGGGCGCAGGGCGGTACGCGAAGACGCCCAGGCGGTTTTCAGCGCTGTGCCCGGACAGGTCGATCAGGATGTCGACTTCGTCCGACCGGATGCGGCGCGCCGCGGTCTCGTCGTCCAGGCCCTTGAGGACAACCCAGTGCTTGAAGCGCTGCTTGACCCGTGCCGTGAGCGCATCCTCCAGGCCTTGCGTGTGGTAGCCGACGAGTTCCAGCTTGCCGGGATCCAGGTGATTCAGGATGCCCTCGATGAACAACCCGACCGGATGCACCCGGAAGTCGCCGGACACGAAGCCGACGCGCAAGGGTCGGCCCGGCGCCCTGTCGCGCGGGGCTGCAGGAGGCAACGGTGCGCGCGTCAACTTGGCATCGAAGCGGCGCGCCTCGGCCAGGTACTGGTCCGGCGTTTCGTGGTCGGTGATCGCCAGATAGAACAAGAGGTTGCTGTGGGCGATCAGGTGATCGGGCCATCGCCGAAGGACTTCGCGATACGCCGCAATGGCGCGCTCCGTCGCACCCATGTCGCCCAGCGCGCTGGCCAGGTTGCATCGCGCGTGTGGATTGTCAGGATCCAGCCGGATCGCCTCCTCGTAGTGCTCGATAGCCTCGTCGATGTTGCCGAGTTTGGCCAGTGCGATGGCGAGGTTGCCATGGATCTCGGCAATTGGCTTGACCGACAGGCCCTGACGGTAGACGGCGATTGCCTCGCCGGCTTGACCATTCTCGTCCAGCACGAGGCCCAGATTGGCATAGGCACTCGAGAGGTCCGGCCGCAACGCCAAGACGCGGCGATAGTGCTCGACCGCCTGCACCGTCTTGCCCTGGGCCCTGCAGACCCCACCCAGCTCGCTCAGCGTGTCCGCGTTGCGTGGATCCAGTTCCAGCGCGCGCCGCAGAGCCACTTCCGCCTCGGCGTAACGGCCCTGCGCGTTGCGCAACATGCCCCATTTCACGTGAGCGTCGGCCAGCGTCGGATCCACGTCGATCGCCTGCTCGTAGCTCGCAATGGCTTCCTCGAACAAGCCCTGGCTGCGCTGCACGCTGCCGATGTTGGCGATGACCTGCGCATAGTCCGGCCGAAGTTCAAGTGCGCGGCGATAGTGCGCAATGGCGGCATCCGGCTGCCCTTCGGCGGTACAAACGTTTCCAAGGTAGTGGTGGAAGTCCGGGTTCAGCGGATTCCGCGCGATCGCTTCCTCGATGATGGCCCGGGCATCAGCAGCGTCCCCCTTCAGCGCCAGCATGCGGCACAGGTCGGCACGCGCCGGCTCGAAATCCGGCCGCAACGCCAGCGCCATGCGCATGTGCTCGACAGCTGCGTCGAGATCCGGCACGCTTTCGAGCGCCCCGGCCAGCATGTACTGCGCATCGAACGATTGCGGGTCGAGGGAAACGGCCTGCCGCAACTGCTCGGTCGCTTCAGCCGCTTCGCCGAGCTGTTGCAGTGCATAAGCCAGGTTGACGTGATGCGCCGCGATCTCCGGCTCCTTCGCGACCGCCGCCCGGAATTGCTGCGACGCCGCCAGCATCTGGCCGGCCTTGAGCAACTCCACACCCAATTTCGACGGATCAACCGTCTCGCGTTCCGGTTCCGGTTCCGGTTCCGGCGCCATCGCCGCAGCAGCGCGTTGCGGCCCGCGCAACCAGTCGAAGAATCCCATAAACCCTCGGAGTCAACCCACGTCGATCACGTCGCCGGCGACGAGCATGCGAATCCGGTGGATGGTAGCAAGGCCCGCGATCTCGCTCATCACGGCGTCGGTCTCGCCCGGCTTGATGTGGGTGATGTGCACGTCGACGCTGTCCTTCAGCGATGCCAGTTCGTGGCCGAGCGCGGCCGGGCACAGGTGCCGGCTGATGCGCGCCAGCTGCCGCTCGTCGTCGCTGAAGGCGGTCTCGATCACGAGGTGGGCCACCTTCAGCTGCGCCAGGCGCTCCCACAGCGGCGGATTGGGGCCGGTGTCACCGGTGTAGATCCACCAGCCGTCCCGGCCCTGCAGGCCGAAGCCGACCGCCGGCACCGTGTGGGCCGCGCTCAGCACCTCGAAGGTCTTGCCGCCCAGCAGCAACTGCTGGCCGACCTCGAACGGCCGCAACTGCAGCACCGGCTGCTCGCGGCTGGGCAGGCGGGTGAAATCGGGCCAGATCACGCCGTTGAAGATGTGCTGGCGCAGCGCCTCGAGGGTCTGCGGCAGCGCGTGCACGACGATCGGCGGCCGGCCGGCGGCCATGCGCCGGCGCATGACGCTGTCGGCCAGCAGCCCGATCGACAGGATGTGATCGAGGTGCGAGTGGCTGATCAGGATGTGGTCGACTTGCGCCAGCTCGTCGAGCGAGAGGTCGCCGACGCCGGTTCCGGCGTCCACGAGCACGTCGTGGTCGACCAGGAAGGCGGTGGTTCGGCTGCCAGCGGCAATGGCCCCGGAGCACCCGAGGACGCGTATTTTCATGGCGGAGGCAGAGGCGAGCGGCGCGGGCGGACCCGCAGGATGGAACGCTCAATGCTGACCGTGACCGCCGCGCGATGCAAGGTGCGAAGCCGCGATTGGGGCCGCCTTGAACACCTCGATACCCGCCAGTCGGGGTCGACGTGAATTGCTTCACGCCGGCCGGGCTACAGGAAACCTTCGCCGGCGCCGAGCCCGGGAGTCAGGCCATCAGGCCTGCACGAACTGCATCTGCGTGCCGGCCAGCTCGATCACGTCACCGTTCTTCAGCGGCAGCGTGTCGCTGGACAGCGGGTTGCCGTTGATCGTCGGGCGGGTCGCGCCTTCGACGTGGGCGAACACGTAGCCGCCCGGGCGCTTCGTGATCGAGGCCACCTGCACGCCCGGCTTGCCGACGGTGGTCACGACCTTGGTCAGCGCGACCTCGCGGCCGGCGGCGGCGCCGTTGAGCACCTTGATCGTCGCCGGGTTGGACGACTGGCCCAACCCGCCGAAACCGGAGGCCGGGGCCAAGGTTTGCGCAAAGCCCTGGGCAGACGGCACCGGCGCGGCGCCCGGCTTCATGATCATCGTCTTCTCGTAGTCGGTGCCGTCCTCGACCAGGTACTTGATCTTGTACTTGCCGATTTCGACCGTGTCGTTGTGCGCCAGCAGCTGCTTCTTGACGGCCTTGCCGTTGATGTAGGTGCCGTTGGTGCTGTTCAGGTCTTCGATGAAGACGTCGGAGCCCACCATCTGCAGCACCGCGTGCTCGCCGCTGACGGCCAGGTTGTCGATCACGATGTCGTTGTAGGGCCGCCGTCCAAGGGTCGTCTTGTCCTTGGTGATCTGCACTTCCTTGATCACGACCCCGTCGAGCGATACGACCAACTTGCCCATGCTTGACCTCTAGTCTCTCTTGTATGTCTGGGCCCCTGTGGGCCGTTCGAAATGAGCTGGCAACCTCGGAGCTGGCAACCTCAACGCCGGAACGGCCACCAGGACCGGGGCGCAATGCTCTGGCCCCGTACCCGGACCAAGACCACCGCGATATTATCCTTTCCACCGGCGTCATTGGCCGCGTCAATCAGCGCGGCACCCGCCTCTTCGAGCGAGTCGTGCGCCTGCAACACCTGGCCGATGCTTTCGTCGTCCAGCATGTCAGACAGCCCGTCGGAGCACAGTAAGTAGATGTCTCCCGGCATCAGGTCGTGCAGGTGGGTCTCCAGCAGCACGGTGTCCTCGACGCCGACGGCGCGCGTCACCAGGTTCTTGTTGGCGGAAAACGCGGCCTGCTCGGGCGTGATCAGCCCCGAATCGATCTGTTCCTGCAGCAGCGAGTGGTCGTGCGTGATCTGTTGCAATCGGCCGGCGCGAAAGCGGTAGCCGCGCGAATCGCCGACATGGCCCATCAGCAGCCTGCCGTCGCGGAAGGCGCCGACCACCAGCGTCGTGCCCATGCCGGCGTACTGCGGGTTGGAATTGGCCGCGTTGAAGATCGCCCGGTTGGCGTTGTCCACGCAGATGTCCATCGCCCGGCGCACGTCGGTGTCGGACGCATTGCCCGACGCTTCCTGCAGCCAGCGGCCCAGTTCGGTCTTGATGAACGAGGTGGCCATGCCGCTGGCGACCTCGCCGGCGTTGTAGCCGCCCATGCCATCGGCCAGCACCACCAGGGCCGATGCCTCGTGCACCGCGACGGAATCCTCGTTGTTGTTGCGCGCTCGGCCGGTGTCCGTGGCACTGAAGAATTCAAGCGACATGGCGTTGGCGGACACGGGCAGAGTCATCGAACCTTCAAACCGAGGGGGTCAGGAATTGTGCCTTGGATCGGCTCGATCGAACTTGACGGTCGCGGCGAATCCGCTGGAATCGGGGGGTGCGGATCCTACAGCCGGCGCGGCCGGCGGGGCTTCCAGCGGTGGGGCGGCCTCCAACAGCGAGGCCACCTGGCGCAGGTCGGCGGCCAGCTGCCGCCCGTCGGCATAGCGCACTTCCGGGCGTTTCTCGAGCGCCAGCGTGACCACGTTGGCCAGCATCTCCGGCAGTTCCGGGCGCAGCGTGCGCACGTCGGCCGCCGGCTCGTTGGCGATCTGGTGCATCAGCGTGGCCATCGATTCCGAGCGGTGCGGCAGCAGGCCGGTCAGCATCTGGAACAGCAGGACGCCCAGCGAATAGAGGTCGCTGCGGCCATCGACCCGCAGCCCGGCGAGCTGCTCGGGCGACATGAACGACGGCGTGCCCAGCACCATGCCGGTGCGGGTGCGGCTGGAATCGGAGATGCGGGCAATGCCGAAATCGGTGACCTTCACCGCATCGGCCGCCAGGTCGACCATCACGTTGGCCGGCTTGATGTCGCGGTGCACCACGCCCTGGCTGTGCGCATAGGCCAGCGCCTCGGCGATGCGCGCCACGATGCGCAGCACCTGCGGCACCGGCAGCAGCCGCCCGGGCTGGCTGTGGCGTTGCAGGTCTTCGCCCTTCAGGTACTCCATCGCGATGTAGGCGAGCTCCTGGTCCTCGCCGGCGTCGTAGATGGTGACGATGTCCGGGTGCTGCAGCCGGCCGGCCGTCTCGGCCTCGCGGAAGAAGCGGCGGCGCGCCTCGGCCAGCTCGTCGCCCTCGAATTCCTGGCTCAGCGCCATCGTCTTGATCGCGACCTGACGGCCGATCTTGCTGTCGCGCCCCAGGTAGACGGCGCCCATCGCGCCGCGGCCGATCTCGCGCTCGATGCGGTAGCGGCCCAGCGTGCCGCCGCCGGCGCCAGGGCGGGTGGAGACCGCCGGTGGCGGCGCCGTCGCCGGGGCGGCGGCAGCGCCGGCCTCAGGCGTGCGACGGGCTCGCCCGCTTTCGAAACCCAGGTGGCCGGTGAGCAGGGCGGCCAGCGGCGCGGCCCACGACAGCCAGGCCGCAGCCGACAACAGGCCCCAGCCCAGCAAGGCCTGCACCACCGCCAACACCACCGTCGCGAGACGGCCGCGCCCTGCCGGCAGGCGCGGCAGGACCAGGCAGACGTGGGCGACGCTCAGTGCAAGCAGCACGGCCACGATCGCGATCGACGTTGTTCTTGCCAAGGCGATGGCCCGCACCGTGGGCCCCGTGGGTTGGAGCGATCACCTTATCACAGCGACCCGGCTTTCAGCCCTCGGCCGCGGCCTTGGACGCACCACGCTTTTGCAGCCACAGCCCGACCACGACCACCAGCACCGCACACAGCCCGCCGACGATGAAGTCGGCCTCCGGGACGGTGGCGTGGAACCAGTCGCGGGTCGACGGGTCGCTGACGAACATCTCGCCGGCCAGGAAGCCCAGCAGCGCGGCGCCCAGCGTGATGATGATCGGGAAGCGGTCCATGATCTTCATCAGCAGCGTGCTGCCGGCGATGATCAGCGGGATCGACAGCGCCAGGCCGACGATCAGCAGCGGCAAGCGGGCATTCTCGGGCGCGCGGTCGGCGGCACCGGCCACGGCCAGCACGTTGTCGACGCTCATCACCAGGTCGGCCACCAGGATGGTGCGGATCGCCGCGCCCATCGTGCCGTGCGACTTGACCTCGCCGTCGTCCTCGGCATCGACCAGCAGCTGCACGCCGATCCACAGCAGCAGCACGCCGCCGATCACTTTCAGGTACGGCAGCTGCAGCAGCTGCACCGCGACGATGGTCAGCACGATCCGCATCACGATCGCGGCGGCGCTGCCCCAGAAGATGGCCTTCTTCTGCTGCTCCTGCGGCAGCGAACGCGCAGCCATCGCGATCACCACGGCGTTGTCGCCGGACAGCAGGATGTTGGCGGCGATGATGGCGCCGAAAGCGCCCCACAAGGCTCCTGACGTGAAGTCCATGGGTGGATCCTGTTGCTAATGTTGTTGACGGGAAAGGCGGAATTGTCTTTCACCCCGGACGCCGTGCGCTTCTGTAGTTTCCACAGCGGACGGGCGTCCGAAGCGAAAAGGGCCGCCTCGGCGGGCGGCCCTTCGCACGAGCGCGGAACGGCTTAGAGCAGGCCCTTCAGCAGCTTGCCCATCTCCGACGGGTTGCGCGTCACGGTGAAGCCGCAGGCTTCCATGATCTCCAGCTTCGCGTCGGCCGTGTCGGCGCCGCCCGAGATCAGCGCGCCGGCATGGCCCATGCGCTTGCCGGGGGGCGCGGTGACACCGGCGATGAAGCCGACGATCGGCTTCTTCATGTGGTCCTTGCACCAGCGCGCCGCATCGGCCTCGTCCGGGCCGCCGATCTCGCCGATCATGATCACCGCATCGGTGCCCGGATCGTCGTTGAACATCTGCATCACGTCGATGTGCTTCAGGCCGTTGATCGGGTCGCCGCCGATGCCGACCGCGCTCGACTGGCCCAGGCCGATCTCGGTCAGCTGGGCCACCGCTTCATACGTCAGCGTGCCCGAGCGCGAGACCACGCCGATGCGGCCCTTGCGGTGGATGTGGCCCGGCATGATGCCGATCTTGATCTCGTCCGGCGTGATCAGGCCGGGGCAGTTGGGGCCCAGCAGCACCG
>Ga0209758_1000865_pt1 | contig 41883 bp, 47 predicted proteins | sample AraplaMF_Col_mMF_FD_184258 | JGI IMG/M metagenome (GOLD analysis project Ga0209758, IMG submission 184258) | Arabidopsis root microbial communities from the University of North Carolina, USA - plate scrape MF_Col_mMF (SPAdes) (version 2) | ecosystem: Host-associated > Plants > Roots > Endosphere... | reverse complement strand
TGCTGGAGACCTCGATGGTCCATTCGGTGGCGGGGCTGATCGCCAAGGGAACCCTGACCCGGGCCCGGCCCTATCGCGCGCCGCACCACAGCGCCTCGATGGCCGCCCTGACCGGCGGCGGGCTGAAGGCCAAGCCGGGCGAGGTGTCGCTGGCCCACAACGGGGTGCTGTTCCTGGACGAGCTCCCCGAATTCGGGGTCCAGGCCCTCGACAGCCTCCGGGGCCCGCTGGAAACCGGCGAGGTGATGGTGGCGCGGGCCAACGCCCATGTCCGCTATCCGGCCCGGGTGCAGCTGGTGGCGGCGATGAACCCCTGCCGCTGCGGCCACGGCGGGGCCGGGCGCGGGGCGTGCGGCAAGGCCCCGCGCTGCATCCGCGACTATCAGGGACGGGTCAGCGGGCCGCTGCTCGACCGCATCGACCTGGCGGTCGACATGCCCGCCGTCACCGCCGCCGACCTGGCCCTGCCGCCGCTGTCCGAGGGCACGGCCGAGGTCGCCGCCCGGGTCGCCCAGGCCCGTCGCCTGCAGCTGGAGCGGGCGGAGGCGATCGAGAACGCACCGGCGGGCGCCGAGGCGCTGAACGGCCGGGCCGAAGGGCGCTATCTGGAGAAGATCGCCGACCTCGCCGAGGCCGGGCGCGGCCTGCTGGCCCGCGCCGCCGAGGCCGGCCAGATCAGCGCCCGGGGCTGGACCCGCGTCCTGCGCCTGGCCCGCACCATCGCCGACCTGGAGGGTGCGGCCAGCGTCCGCCGCGTGCACGTGGCCGAGGCCCTGGCCCATCGCCGGACCAGCGCCATGGGGACGATGAGCGGCGAGGGGGTGTTCTGAGCGTCTCGGTGGGACGGGCCGGCGGGGCGTCGATGCTTGGCGGATAGCGAACAAAGCTCCATGATTTCAACGCTCTAATTTTTCTCGACCCGATTTGGTCCTCACCCCTTCGAACCACCCCGATAATGACTGCACCTGAAGGCAGGGGAGGGCGCACGTACGGCGACCGATGCGGCCTTCGGGGGTGGTCGAGCGGGAAGCGCTCGCCGGCGGTCCTTAGGTGGACGCCGCGGTCGGTTCGAGGCAGGCGCTCCGATGCAAGGGGCCGAAGCCTCGGCGCCGCGGTGGCGGGTGAGCGCAACAGGCCCGGGCTGAAATCGCCCGGGCGGTCCGGAGAGGTCGTCAACTCTCCGCCCGTCGGGGGCCTCCATCGGAGCGGGTTAAGAATCCGCGACCCGAAGGCTTCCGGATAACGGCTCCACGCGAAGCGCCTGCACTTCGTCGAAACGGTACAAAACATCAAAGCTCTTCCGGGCGAGGCCCGGGCGCTTCGCACCCTTCCCATCCGCTCAGCGGTTTCCGCGTGAGGCGGCCAAGTCGCGCCTACCAGGTCCTCCCCCCGTGGGGGAGGTGTCGGCGAAGCCGACGGTGGGGGGCGTGATCGGCCGATGGCCACAACCCGGATCGACGATCCCAAAACGCCCCCCACCGATCGCTGCGCGATCGCCTCCCCCACAGGGGGAGGGCCTGGCGGCGGGCCGCTAGCCGCCCACCGCCAGGTCGTCGGCGTGGATCATCGGGCCTTCGGTGAAGCCCAGCTCGGCCTCGATGGCGTCCGAGCGCAGGCCGGCGATGCGGTGGGCGTCGGCGCTGTCGTAGCGGACCAGGCCGCGGGCCACCTCGCGGCCGGTCTCGTCGCGCACCCGGACGGCGTCGCCCTTGTCGAACGGGCCCTCGACGGCGCGGACCCCGGCGCAGAGCAGGCTCTTGCCGCTGGCCAGGGCGGCGGCGGCCCCGGCGTCGACGGTCAGCCAGCCCTGGGGCGCCAGGGAGCCGGCGATCCAGGCCTTGTAGGCGGCGGCGGGCGAGGCCCCGGCCTCGATGACCGTGGCCAGGGCCCCGTCCTCGATGGCCCGCAGCGGGGCGGGGCGCGAGCCCAGGGTGATCAGGGTGGCGCAGCCGGCGGCCCGGGCGATGCGGGCGGCGGCGATCTTGGTGGCCATGCCGCCGGTGCCGACCCCGGCCGAGGCGTTGGCTCCCTCGGCCATGCCGGCGATCTCGGCGGTGATCTCGCTGACCCGCGCGATATGGGTGGCCGACGGGTCGCGTCGGGGGTCGGCGGTGTAGAGGCCGTCGATGTCGGACAGCAGGACCAGCAGGTCGGCGCCGACCATCTGGGCCACGCGGGCCGCCAGGCGGTCGTTGTCGCCGTAGCGGATCTCCTCGGTCACCACCGTGTCGTTCTCGTTGACCACGGGCACGACGTTCAGGGCGATCAGGGTTTCGGCCGTGGCGCGGGCGTTCAGCCAGCGGCGGCGCACCTCGGTGTCGTCGCGGGTCAGCAGGATCTGGGCCGCGCCAACCCCGTGCGGCTCCAGCGCCTCCTCCCAGGCTCGCATCAGCACCGACTGGCCGGCGGCGGCGGCGGCCTGCTTCTCGGGCAGGGTGAGGGACTTGCGACCGGTCAGGCCCAGGCGCCGGCGGCCCAGGGCCACGGCCCCGGACGACACCACCACCACCTGCTGGCCGCGGGCCCGCAGCCGGGCGAGGTCGGCGCAGAAGGCGTCCAGCCAGGCGCGATCGGCCGCCCCGGTCGCGGCGTCGACCAGCAGGGCCGAGCCGACCTTGAAGACGATGCGTCTGGCGCGGCTGAGCGCTTCCCCCGAAGCCGCCATTACGGAGTCCAGCCCCCGGGGGTCTCCTCGACGTGATCCTCGTCGTCCTCGATCTCCTCGATGGCGTCGCCGCGGCGGATGCGCACCTGGGTGTAGGCGGCGCGCAGCAGCTCGGTGACGCCTTCGCCGGAGACGCCGGAGACCAGCATCGGCCTGGTCCCGGCCACGGCCTCGAGCTCGGCGGCCTTGGCCGCGCGGGTCTCGTCGTCCAGGGCGTCGACCTTGTTCAGGGCCAGGATCTCGGACTTGTCGGCCAGTTCGTCGCCATAGGCTTCCAGCTCGCCGCGGATCGTGGTCCAGGCGCCGGCGATGTCGTCCTGGGTGGCGTCCACCAGGTGGATCAGCACGGCCGACCGCTCGACGTGGCCCAGGAAGCGGGTGCCCAGGCCCGCGCCCTCGCTGGCTCCCTCGATCAGGCCGGGAATGTCGGCCATCACGAAGCGCTCGCTGGTCGACAGGTCGACCATGCCCAGGTTCGGGGTCAGGGTGGTGAACGGATAGTCGGCGATCTTCGGCTTGGCGGCGCTGGCGGCGGCCAGGAAGGTGGACTTGCCGGCGTTGGGCAGGCCGACCAGGCCGACGTCGGCGATCAGCTTCAGCCGCAGCCAGACCCACAGCTCCTCGCCCTCCTGGCCGGGATTGGCGTACTTCGGGGCCTGGTTGACCGGTCCCTTGAAGTGCAGGTTGCCCCAGCCGCCGTTGCCGCCCTTGGCCAGGCGCAGGGTCATGCCGGCGGTGTCGAGGTCGGCGATCAGGGTCTCCTTGTCCTCCTCCAGCACCTGGGTGCCGACGGGGACCTTCAGGATCACGTCCTCGCCGGCCGCGCCGTGGCGCGCCCGGCCCATGCCGTGGACGCCCGTCCCGGCCTTGAAGTGTTGCTGGTAGCGATAGTCGATCAGGGTGTTGAGGCCCTCGACCGCCTCGATCCACACGTCGCCGCCTCGCCCGCCGTCCCCGCCGTCGGGGCCGCCGTATTCGATGTACTTCTCGCGTCGGAACGAGACCGCGCCGCCGCCGCCGTTGCCGGAGCGGACATAGATTTTGCACTGGTCCAAGAATTTCATGAGCGTCTTTTGTCGCAAGGCGGCCAATCCGTCGAGCCGAAACCCGCCTAAGGCCAAGCCGGGCAGGCGTTTGGAGGCCGAAATCCGCCGATTCTGGCCGCGCTTTCCACGCCGAACCGCGTTCCGGCATCGTGACGAAATGTTAAAACTGATCGTGCGACATACGGTCCTATGAGCAAGCGGACGGGACTAGCGCGCGGGGAGGGCTGGCGTTGACGACGATTTCCGACGCCGAGTTCGCGCATGACCTGCAGGACCTGACGCTGCCGACCCTGTGTCGCAAGTACACCCACGAGGCGTCGCTCCATCGCAACATGCTGATGAGCCGGGGCACGGGCCTGGCGCCCGAGTGGCGCGACTTCCGCGCCTTCCTGATCGCCGTCGGCCGTCGGCCCAGCGACGCGCACAACTTCATCCTGCTCAATCGCAACGAACGCACCTACGGGCCTGGACGGGCGCGGTGGATGACGGCCGAGGAGCAGGTCGTCCACGAGGAAGAGTTCGACCGCCAGCAGGCCGCCAAGAGCCGCGAAGCCCACCAACTGATGCACCAGGCCGCGGCGATGAAGCGGGCCCAGGCCCCCAACGCCCCGAACTTCGGCCAATGGACGCCGATGGCCGGCCGCCAGGTGGCCTATACCGAGGTCGCCAAGCGCCTGGCGATCCCGATCAACGCCCTGAACAAGACCATGGCCGACGGTCGCTCGGCCGACGAACTGGTCAAGCGCTCGGGCTCGGCCCAGGAACTGATCAATCCGGACCTGCAGTGGCTGCCGCCGGACCCGACGCGCAAGGCCAACTTCTTCGAGGCCTTCCGCATCTGGCACATGCAGGTGCAGCCCCAGTTCGCCCGCGCCGCCACCCCGACCTTCCTGTTCCTCTACATCGCCCTGCCGGTGATGAAGGAGTGCCGGGACGAGCTGATGGCGCTGAACCTGTGGAATCCGCTGGGCCAGCGGGCCATGAACGCCCGCGACAGCCACCTCGCCTGGAAGAAGTACTGCGAGTTCATGCCCCGCGCCCAGGTGGCGATGATGGAAATCCCGATCTACGCCACCTATTCGCTGCTCAGCGACCTGGACGCCTTGTGCGAGCGGATCGTGGTCGCCGAGAAGCGCTTCCGCGAAGGCCCGCAGAAGGTCGTGGCGACGCACCGGGCGGCTTAGGACTCACGCTAGCCAGACCATCATCCGGGTCGGCACGGATTCTCCCCGCGCCGTGGATGGCTTGTGCTCGACGACGCCCGTGTACAGGAAGCCGGCCTTGACCAGCACCTGACCCGAGGCCGGGTTGTCGGCGAAGTGGCCGGCGACCACCACCTTTCGGCGCCAGTCGGTCCTGGCCCAGGCCAGGGCGCCCTGGGCGGCCTCGGTCGCCAGGCCGCGACCCCAGTAGGGCCGACCGATCCAGTAGCCGACTTCCAGGTGGCCGACCGGCGGGGTGAAGAAGCCCAGCACCCCGACCACGCCCTCGTCCTCGTGGTCGATCACGAAGGTGGCGTCCTTGCGCCGGTCCTGGACCTGGCAGCGGGCCACGAAGCCGTCGGCGTCGCCCTGGCTGTAGGGCCACGGCATGCGGGTGGTCATCTTGGCGATCGCATAGTCGCCGCACAGCGCCGCGATCCGTGGCGCGTCCTGGCTTCCAGGAGTCCGCAGCGTCAGCCGCGGCGTCTGGATGATCGGAGCTTTCTCGATCACGCACATGGCGCGTCTCCCGTTCTCGGTCCTTCTAATTGGGGACCGTGTCGCTCGGATTTCAGGCCTGGGGTCCTTTTGCGGCCAAGAAATTTCGAGCGCGGACAAAACAAAAGCGGGGAGCCCGGCGTCCGGACTCCCCGCTTGGGTTTCGTCTGTCCGGATCGTCTTTCTCGTGGAAAGCGCGACCCGGTTTCTACGCGGTTCGCGCTATTCGGCGGCCTGGGCCGCCGGAGCCACGTTCACGTAGGTCCGGTTGTTGCGCTTGGTGACAAAGGCCACCGCGCCCTCGATGAGGGCGAACAGGGTGTGGTCCTTGCCCATGCCGACATTGGCGCCCGGATAGAACTTGGTGCCGCGTTGACGGATGATGATGTTGCCGGCGGCGACCTTCTGGCCACCGAACTTTTTCACGCCAAGACGACGGCCGGCCGAGTCGCGGCCGTTGCTGGACGAACCGCCAGATTTCTTGTGAGCCATAGTGGCCTCCTAGTTCCTTTGATCTGGTATCTCGAAAGAGACCTGGATCAAGCTAATCGTTCATTGAGCCCCGCGAGGGTCTCAGGCTTCGGCTTCCGGAGCGGTTTCGGCGGCGGCCTTCTTCGGCGCGGCCTTCTTCTTCGGAGCGGGGGCGGCTTCGGCCTTCACCGGAGCGGTCGGGATCGTCGCCGGGACGGCGGCGTCACCCAGGCCGCGGGCGCGGGCGTTCAGGATCACCTTCGGGGTCAGGTCGATGGCGCCGTCCCACTTGGTTTCCTTGCCGCCGCCGGCGACCGAGGTCACGCGGATGACCGACTCGGTCTGGCGGTGGCCGCGGGTGCGGCGATAGCCCTGGCGGCGGATCTTCTTGAAGATCTTCACCTTCTCGCCCTTGCGGGTTTCGAGCAGGGTTCCGGAGACGACAGCGCCGTCCACGAGAGGGGCGCCGACCGTCACGGCCTCGCCTTCGCCAAGCATCAGGACTTCGCCGAAAGCGACTTCCGCGCCCGGTTCACCGTCGAGCTTTTCGACAACCAGCAGGTCGCCGGCTTGGACCCGGTACTGCTTGCCGCCGGTTTTGATCACCGCGTACATAGGTTAGCGCCTTAAGAAACGTGCGTTCGCAAAATAGGGAACGCCCGCGAGGAGACCCGGCGGGCGAGAGGGGCGCACTTATACCTTCGAAAGTCCGTGAGTCAACGGCAACGGGGGCTCGCGGCTTGACTAAAATAGCGACGCAACCCTAGCCGCGCCAAACGTCCGGATATGGGGGCATCGGAACGTCCAGGGCCTGTTCCAGGCGCCAGGCCTCGTCCTCGCCGTCGATCTCCGGAATCAGCCGCTCCAGCCGTTCGCGCACGGCTGGGCCGGCCAGCCATGTGGAATAGGCCCGATAGGCGGCGTATTCGTCGCCGTCGCCGAACGAGGCGCGCGCGCCCGAGCGCCGGAAAATTTCCGAGCTGACGGCGCCGGCCAGGTGCAGTCCCGCCCGGCGGTCGTCGCTGGCCAGCCAGGCCGCCAGGCGCGCCTCGACCGGTTCGCCCAGGACGATCAGGCCGCGCAGCCAGTCCTCGGCCCCTTCCTCTTCCGGCGGCGCGCGCAAGGCCTGGCGCCAAGCCATGTCGAAGGCCGCCACGACGGCGGCGCGCTCGTCCGCCGTCCAGTCGGAGAACTGGCCGTAGAGGATCTTCCGCGCCAAGCCCTCGGGATCGCCCCCGACATGGACCTGGGCGGGACCGCGCGCGGCAAGTTCCAGAATGCGCGGCAGGAAGTGCTTGTAGTCGCCCACGCCGCCCATCGTCGTCATCGCCCACCCCAGGTAGCCGCCGAAGTCGCCGGCCGTGAGCTCGGCCAGAGGCTTGGCGGAGAGCCGGGCCAGCACGCCCTTTGGATCGCGACCGGGCGCGGCCTCAAGCGCGGTGGGGCGCGGATAGCGGTCAAATGCGGCGTAGACCGCATCCAGCGCGGCTTGCAGGTCGGGATCCGGCGTCATGGCCATGCTTCATAGCACGGCGGGGCGCGGCGGGCAGGACGCCGCGGCGAAGCGCGCGAGAGACGCTGGCATGTTATTTTATAACAGTATATAGCCGGTGGCGTGAACACGACCTTCTTCGCCTCCGTCGCCGCCACCGGGTTCGCCGTGGCCTTCCTGCACGCCGCCCTGCCCACGCACTGGCTGCCGTTCGTGCTGGTGGGCCGCGCCCAGAGGTGGACGACGGGCCGCACCCTGGGCGTCACCTTGCTGGCGGGGCTGGGTCATGTGGGCCTGACCATCCTGCTGGGCCTGGCGGTGGTGGCCGCCGGCCTGGTGGCCCAGCCTCACCTGGGCGATTCCTTCCACTGGATCGTCGGCGGGCTGATGGCGGCGATCGGCCTCTTCTACCTGGTGCGGGGCCGCCATCGGCATGCGACGATGGACGGGACCCGCAAGTTCGCCTCGGACAAGGCGGCGATCACCGCCCTGGTCGTGCTGCTGACCCTGTCGCCGTGCGAGGCCTTCCTGCCCTATTACCTGGCGGGGATGGAGCACGGCGTGATCGGCTTCGTCGTCCTGAGCGCGGTGCTGATGACCGCCACTGCGGCGGGCATGCTGGTGTTCACCGGCCTCAGCCTGGCGGGTTTCAACCGCCTGGGCCTGGAGCGGCTGGAGCAGTACGAGGAGATCATCCTCGGCGCCGCCCTGATCGTGATCGGCGCGGCGGTGGCGTTCCTGAAGACCTGAGGACGTCCAGGGTGCTTTCACAAGCCGCCCATCCCTCCTAAATAGCGCGCATGACCCAGACCCCCGCGCAAACCGGCAAGATCCCCGTCACCGTGCTGACCGGCTATCTCGGCGCCGGCAAGACCACCCTGCTCAACCGCATCCTCACCGAGGAGCACGGCAAGCGCTACGCCGTGATCGTCAACGAGTTCGGCGAGGTCGGCATCGACAACGACCTGGTGGTCGGGGCGGACGAAGAAGTGTTCGAGATGAACAACGGCTGCGTCTGCTGCACGGTGCGCGGCGATCTCATCCGGGTCCTGCAGGGGCTGATGAAGCGGAAGGGCGGCTTCGACGCCATCGTCGTCGAGACCACCGGCCTGGCCGATCCCGGCCCGGTGGCCCAGACCTTCTTCGTCGACGACGACGTCAAGGCCCGCACCTATCTCGACTCCGTCACCGCGGTGGTCGACGCCAAGCACATCCTGCTGCGCCTGGGCGACAGCAAGGAAGCCGTCGAGCAGATCGCCTTCGCCGACCAGATCGTGCTGAACAAGACCGACCTGGTCTCGGAAGACGACCTGCGCCATGTCGAGGCCCGCATCAAGCGCATCAACCCGCTGGCCCCGATCCACCGCGCCCAGCGCTCGAACGTCCCGCTGGACGCGATCATCGGCAAGCACAGCTTCGACCTGGAGCGGATCACCGAGCTGGAGCCGGAATTCCTGAACCCGGCCCACGGCGAGGACGGCCACGTGCACGACGAGCACTGCGGCCACGATCACCACCATCACGACCACGACCACCACCATCACGGTCACGACCATCATCATGGCCACGACCACAAGAGCGACATCCACGACGACGGCGTGAAGGGGATCTCCCTGACCCTGGACAAGCCCGTCGACGGCCAGAAGATCACCACCTGGCTCAACGAGCTGCTGGCCCGCCGCGGTCCGGACATCCTGCGCGCCAAGGGCATCATCGACGTCCGGGGCGAGGAGCGCCGCCTGGTGTTCCAGGCCGTGCACATGATCCTGGAAGGCGACTTCCAGCGTCCTTGGACCGACAAGGACAAGCGCTACAGCCGCATGGTGTTCATCGGCCGCGACCTGGACGAGGCCGAACTGAAGGCCGGCTTCGAGGCGACGGCGGTCTAGGGACGAAAGCCCCCTCCGGCCTACCGCAAGTCCTCGTTGACGATCCCGATCTGGGTCCAGCCCTCGGTGTGGACCCGGTCGATCACGCCCATCAGCGCCTCGTAGGGCACGTCGGCCTGGGCGTTGACCATCAGGCGCTGGTCCTTGCGGGGCCCCTCCTGGCCGTTCGCGGCGAAGCTGGCGCTCAGGTCCTGGGAGAGGGTCCCCAGGCTGGTGGGCCGCCCCGCCAGATAGAGGGCGCCCGAGTTCTGGATGGTGATCAGCACCGGCGGCTTGGGCGGGGTCGTGGTCTTCCGGGCCGGCGGCATGTCGAGCTTGATCGAGGTCGTGGCCATCGGCACGGCGACCATGAAGATGATCAACAGCACCAGCAGGATGTCGACGAACGGCGTGACGTTGATGTCCGCGTTCTGCCGGATCGCATAGGCTCCGCCGCCGCCGCCCGCGAGTTTCGCCGCCATGACCTGTCTCCTCCTCTTGCCCGGTTCGAGGGTCGATTGAAGTTACAGGTGTAGTTTCTTCTCTTTCTTACGTTTGTAAAGTGCGCGGGCGGCAGGCACGAAAAAGGGGCCGGACGCTTGGCGTCCGGCCCCTGATTTTCTCGCCGATCGGCGAAGACCTAGTGGATGTCTTCGTTGATCAGGCCGACCTTGTACCAGCCGGCGGTCTGCAGGGCGTTCAGCACGCCCATGAAGTCGGCATAGGTCACGTCGGCGTCGGCGCGGACCATGACGCGCTGGTCGTCCTTCGGGCCGGCCTGGCCGGTCGCGGCGAACTTGGCGTCCAGGTCGAATTGCAGGTTGTCCAGGCTGGTCTGCTTTTCAGCGACGTACAGCGCGCCCGACTTCTGGATCGAGATGAACACCGGCTCCTTCGGCTTGGGGGCGTTCGGCGGCGGCGGGGTCGCCGGCGGCAGGTCGACCTTGATCGCCACGGTCGCCATCGGCACGGCGACCATGAAGATGATCAGCAGCACGAGCAGGATGTCGACGAAGGGCGTGACGTTGATTTCGGAGTTCTGGCCGAGCGAATAACGACCGCCCCCACCGCCAGCAAGTTTAGCCGCCATAGCCTGACTGTCTCCCAAGGGCCGCGTCTGTCGCGGTCCCGAAAATGTTAGATCGCCACGTCTGGCGCAGACGGGCGCGGAAGTAAAGCCCGACGACGCGGCGCGATGGCAACCCCTTTTGTGACTCTTTTTGGCGGAACGGCGTTCAAACGGCGGGTTCCTCGAATGCCGCTCGCGCTGGGCGCGAACTGACGCGCGACTAGGCGCCCGCATCGGGGCGCGGTATGGCGCGCGGATGATCTATTCCTTCGACGCCTATGTCACCGCCGCCCTGTTCGACCGCGCCGGTCGCGCCGCCTTCGCTCTCGGCGACGGCACGGTCCGATTCGAGAACGAGGGTGGATTCGTCACGGTCGAGGCCCACCAGGGCGCCGTCCTCGCCGCCGCCGTCCACCCCTCCGGGCGTGGGATCGTCACTGGCGGCGACGACGGCAAGGTGGTCTGGAGCCGGGTCGAGGGCGACGAGGTGGCCGCCACCCTGGTGGCCGAGGTCAAGGGCCGCTGGATCGAGCACGTCGCCGCCAGCGCCGTCTCCGGCCTGATCGCCTTCACCGCCGGCAAGGAAGCCCATGTTCGCGACGCGGCCGACCCGAAGTTCCTGCGCGTCTTTCCGCACGACAAGACCGTCTCGGGCCTGGCGTTCGACCCGAAGGGCCGCCGCCTGGCCACCGCCGGCTATGGCGGCGTCTCGCTGTGGTGGGCCAGGATCGAGGGCCAGAAGCCGCAGGTGATGAAATGGGCCGGCAGCCACATCGCCGCGGTGTTCAGCCCCGACGGCAAGTTCCTGGTCTCGTCGATGCAGGAGAACCAGCTGCACGGCTGGCGCCTGTCGGACGCCAAGGACATGCGGATGGGCGGCTATCCGGCCAAGATCAAGAGCCTGGCCTTCTTCGACAAGGGCAATCTGATGGTCACGGCCGGCGCCAACGGCGCGGTGGTCTGGCCGTTCGCCGGCGCCAGCGGCCCGATGGGCAAGGAGGCCGCCGAGATCGGTTTCTCGCGCGATTCGATGGTCGTGCAGGTGGCCGGTGTCGAGGCCCTGCCGGTGGCCATCGCCGGCCAGGACAACGGCAAGATCTGGGGCGCGCACATGCGCTCGGGCCGCATCGAGACCTTGAAGGCCGAGAAGGGCGCGGCGATCAGCGCCCTGTCGGTCTCGGGGGACGGCGCGCGCCTGGCCTGGGGCGACGAGGACGGCGAGGCGGGGGTCATCGCGATCCCGGCGATGGACACGCGGTTCTAAAATCCTCCCCCACAGGGGTAGGGTTCGCTTTAGCTCAGCCCCCGCAATACCTTCACGACCGCCGCCACAGTCTCCCGGTCCGTATCCCGCAGCCCGTCCTGCACGAAGCCCAGCTTGTAGGCGCGGTCCTCGTGCCCCTGGCCCAGGCCATGGGTCATCGGCCCGCTGCACGAGCCGTGCACCTCGCGCACGCCGGTCCGCGCCACCAGTTCGGCGACGTTCGACGGATTGACCCCGCCGCCCGCCAGGATGGCGATGCGGCCCGCCGCCCGTTCGACCAGCGCCGCGATCGTCTCGGCCCCGGCCATGGCGTTCAGGGCGCAACCGGAGGTCAGGATCCGCTCGAATCCCAGGTCGATCGCGGTCTCCAGCGCCGCGAGCGGATCCGGTGTCAGGTCAAAGGCCCGGTGCAGGGTCACGCCCAGGCCTTCGGCGTGGGCGACCAGCATCGACAAGGCGTCGATGTCCAGCTCGCCCGACGGCGCGTTGGCGCCGATCACCACCCCGGCCAGGCCCGCGGCCCGCGCGGCGTCGATGTCGCGGAAAATGGCGTCCAGGTCGCCGGCGTCATAGACGAAGTCGCCGTTGCGCGGCCGGATCATCGGATAGATCGGGATTTCCGCCTCGGCGGCGATCGCCATCAGCCCGGGCGCCGGGGTCAGGCCCTGCAGGGCCAGGGCCGAGCACAGTTCGATCCGATCCGCGCCACCCGCGATCGCCGCCGCCAGTCCGGCGGGCGTATCGACACAGACTTCCAGGATAATGCGGTCGGGCATCTTCGCCTCTTCCAGGCTCGTGGTAGGGGATTCGCGGACAAGGTTGTCGGCACGTTCTTGGAGCACACCCATGCTGAATCGCAGAGGCCTAATCGGCGCATCCCTGGCCGGACCGGCCCTCGTCGGCGCCCGCGCGGCCTTCGCCGCCGAACCGGCCGGCGGCGGGGCGGGGATCCAGCTGACCCGGCCCTGCGTGATCTCCACCTGGGACTTCGGCGTGCCGGCCAACCAGGCGGCCTGGGCGATTCTCAGCAAGGGCGGCCGGGCGCTGGACGCCGTCGAGGCCGGGGCCCGCGTCCCCGAGCAGGACCTGAAGAACCACAGCGTCGGCCGGGCCGGCTATCCCGATCGCGACGGCCACGTGTCGCTGGACGCCAGCATCATGGACGAGCAGGGCAATTGCGGCGCCGTCGCCGCCCTCGAGCACATCGCGCACCCCATCTCGGTGGCCCGCGCGGTGATGGAGAAGACCCCGCACGTCCTGCTGGTCGGGGCCGGGGCCCTCCAGTTCGCCCAGGAGCAGGGCTTCCCGCGCGAGGAGCTGCTGACCGACGATTCCCGCGCCGCCTGGGAAGCCTGGAAGAAGGAGGCCAAATACGCGCCCAAGGCCAACAGCGAGGTCGGCGACTACGGCAAGACCTCCGGCCAGCTGGGCACGCCGGGCGGCAAGGGCAACCATGACACCATCGGCATGCTGGCCCTCGACGCGAACGGAAACCTGTCGGGCGCCTGCACCACCAGCGGCATGGCCTGGAAGCTGCGCGGGCGGGTCGGCGACAGTCCGATCGTCGGGGCCGGGCTCTATGTCGACAACGACGTCGGCGCGGCCACCTCGACGGGCGTCGGCGAGGAGGTGATCCGCAACGTCGGCAGCTTCCTGGTCGTCGAGCTGATGCGCCAGGGCCGCTCGCCCCAGGACGCCTGCAAGGAAGCCGTCGCGCGGATCCTGAAGAAGAAGCCCCAGGCCAAGGAGATCCAGGTGGGCTTCCTGGCGGTCAATAAGCAGGGCCAGGTCGGGGCCTGGGCGATCCAGAAGGGCTTTACATACGCCCTGTGCGACGGGGCGCGGCAGGACCGGCTGGTGGCGGGGGAGAGCTTCTACTGAGCCCTGACGGCGGCGGCAGGGCGCCGCCTCCAGATCGCTAAAGATTTCGACAGCGGGCGAGGGCCCTTCCGAGGCCTTCTGCGGCTCCCATCCAAGGAGCTGCCCCATGATCCGAACAAGCAACACCCGCCGCGCGCTGGCGGCCGGCCTGGGGAGCGCGGCGGCCTTGCTGCTCGCGGCCGTCGGTCCGGCCTGGGCGTCCGACCACCTGGACACGCCCAGCGTCATCGCCGATCCCCGCGCCGACATCGGCGACATCTTCGCCTGGACCTCGCCGGATCGCCGCAAGCTGAACCTGGTGATGGCGATCGTCGGACACGGGTTCTCCAAGGACCTGGCCTATGTCTTCCACGTCGACAGCGGATCGCGCTTGGGCAAGACGACCGCGACGGTGACGATCGCGTGCCGGTTCGCCGGGGCCGGAATTCGCTGCGAGGCGGGCGACGACGACGTGCAGGGCGACGCTGGCCGTCCCGAGGGCCTGGTCTCGCGCCGCCATCGCTTCCGCGTCTTCGCCGGCCTGCGCGACGATCCGTTCTTCAACAACGTCAAGGGCACGCGCGAGGCCTACGACTTCGCCGCCGCGGCGCTGAAGGCCGGCGCGCCGCTGGACGAGGCGGGCTGCCCGGCCTTCGACAAGGCGACCTCGGCGGGAATCCTGGACCGCTGGCGCCACACGCGCGGCGGGCCGGCCCAGAACCTGCTGGCAGGCTGGACCCCGGCCTCGCTGGTCGTGTCGATCGACCTGCCCGCGGTGTCGCGCGGCGGCAAGCTGCTGGCGGTGTGGGGTGAGACCGTCGGTCCCAAGGGCCGCATCGACCGCATGGGCCGTCCGCTGACCGGCAACGCCCTGCTGGCCACGCTGGAACCCGCCGCGGTCAGCGACGCCCTGAAGGAAGCCTACAACCACGCCACGCCTGCGACCTCGGACGCGTTCATCCCGGAGATCGAGAAGACCCTCGGCCTTTACGACGCCTTCGACGGGACGTGCGGCAATGCGATGATCGCCGACCGCGCGGCGGGCGCTTCGCGCTACCTGAACCTGGCGGTCCTGCTGGCCGACGACCGGCTGTGGATCGACAGCGCCGGCGCGCGGTGCTCGGCCCTGTTCGCGGTGGAACTGGCCGCCCTGGCCGGGCGCAGGGACCTGGCTGGCGACTGCGGCGGCCGCACGCCGAACTACGACGCCGTGGACGTCTATCGTTCGCTGCTCGCGACCGGCCGCCCGACCGGCGTGGACGACGGCGTCGACCGCGACGACCACGTCCATTCCGACACCGTATTCCCCTTCCTCGCCGCGCCCGACGGCGCCGCCTATGCCCCGCGCAAGGAGCCCTGACCTTGGCCCCGTTCACCTCTTCGCTTCGCCGCGCCCTGCTGGCGGCCGGCGCCCTGGCCCTGGCCTGTGGCGTCCAGACCGCCGCGGCCCACGAGTTCTGGATCCAGCCGGAACGCTTCTGGCTGCCGGTCGGAACGCCCACGCCCATGACCCTGCAGGTCGGCACGGGGACCGAGCGCCAGCGCTCGCAGCTACCGCCGCGCCGCGTGCTGCGGTTCGACGCCACGGCGCGGGCCGGCGAGATCCAGGACCTTCGCCCGGCCCTGACCCTGGGCGCCCCGGACGCTGACGGCGCGCTGAGCTTCGCGCGGCCAGGCCCCTATGTCGTCACCCTGCGCAGCGACGCCGCCGCCCAGAGCCACCTGTCGGCCGCCCGGTTCAACGCCTATGCGGAGGAGGAGGGCCTGACCCCGGCCCTGGAGACCCGGGCCGCGCGGGGCCTGCAGGCCATCGACGCCTCCGAACGCTACAGCCGCCAGACCAAGGCCCTGGTCCAGGTCGGCGAAGGCGGCGACCCGGCGGTCGTCACCCGGCCGGTGGGTCTGGACCTGGAGATCGTGCCCGAGGTCAGTCCCTATGCCTCGCCGCGGCCGGCGGCCCTGCCGGTGCGGGTGCTCTACGAGGGGCGGCCCCTGGCGGGCGCGCTGGTCAAGCTCACCGACCTGGGCCATGACGCCGCGCCGCTGGAGCAGCATCGCACCGACGGGGAGGGGCGCGCCGGCTTCGCCATGCCCCGAGGCGGCGCCTGGATGATGGACGTGGTCTGGACCAGGCCGCTGGCCGACGAGGGCGTCGACTTCGAGACCGTGTTCTCCAGTCTCAGCTTCGGATTCCCTGATTAGGCGCGCAGGGCGCGCTGGAAATCGACCGGCGTGCGCCCATGGAGCTTGCGGAAGGCGGCCGTGAAATGGCTGTGGCTGGAGAAGCCGAGGTCGAGGGCCAGGCCGGTCAGGTCCTCGCAGTCGGCCAGCCGATCGAGCGCGGCGGCCAGGCGCAAGCGCAGCTGGTAGCGATACAGCGGCGCGCCCTCGGCCTGGGCGAACACCTGGGTCAGGTAGACGGGCGAGACGCCGACGTCGGCGGCGACCTCGGCCAGGGTCCAGCGGCGGGCCGGATCCGAAGCCAGGACCAGTTTGGCGCGGTCCGCCAGCTTGCGCCGGCCGTAGCTGGCGGCGCGGGCGTGGGAGGCGCGCTCGCCCAGGGCGCGGCGGACCAGGCCCAGGGCCAGGGTCTCGGCCTGCAGCGGCTGGAACGCGCCGCGCGCCAGGCCGCGCCGCAGCTGGGCGGCCAGGGCCTGGGCCTGGGGATCGAGGCTTCGCGCCGGCCGCCGGAACACCGCCAGGCCGCCGTCCTCCAGCTGTTCGGCGGGCGCGAGCTCGGCCAGCAGGTCGTCGCCGATCGATACCGACAGGCAGGCGTCGCCGCCACCCACCGGATGGCTGATCGCGTATTCCTGGTCGCGGTTGAAGAACACCACCTGGTTGGCCTCGGCCACCGCGTCCTGGCGTCCGACGTGGCGCACATAGGCGCCGCGATAGGGAAAGACCAGATGGGTCGCGGCGGCGCACTCGCTGGGACTGCGGTGGCGGCAGGCGCCGTCGCAGGCCACGTCGCGGACGCCGACCGTCGGGGTTTGCAGGAGCACGGTGATGCTGAGTTCGTTCATGGTCGTCCGCTATCGGCGGATGGGGTCACGGCGGCAATGACCTGGGAGGTTATGGCGGCGCGAACGACGCCCCTAGTCGAACCCCCGCATCACGCCCCATTCCTCGAACGGCTCGCGCCGCGAGCGCCAGGCGTTCACCGCCGCCGTCTCGTCGCGATAGCCCAGGGCCATGCCGCAGAACAGCATGTGGTCGGCGGGCAGGTCCAGGAAGGTGGCGACCAGCCTGCCATAGGCCGACCAGAACTCCTGGGCGCAGGTGTCCAGGCCCCGCTCGACGGCCAGCATCATCAGGGTCTGTATGTACATGCCGATATCGGCCCATTGCGGCGGACCGCAGTCGCGGTTGACCGAGAAGAACAGGGCGACCGGCGCGCCGAAGAACTCGGCGTTCTTGGCGAACTGCTGGAGGCGGCCCAGCTTGTCGTCACGCGGGATGTTCAGCGCGCCGTAGAGATCCTCGCCGACCTGGTAGCGACGGGTGCGCAGCGGCTCCCAGAGGTTGGGCGGATAGACATGGTACTCCGGCTCGTCGCGGTCCATCAGCCGCGCGGCGACCAGGGCCTTGAAGTCCTCGAGCGGTTCGCCGGCGAGGGCGTGCACGATCCAGGGCTGGAGGTTGCCGCCCGACGGGGCGCGGGCGGCGGCCTCCAGCAGCTGGCGGATCACGGCGCCCGGCACGGGGTTCGGCCTGAAGGCGCGAACCGACATTCGCCGGGCGACGGCTTCGGAAACGGTCCTGGACTGGGTCATCAAGGCCTCGCTAACGGCTGGGCGGCTATCCCCGCGACAGAGGCTTGGTTAGCATCCGGCCGCAAGGTCAAGGCAAGCGGCGAAAGACGAGGGGCGATCGGTGAAGGTGCTGGTGCGGAACATCCTGGTGGCCCTGTTCATCCTGCTGGTCGCCGGACCGATCCTGACGGTGATCGTCTATCGCTTCGTGCCGCCGCCGGCGACGCCGCTGATGGTCATCCGCCTGGCCGAGGGCAAGGGCTGGAACCACCATTGGCGGCCGATCGACGAGGTCTCGCCGGCCTTGCCGCGCGCCCTGATCGCGGCCGAGGACGCCCGGTTCTGCGACCACCACGGCTTCGACCTCGACGCCCTGCAGAAGGCCTACGAGAACAACGAGAAGGGCAAGAAGATCCGCGGCGGCTCGACCATCAGCCAGCAGACCGCCAAGAACGTCTTCCTGTGGCCCGGCCGCTCCTATGTCCGAAAGGGGCTGGAGGCCTATTTCACCGTGCTGATCGAGACGATCTGGGGCAAGAAGCGGATCATGGAGGTCTATCTGAACTCCATCGAGTACGGCCCGGGCATCTATGGCGCGGAGGCCGCGTCGCGGACCTATTTCAAGGTGGGCGCCGACAAGCTGACCCCCCTCCAGGCGGCGCGGCTGGCGGCGATCCTGCCCAGCCCGCTGAAGTGGAAGGCGGTCAATCCCGGCCGCTACGTCAAGAAGCGTTCCAGCCGGATCGGCAAGGCCTCGGGCGCGGTGCGCCGGGGCGGCCTGGCGGCCTGCGTGGCCTAGGAGAACCCCGATGATCGCGCCCGGTCCGACCCTGGAAACCGCCCGGCTGATCCTGCGCCCACCGGCCGCCGAGGACCTGGACGGCTGGGCCGAGCTGATGGCTGACGCCGAGGCCGCCCGCTACATCGGCGGCCAGATGAACCGGTCCCAGGCCTGGCGGACGATGGCGACCATGGCCGGCTCCTGGGCGATGAACGGCTTTGGCATGTTCTCGCTGATCGAGAAGGACACCGGCCGATGGGTCGGCCGGATCGGGCCGTGGCGCCCCGAAGGCTGGCCGGGGACCGAGGTGGGCTGGAGCCTGCATCCCCGGGCCCACGGCAAGGGCTATGCGGTCGAGGCGGCGACGGCGACCATGGACTGGGCCGTCGACCATCTGGGCTGGACGCGGCTGGTCCACTGCATCGACCCGGCCAACCTGGCCTCGATCAAGGTGGCCCGGCGAATCGGCTCGCGCTTCCTGGAGATCGGCCGCCTGCCCGAGCCCTTTCACGAGGTTGAGGTGCACCTGTGGGGGCAGACCGCGGACGAGTGGAAGGCGCGGCGCGCCTGAGCCCGCCCCTTTCATCCGCTCTTCCCGGCCTCCAAGGGCCGGGCATAGGCCGCCCGGGCCCGGCCTGACCGGACGAACACCCGGGTGATCCGCGGATCGATCGCGCGGATCCGCACCGCGAAGTCGTCGGCGGCGTCCTCGATCTCGCCGGCGGTCAGGGCGTCGTGGAAGTCCAGGGTCACGCCCAGCAGGATCTCGCTGGGCCCCAGGTGCATGCTCAGCACCTCGGCCACGGTGTCGATGCGCGGGTCGGCGGCGAGCATGGCGCGCACCGCCTCGACGATGCGCGGCGAGGCCGACTCGCCGGTCAGCAGGCTGCGGGTCTCGTTGGCCAGGAAGATCGCCACCCCCACCAGCAGGACGCCGATGGCCACCGAGGCCGCGCCGTCGGCCCAGGGGACGCCGAGAACCGCCGAACCGGCCACGCCCAGCGCCGCGATCGCCAGGCCGGCCAGGGCCGCGCCGTCCTCCAGCAGCACCGCGAAGATCGACGGGTCCTTGCTGCGGCGAATGGCGCGGAAGAACGGCGTTCCCTTGCGGACCACCTTGAATTCCTTCCAGGCCACCAGGAACGAGCCGCCCTCGAACAGCACGGCCAGGCCGATGACCAGGAAATTGATCTAGGCCCGCTCGATCGGCTCGGGCTGGCGGATCTTCAGCACCCCCTCGTAGATCGAGAAGGCCCCGCCCAGGGCGAAGATCAGCAGGGCCACCACGAAGGCCCAGAAATAGACCTCCATGCCGTAGCCGAACGGGTGGGTCTGGCTGGGCGGTTTGCGGGCCCGGGCCAGGCCCAGCAGCAGCAGGCCCTGGTTGCCGGTGTCGACGCTGGAGTGGACGGCCTCGGTCAGCATGGCCGACGAGCCGGTCAGGGCGAAGGCGACGAACTTGGTGGCGGCGATGGCCAGGTTGCCGGCCAGGGCCGCGTAGACCACCGTGGTCGAGCTGTTATGGGTTCCCGTCGCGGCCATGCGGGCCGAACGCGGCGGGCGGCGGCCCTGTTCCGGCGCGGTCCGCCCTCAGGGCCTGTCGACGGCGAAGCGGATGATGCTGGCGTTCTTGTCGTCGGCGACCCAGAGGGCGCCGTCATCGGCGACGGTGATCCCGACCGGCGTCCCCTGCGGCCGCACGCCCTCGACCCGGCCCCAGCCCGGGGTCAGCACCTGGGCCTGGGCGGCGGGACCGGCGCCGAACGGCCGCGATCCGCTGGGATAGATCGGGTAGGTCGCCTTGGCTCGGGTCAGCGGGACGCCGCCGGCGTCGACCGCGAAGGCGACCAGCCGGCCGCCGGTCGACCGATAGCCGTGCCAGCTCATCAGCAGCTTGCCCTGGAGCCCGGGGAACATCGCGCCCTGGTACCAGGTCATGGCCAGGGGGGCGACATGGGGCGGCAGCAGGGCCACCGGCGGGGTGTGGGCGGCCGAGGCGCAGTCCATGACCCCCGACCAACCGGGCGTCGGCGTGGCCATGTCCTGGCAGTAGGGCCAGCCATAGTGGCGGCCGGGCTCGATGCGATTGACCTCCTCGAACGGACTCCAGCGGTCATCGAAATCGTAGCTGTTCTCAGCCTGCAGCACCGTTCCCGACGGATGGACGGCCAGGGCGACGGAGTTGCGCAGGCCGCGGGCCAGCATCGTGAACCGGCTGTCCCAACGGCCCGGCGCGAGGCGGGCGTAGCGGCGGATGCCGGCCGTGGCCTCCTCGCCCTCGGACTGGTCGCAACGGTCGGTCCCGACCCGCGCGCCGTTGGCGTCCAGGCACTGGTCCGAGGGCGCGCCGACATTGACCAGCAGGGCGCCGTCGGTGGCGAACACGAACTGCGACAGCGGATGGCGATTGTCGTGCAGCCTGTTGTCGGGCAGGCCGGTGATCACGTCCTGGACCGTGGCGGCGGGGTCGGCGGCGCGCGGGTCGAAGCGGAAGATCCGGCTCATCTCGCCGACATAGGCCAGGCCGTCGGCGCCGATCGCCAGGCCGTGCGGCAGGGACAGGCCAGTCAGCAGCGGCTGCAGCTGCGCCGGTTGGCCCGGCGTGGCGGTCAGCTTCCAGATCACGCCACGCGGGCGGGTCCAGTCGGCCAGGTCGGCCACCAGCCAGGTCCGCGCGTCCAGCTGGACCAGGGTCCGGGGCAGGCGCAGCTGGCGGCCGGCGAAGGCCCCGGGGGCGGGACCGACCACCAGGCCGGCGCACAGGCCCGCCTGGGTCTCGATCGCCAGCCGGGGCCAGCCGTCGCAGGTTCCCTCGATCTTGTAGCCAACGCGCGGCGCGGCGTCCGATGGGACGGGGGCGGCGCTCGCGAACAGACCCAGGGCCAAGCCCACGCCGATCGCGATTCCCGCCCGCACCATGTCGCCGCCCCATATCGATCAGAGGCTACGATCTAGCGTTGCATCGGGGCGAAAGGGAAGGGGCGTCAGACCCGGTTGTACGGGTATCGGTCGCGGATCATCCGCTGGAAGAACCGGCCCTTCGACGGCGCCCGCTCGAAGGCCTCGGTCACCCGGGGCGGGACCCCGACATAGACGTACTCGTCGCCGTCGATGAACGTGACGAACAGCTTGCCGTGCTCGGGCTCGTAGTCGATTCGCCGGATCGCCGTGGAGTCGACACGCATGGCTCAATCTCTCCGCATGGGGGCCGCCTGACAGAAAAAGCGCGTGCCGCGGGGGGCGGTTCCCCGGGGCCGTCGGGCGCCTGTTTCGGATGCAATCCCGGGCGAACTGGGGTGTAGTCCCGCACCGGAGGTTCCGCTTCAAGGGAGCCGGGGGAGAAACACGCGCATGCAACCGCATTCCTGGGTCGCGATCGTCACGATCGCCGCGCTGCTGGTCTATGTCTGGATGGCCTTCCGCATCGGCCGCGCCCGGCGCAAGTGCGGCATCCACGCGCCGGCCATGACCGGTGATCCCGTCCTCGAACGCCACATCCGCGTGCAGGCCAACACCTTGGAATGGCTGCCGCTGTTCCTGCCGTCGCTGTGGCTGTTCGCCATCTACTGGAGCGACCTGGTCGCCGCGATCCTCGGCGTGGTCTGGATCGTCGGGCGGATCGTCTACGCCCTGGGCTATGTGGCCGATCCGAGCAAGCGGGAGGCTGGTTTCATCATCCAGGCCCTGGCGACGGCGATCCTGCTGTTCGGCGCCCTGGGACGCGTCATCTGGGTGCTCGTGACGGTCGGGGCCTAGCCGCCCGCTGGTCTGGCGGGCGAGGCTTGGCTATGAGGATCGCGCCATGATCCTGCCCGTCGATCCCGCCCGCTACAGCGCCTTCCTGGTGACGATGTTCGTCATGGCCATCACCCCGGGGCCGGCCAACCTGTTCGCGATCGCCACCGGCATGCAGAAGGGCAGGGGCGCGGCCCTGCTGGGCGTGGTCGGCATGAACACCGCCACCCTGGTGTGGTTCGGCTGCTCGGCCCTGGGCCTGGGCGCCCTGATCATCGCCTTTCCGAAGGCCTTCCACCTGCTGGCCCTGGCCGGCGCGGCCTATCTGGTCTGGCTGGGGCTCAAGTCGATCTGGTCGGGCCTGAAGGACCGGGGCGAGGAGGCCCAGGCGCATCGGTCGTTCCGCATGGGCCGTTCGGCGTTCCGCGACGGCTTCGCCGTGCAGATCGCCAACCCCAAGATCCTGCTGTTCTTCACCGCCGTCCTGCCGCCGTTCATCGACCTCCAGCGGCCGCTGGCGCCACAACTTCTGATGTTCGCGGCGGCCACCATCGGCATGGATCTGATCAGCATGAGCAGCTATGGTCTGGGCGGCGCTGCGCTGTCGTCGCGGATGACCGAACCGGGCTTCCGCAAGGGTTTCGCGATCGTGGTCGGGGTGCTGCTGATCACCGCCGCGGGACTGATCGTCGCGCGGGGCTGATCTCATCGCTGAAACGCAATCGCCTTGGCGAAACCACAAAGCTGGGCCATGCATTAGGCTGATGGGACGAAACGAGTCTTTTCGCCAAGATTCCGAGTGAAGGAATGCGCCATGACTAATCGCAAGACCATAGGCGGCAAGGCCGGCATGGTCGCGGCCGTGGCGCTCGCCGCCCTCCTGACGGCCTGCGCCACCGCCACCCCCTACCAGCCGAACATCCGCGGCCAGCAGGCCACCGGCGGCTTCTCCGAACAACGCCTCGAAGGCGACCGCTATCGCGTGACCTTCGCCGGCAACAGCCTCACCTCGCGCGAAACCGTTGAGCGGTATCTGCTGTATCGGGCCGCCGAGCTGACTACCCAGCAGGGCTACGAGTGGTTCGAGACGGCCGATCGCCGGACCGACCGCGACGCCCGCACCGTGATCGACGGCGACCCCTTCGGCCGGCCGTTCGGCTATTACGGCGGCGGCTACGGCTACTGGCGTCCGGCCTGGCGCTATTACGGCCCCCGCTATGGCGGCTGGCGCGCCTGGGATCCCTACTGGGGCGACCCCTTCTTCGATCGTACCGAGGTCCGCACGATCGAGAAGTTCGAGGCCAGCGCCGAGATCGTGATGCACCGCGGCGCCAAGCCCGCCGGCGACCCCCGGGCCTACGACGCGCGCGAGATCATGGCCAACCTGGCCCCGACCATCCAGCGTCCGGCGCCGAAGTAGCGAGCCGCGGGCTGAAAGACAGGGCCGCCGCGATCCGCCGAAAGGCCGGTCGCGGCGGTTTCCGTTTGGGAGAAGGAGCTGGTCTTACCGCGGAGCCATGCGGATGCCGCCGTCCAGGCGCACGTCCTCGCCGTTGAAATAGCCGCAGGTGATCATGGTCAGCGCCAGCTGGGCGTATTCCTCCGGATCGCCCAGGCGCTTGGGGAACGGCACCGAGGCGGCCAGGGCGGCCTTCACGTTCTCGGGCGCGCCGTTCATCAGCGGGGTGTTGAAGATGCCCGGCAGGATGGTGTTGACGCGGACGCCGTCGTTCATCAGGTCGCGGGCGATCGGCAGGGTCATGCCGATGACGCCGCCCTTCGACGCCGAGTAGGCGGCCTGGCCGACCTGGCCGTCCTCGCCCGCCACGCTGGCGGTGTTGACGATCGCGCCGCGCTCGCCGTCCTCCAGCGGCTCGAGGTCCAGCATGCCCTTGGCCGACTTGGCGATGCAGCGGAAGGTGCCGACCAGGTTGATCTGGATGATCATGTTGAAGGCGTCGAGCGGGAAATGCCGGGCCTCGCCAGTGGCCTTGTCGCGGCTGGCGGTCTTGATGGCGTTGCCCGTGCCGGCGCAGTTGACCAGCACCCGCTCCTGGCCGTGGGCGGCGCGGGCCTTGGCGAAGCCGGCGTCGACCTCTTCGTCGGAGGTGACGTTGACCTTGCAGAACACCCCGCCGATCGCCTTGGCGACGGCTTCCCCCTTGGCCTCGTTCATGTCGAAGATGGCGACCTTGACGCCTTGGGCGGCCAGGGCGCGGGCGGTCGCCTCGCCCAGGCCCGAGGCGCCTCCGGTGACGACGGCGGCGACGGTGCTATCGAGTTTCATGGACGTTTCCTCAGAGCCTGCGTTTAATTGGATCTTGAGGAGCGGTTTAACCCGATGAGCGCCGACGCCAAACCATCCCCCGACGTCAAGCCTGACGGCGTCGACCCCGAAGCCAACGCCCGCGAGGTGCTGGATCCGAAGAAGGCCCTCGTGCCGGCGACGGTGAAGGTCAACGAGCAGCGCGTGGCGCGCGGCTTCTGGCCGAAGATCCGAAGGGTGGCCTCCAGGGTCCCGTTCGCGGCCGACGCCCTGTCGCTGTGGTGGTGCGCCAAGGACCCGACCACCCCGACCGCCGCCAAGGGCATGATGCTGGCGGCCCTGGCCTATTTCGTGCTGCCGACGGACGCGATCCCCGACGTGCTGCCGGCCATCGGCTTCACCGACGACGCGGCCGTCATCGCGGCCTTGATCGCCATCGTCGGCAAGAACCTGAAGCCTCGCCACAAGGACGAGGCCAAGACCTTCCTCGCCAAGCTGGGCGCGGATGACTGACGTCTGGCTCTGGGGCGTGGCCGGGCTCTGCGCGGCGCTGTACGGCCTGGCGCTGGTCCAGCGGTCGCCGTCATTCCCGCGAACCCTGGTCAAGACGGTGGCGGTCGGGGCCCTGGCCGTGCTGGCCTATCTGGAGGGCGGCGGGGCGTCGCTGGCGATCGCCCTGGCCCTTTGCGCGGTCGGCGACGCCTTTCTGGCCGGCGATCCCAAGCGCTGGCTGCCGTTCGGCCTGGCCGCGTTCCTGGCCGGCCATGTGGTCTATGGGCTGCTGTTCTGGCGCGAGCGAGGGCCGGCGGCGGGCGCGGCGTTCTGGGCTGTCGCGCCGCTGGTTGTGCTGGCCGCCGTAGCGATGCTGGCGCGGCTGTGGCGGTCGCTGGGCGCGCTGAAGCCCGCCGTCGTCCTCTACGTGCTGGCCATCGTGGCGATGGTGTCGACCAGCCTGCTGTTGCCGCGCCTGCGCTGGCCGGCCACGGTCGGGGCGCTGGCCTTCATGACCTCCGACGCGGTGCTGTCGTTCGACCTGTTCAAAGGGCGCAAACTGGTCGGCTCCCCCCGGTTGACGGCCTGGGCGGTGTGGTTCCTGTATTTCGGCGGCCAGGCGATGATCACCTGGGGCATGCTGCGTTAGGGAGACGACCTTGTCCGGCGCCTTCGACATCTCCGTCCTGCCGTTCGCCGCCCTGATGGGGCTGGAGATCACCCACGCCGCGACCGACCGCGTCGAGGGGCGGCTGGTGGTCCGGCCCGACCTGTGCACCGCCGGCGGCGTCCTGCACGGCGGGGCGGTCATGGCGATGGCCGACAGCCTGGGGGCGGTGGGCGCCTTCCTGAGCACGCCGGCGGGGATGCGCACGACCACCCTGGAAAGCAAGACCAACTTCATCGGCGGCGCGCGGGTCGGGACCACGGTGACGGCCGTTTCGACGCCGCGGCACGTGGGCGACCGCTCCAGCGTCTGGACCACCCGGATCGAGGGCGAGGGTGGCAAGCTTGTGGCGGTGGTCACGCAAACCCAGATGATTTTGGCCCAGATGACCTCGGCCCAGATGACCTTGGCCCGGACGACCACGGAGGCCTGAGCCATGACCCTGTTCGAAGCCCGCCCGATCACCGTGTCGATCGCCCGCCCGGCCGACCAAGTCTACGACTTCGCCCACCGGCCCGAGAGCTTCCCCAAATGGGCCGCCGGCCTCGGCGGAGCCCTGAGCCGCGACGGCGATCGCTGGATCGCCCATGGGCCGGACGGCGACGTCCAGGTGCGGTTCTCGCCGCACAATTCCCATGGCGTGCTCGATCACTGGGTGACTCTGCCCGACGGAACCGAGGTCGGCATTCCCCTGCGGGTCGTGGCCAATGGCGACGGGGCCGAGGTCACCCTGACCCTGTTCCGGCTCCCGGGCATGGACGACGCCCGGTTCGCGCGCGACCAGGGCATGGTCGCCGCGGACCTGGCCAAGCTGAAGGCGCTGCTGGAGTCATGATCGTCCTGCGCGGCCCCCGCCCGGGCGACTATGGCTGGATCGTCCAGCGGCACGGCGTCCTGTACGCGGACGAACAGGGCTGGGACGCGCGGTTCGAGGGGCTGGTGGCCGGCGTCGCAGCCGAGTTCATCAAGACCTTCGACCCGGCGCGGGAGGCCTGCTGGATCGCCGAGCATCAGGGCCGGCCCGTGGGCTCGATCCTGCTGGCTCGCGAGAGCGACACGATCGGCCGCCTGCGCCTGCTGCTGGTCGAGCCCTCGGCGCGAGGACTGGGCGTGGGCGACAGGCTGGTGGCGGAATGCGTGAGCTTCGCCCGGTTCGTCGGCTACCGCGAGGTGGTGCTCTGGACCCAGAGCAACCTGCTGCCCGCCCGGCGCCTCTACGAGCGCGCCGGCTTCGTGCTCGAGGACAGCTGGCCCTACGAGGGTTTCGGCGAGGGGCTGATCTCCGAGACCTGGCGGCTGCGACTGTAGATTCCCCCTTTGCGGAAGACCGGCGCCCTCCTCCGCGCGACGCCCTTAGCGCCCCGCGATGGCGTAGGGGCCGTCGACCGCCCATGGCGGTTGATCCAGGAACGCCTTGGCGCGGGCCGGCTCCTTCATCCTGTCATAGTCCCGCCCCTCGTAACGCTCGAAGAAATAGGCGCGGTACTGCGGGTTGTCGAAGGTCAGCAGGCCGCGCTTTTCCGCGTCGCGAAAGAACCGTCCCAGGGCGGTGATCGGCTCCAGATTGCCGGTGTCGGGCACGCGGACGGAACGATGGCCCGCGGGTTTGCCGGTCAGCACCGGACCCACGGGCCAGTGCAGGCCGTCGCGATCGACGGCGATGGTGAAAAAGGCGTCGCCGCCATAGGTCGCCTGGACACAGTGATAGGTCTTCCAGCGCCGAACGGCCTCGGCGGCCAGGGGCTCGGCGCCGGCTGTCCGCGCGTCGACCTGCGCCAATTCCGTCAGGGGGGCGTTCGGCGCCAGGGTCATGCCCTTGAACGGCGAGGCCGGCGGTTCGACCATGTCTTCGACATCCAGGTCGGCCAGGCGCTTCTGTTCGAGCGCCACTTGGCGGCGCCAATAGGGATAGAAGGCCTGGAGATCGGCGGCCGTAGCCTCGACCGGGCAATTGGCCACCATCTTCGGCGCCAGGACGTCCAAGGCCTTGGCGCGGAAGCTGTTCAAGGCGCGCTGCATGATCAGGGCGCGGCCCTCGCGGCCGTTGTCCACGCCGGCGAAGTCGAACAGCGGATTTCGCGGCGACTCGAATTCGCCGGCCAGGACCGGCTGGCCGTCCAGCCGCGCCAGTTGGCCGACCTGGGCGATCTCCTTGGAGAAGTCCCTGGGCTCGGCGAGGGCCGGCGAGGCCGCCGCCATGAGCACGGCGACCGCGAGGAGGGCCTTGGGACGACGAAACACCGACAGCATCGACATGCACTCCGGGATGGGGCGATCGCAACCTAGGAGAGATTGTTGAGCTCTGCAATTAGCCCTTTGACCGGACGGGGATCACCCCATCAGATGCCCGCGCCAGGCTTCCCGCAGCACCTTCTTGTCGATCTTGCCGGTCGCGGTCAGCGGGATCGCGGCGAACACCACGTCGTCGGGGGTCCACCACTTGACGATCCGCGGCGCCAGGTAGGCCAGCACCTCGGCCTTGCCCAGCGACGCCCCTTCGTGGGCCTCGATCACCAGCAGCGGCCGCTCCTCCCACTTGGGATGGGGCACGCCGACGACGGCGGCGATCTTCACGCCGGGACAGCCGGCGGCGATGTTCTCCAGGTCGATCGAGCTGATCCATTCGCCGCCGGACTTGATGACGTCCTTCTGGCGGTCGGTGATGCGCATGAAGCCGTGCGCGTCGAGCGTGGCGATGTCGCCGGTGTCGAACCAGCCGTCGGCCTGGGCGGCGTCGGCCTCCTGGCGGTAGTAGCGGCGGACCACCCAGGGCCCGCGCACCTTCAGGGCGCCCGAGGTCTCGCCGTCGCGCGGGGCCTCGGACCCGTCCTCGACCTCGACCCGCAGCTCGATCCCGAACTGCAGCCGGCCCTGGCGGGTCCAGATGGCGTCGTTCAGGGCCTCTTCGCCCAGGGCGGCCAGGGACGGGGTCGGGGTGGCCACCACGCCGATCGGGCAGGTCTCGGTCATGCCCCAGATCTGCAGCACGTCGACGCCGTATTTCGTCTTGAAGGTCTCGGCCATGGCGCGCGGCACGGCGCTGCCGCCGATCACGACCCGTTTCAGGCTGTCCGGCCACTGGCCGGCCTGCTCCAGCCAGGCCAGGTACATGGTCCAGATCGTCGGCACCCCGCCGGTGAAGGTGACGTCCTCGCCCTGGATCAGTTCATGCAGCGACGCCCCGTCCATCCTGTCGGCCGGCAGCACCAGCTTGCTTCCGCAGATCGGCGCGGTGAACGGCAGGCCCCAGGCGGTGGCGTGATAGAGGCTGGAGCACGGCATCACCACGTCGAAGGCGGTCAGGCCGAAGGCGCTGGCCAGGCCGCCGGCCATGGCGTGCAGCACCACGGCGCGATGCGAATAGAGCACGCCCTTGGGATCGCCCGTCGTGCCGGAGGTGTAGCAGAGGAAGGCCCCGGCGTTCTCGTCCAGCAGGGGCCAGTCGAAGGTCTCGCTCTCGCCGGCGATCAGGGTCTCGTAGGAGGTCGCCCCGACCCCGGCGTCGTGGCTCCGCGCGGCGTCCGACAGCATGACGAAGGTCTTCACGCTGGTGAGCCGCGGGGCCAGGCGGGCGACCAGGCCGGCGAAGTTGCGGTCGAACAGCAGGACGCCGCTGGCCGCATGGTTGATCGTGAAGACGATCTGCTCGTCCGACAGGCGGGGATTGGCGGTATGCAGCACCGCGCCCAGGCCGGGGACGGCGTAGAACAGCTCCAGGTGCCGGTGGGTGTTCCAGGCCAGGGAGGTGACCCGGTCGCCGGACCTCACCCCCAGCCGCGCCAGGGCGTTGGCGGCCTGGGCCGCGCGCCGGGCCAGGCCGGCATGGTCGTAGCGCCAGAGCGGCTCGTCGATCAGCCGGGAGACGATCTCACGTCCGCCATGGGCGGCGGCCGCGTAGCGCAGGATGCCGCTGATCAGCAGCGGCGTGGTCTGCATCAGGCCCGGGATCATGGACGCTTCTCCCTTGTCGTTTTGGGACAAGCTTAGAGCGTCGTCGCGGGAAGGGTAGGCCTTGTCGGGACTTCCGTTCGCCGACGCCGATCGTGCGGCGGCCTAGAACTCTTCCCAGCCGTCCACGGCGACCGCCGCGTTGCCGTTGAAGGCGGTCGCGACCCTGGTCCGGGCCGCCCGCGCCGGGCTGGCGACGGGGCGCGAGGCGGGCGTGGTCGCGACCGGGCGCGAGGCCTCGCCGCCGACCTTGAAGCGGCCGACCAGGGCGGCCAGCTCGCCGGCCTCGCCCTTCAGCGAATGGGTGGCGGCGGTGGCTTCCTCGACCATGGCGGCGTTCTGCTGGACGACCTGGTCCATCTGGTTCACGGCGCTGTTGACCTGGTGCAGGCCGGTGGCCTGCTCCTGGGCCGAGGCGGCGATCTCCCGGACCAGGCTGTCGATCGAGGCGACCTGGTCGACGATGGCCTGCAGGGCCTGGCCGGTCTGGCCGACCAGGCTGACGCCGGTCCCGACCTGGGCGGTCGAGGTCGAGATCAGGCCCTTGATCTCCTTGGCGGCGTCGGCCGAGCGCTGGGCCAGGGCCCGGACTTCCTGGGCCACGACCGCGAAGCCACGGCCCGCGTCCCCGGCTCGCGCGGCTTCCACGCCGGCGTTGAGGGCCAGCAGGTTGGTCTGGAAGGCGATCTCGTCGATCACGCCGATGATCTGGGCCACCTGCTGGGACGAGGTCTCGATCTCGGTCATGGCGCTGACGGCCTGGCTGACGATCTGGCCGGACTTCTCGGCGCCGGTCCGGGCGTTGGCGACCAGGCCGGAGACTTCGTTGGCGCCCGCGGCGGTCTTGCGCACGGTGGCGGTGATCTGGTCGAGGGCGGCGGCGGTCTCTTCCAGGCTGGCGGCCTGCTGCTCGGTGCGGCGCGACAGGTCGTCCGAGGCGCTGGCGATCTCTTCCGAGCCGGACCGGATGCCGCCGGTCGCCCCGTTGATGCCGCGCAGGGCGTCCTGAAGACGGTCGGCGGCGGTGTTGAAGTCGGACTTCAGCTGCGCCGCCTTGGGGGCGAAGTCGACGCTGATGCGGTGGGTCAGGTCGCCATCGGCCAGGCGGTCCAGCGCCTCGGCCAGGGCGCCGATCGCGACGGCGTCGGCCTGGGCCTCGGCGGCCTTCTCGGCTTCGCGCTGGGCGCGCTCGGCCTCGGTGAGACGGCGCTGCTCGACGGTCTCGCCCTCCAGCCGCGCCTTGGCGACGGCGGCGTCCTTGAAGCTGAGCAGGGCGTCGGCCATCAGCCCGACCTCGTCCTTGCGGCCGATGGCCGGGATCTCCGCCTCGTTGTCGCCCGAGGCCAGGCGGCGCATGACGCCGGTCATCCGCGACACCGGGGCGCCGATCGTGCTCGACAGCAGCCAGCCCATCAGGCCGGCGATGGCCAGGGCGACCAGGCCGCCGATCACCAGCGACTGGGTCGCCAGGGTCATGGCGCCCTTCTGCTCCTTGGCGCGAATGGTCACGCGCTCGACGGCGGCGCTCGACAGCTCGTCCTGCAGGGTCCGCAGGTCGTCCAGGCTCTTCTTGCCGATCAGCGCGCCGGCCTGGGCCTTGCCCGCCGGGTCCTTCATCGCCGCCAGGGTCGGCTCGGCGATGTCGCGCCGCCAGTCGGCCATGGCGGCCCGCATCTTCTGGATGCGTTCCTTCTGGGCGGCCTGGGTGGTCTTGGTCTCGAAGGCGTCCAGCGCCTTGTCGAATTCGGCGGCGTTGTCCTGGTAGACCTCGGCGAACGCCGGGTCGTCGGTCAGGGCGTAGCCGCGCAGGGCGTTCTGCTGCTCGAGGATCAGGCTCATCATCGTCTCGGCCTGGCCGGCCAGGACGAGGCTGCGCTGGCTGGAGGTCGAGGCCTTGTCGATGCTCTGCAGGCTGATGAAGACGACGCTGGACGAGACCGCGAAGGCCAGGATCAGCGCGCTGAACGCGATCCCGAGCTTCGTGGAGATCTTCAGGTCCTGAAACCGCATCGCTTGCCCCGCGCGCCAGTATTGAAAACGAGGAGCAGGGTTTCGCCGACAACTCTTAAGGTTACGTTGCGGAGCCTATAAAGATAACGTCGCTATTTCAACGGCCTAGGTGCGACAATACGGCGTCGCCCATCTGGGCCGTCGACAGGTCGCCGCCCAGGTCGCGGGTGCGGGCCCCGCCGTCCAGCGCCGCCTTGACCGCGGCCAGCAGGGCGTCGGCGGCGTCGGCGCGGTTCAGCGACCAGCGCAGGGCCATCTCGAACGACAGGATGGCGGCCAGCGGATTGGCCACGCCCTTGCCGGCGATGTCGGGGGCCGAGCCGTGGATGGGCTCGTAGAGGCCCGGCTTGCCCGCCGCGCCCAGGGCCGCCGAGGGCAGCATGCCCAGGGAGCCGGTCAGCATGGCCGCGGCGTCCGACAGGATGTCGCCGAACAGGTTGTCGGTGACGATGACGTCGAACTGCTTGGGCGCGCGGACCAGCTGCATGGCGCAGTTGTCGGCCAGGATGTGCTCCAGCTGGACGTCGGCGTAGTCGCGGGCGTGCAGGTCGGTGACCACCTGCTTCCACAGCAGGCCGCTCTCCATGACGTTCGACTTCTCGGCCGAGGCCACGCGGTTGCCGCGGCCGCGGGCCAGCTCGAACGCCACCCGGGCCACGCGCTCGATCTCGCCGGTGGTGTAGACCTGGGTGTCGACGCCCCGCTTCTGGCCGTCGCCCAGGTCCTCGATGCCGCGCGGCTGGCCGAAATAGACGCCGCCCGTCAGTTCACGGACGAACATGATGTCCAGGCCCGAGACCAGGTCGCGCTTGAGGCTTGAGGCGTCGGCCAGGGCCTCGAAGCAATAGGCCGGGCGCAGGTTGGCGTAGACGTCCATCGCCTTGCGCAGGTTCAGCAAGCCGGCTTCCGGGCGCAGGTGACGCGGGGCGTCGGCCCAGCGCGGGCCGCCGACCGCGCCCATCAGCACCGCGTCGCTGGCCAGGGCCGCGTCGCGGACCTCGTCGGTCAGGGGCGTTCCGTGGGCGTCATAGCTGGCGCCGCCATAGATCCGCTCCTCGAGGTTCAGGTCGGGGGTCAGGACCTCGGCCACCCGGCGCACCTGGGTGCAGACCTCGGGGCCGATCCCGTCGCCGGGCAGGAGCAGAAGCGTGGGCATCGGAAAGCTCTCTTAGATGGTGCGGTAGTCTGAGACGTCGAACGACGACATGCGGCGGTCGTGCACGCCCAGCTCAGGGAAACAGGCGCGCCAGGCGGCCATGTGCGGGCTGGCGCGGTGGAAGGCCAGGGCCTCCTCGTCGGCGAAGTGCTCGAACACCCGGATCAGGCCCGGATCGAGCGGGTCCTCGCTGAGCGCGTAGTCCAGGCAGCCGGGCTCGGCGCGGCTGCCCTCGACCTGGGCCTTCAGGTGCGGCCGAAGCTCGGCCAGGCGCTCGGGGGCGACGCGGATCGTGCCGGCGAGGATGACGGTCATGGGTTCAGCGTCCGAGCGGCGTCGCCGTGCGTCCTTCGAGGCCCGCTGCGCGGGCACCTCAGGATCAGGCGCTCTGTCGCTGAGGTCCTCATCCTGAGGTGCGTAGCGAAGCGAAGCCTCGAAGGACGCACCACGCTCAAGCCTCCAGCCACGGCCGGTCCAGCGCCCGCTTGCTTTCGTAGAGGTCGATGTCGGAGGCGTGCATCAGCGTTTCGCCGATGGCGTCCAGGCCCTTGAGCATCTTGTCCTTGCGCACCGGGTCGATCTCGAACCGGAAGCTCCTGCCCGAGGGCGAGACCACGGTCTGGGTCGCCAGGTCGACGCTGACCATGTGGTTGCCGCCCTTGGCCTCGTCCATCAGCTGGGCGACCTCCTCGGGCTTCAGCACCACGGGCAGCAGGCCGTTGTTGAAGCAGTTGTTGTTGAAGATGTCGGCGAAGCTGGTCGAGATCACGCAGAGGATCCCGAAGTCCATCAGCGCCCAGGGCGCGTGCTCGCGCGACGATCCGCAGCCGAAATTGTCGCCGGCGATCAGCACGGACGAACCCTTGTACTCCGGGCGGTTCAGCACGAAGTCGGCGATCTCGTTGCCGTCGCCGTCGAAGCGGAAATCGTAGAACAGGCCCTTGGCCAGGCCCTCGCGCTCGACGGTCTTGAGGAACTGCTTGGGAATGATCTGGTCGGTGTCGATATTGGCCAGCGACAGCGGCGCCGCGCGGCCGTCCAGACGGGTGAAGGCTTGCATGGCCTGGCCTCCTTAGTTCTTCAGGATCTGGGTGATGGCCCAGTATTCGTTGCGGCCGCCGGTTTCGCCGGTGGTCGGGTCGGTCAGCTTGATCTTGGCTTCGCAGTCGGCCTTGGTCGTCAGGCCGCTCTTGATATCGACCTCGTAGTCGCAGGCCGAGGTCCGGTCGAGGCTCATCTTCTCGAACATCGCCTTGGCCTCGGGCCTGTTCGCCTCGGGACCCATGCGCGCCATCATCGCCTGGGCCATCTGGGCCATGCTGGCGCGCAGAGATTCCGGATCCAGGGTCTGGGTCCAGCGCAGGGTGGCGACGCCGCGGGCGGTGTCGACCTTCTGGACGACCAGCGCGCTCCTGGTCTTGATCGGCGCGCCGCCCAGCGGGTTCGGCGTCATGCTCTCGGAACCGACCGGCTTGCCGGGTTCGAGCTCGACATTGATCGGGATCGACAGGAAGCCGTCTTCCTTCAGGAACAGGCCGGCCGCCTGCTCCGGACTCATGCCGGCGAACATCGACATCGCCGCCTCCACGCCCTTGGCGGCGTCCTTGTCGGCGGCCGTCAGGGTGGTCGTCGACTTGCGGACCTCGGCCACCAGGCCGGGCCAGTCTTCGATGGACGACGGCGCAAGGCTTTCGTCGGCCGTGTAGACCATGGTCCGGGTCATCAGGCCGCCCAGCGCCGCCTCGACCTTGGCGGTTTCCGGACCGGCCGGCAGCTTGGTCGCGATCGGTTTCAGGGTAACGCGATAGCCGTCGCCCGTGGCTTCGATGGTCTTGTCGTAGCGCGTCTCGCCGCTGTTGCGCGTGGTCTTGCCGCCGCGGATGTCCTCGCGCGTCTTGACCACGGTCATCTCGACCCGGGCGGTCTTGGGCAGATCCAGCGGCGCGGCGTAGGTCGCGGCGGTCGTGGCCAGGGCGGCGAGCATCACGACAGCCACGTCCGAACGTCCACCAGGTGGCCCGCGATCGCCGCCGCCGCCGCCATGGCCGGCGAGACCAGGTGGGTGCGGCCGGCGCGGCCCTGGCGGCCCTCGAAGTTGCGGTTGCTGGTCGAGGCGCAGCGCTCCTGCGGCTGCAGCTTGTCGGGATTCATGGCCAGGCACATCGAGCAGCCTGGCTCGCGCCAGTCGAAGCCCGCCGCCTTGAAGATGGCGTCCAGCCCCTCGGCCTCGGCTTGCTCCTTCACCAGGCCCGAGCCCGGCACGACCATGGCCTTGACGTGGTCGGCCACCAGGCGGCCGTGCAGGAAGGCTTCCTGCACCACGGCGGCGGCGGCGCGCATGTCCTCGATCCGGCTGTTGGTGCACGAGCCGATGAAGACGCGGTCGATGCGGGCCTCCGAGATCGGCTGGCCGGCGGTCAGGCCCATATAGTCCAGGGCCCGGTGGGCGGCGGCGCGCTTGTCCGGGGTGGCGAAGCTTTCCGGGTCGGGCACGTTTCCGGTCACCGGGATGACGTCCTCGGGCGAGGTGCCCCAGGTGACCATCGGGACCAGGGCCGAGCCGTCGATCACCACGGTGCGGTCGAACTGGGCGTCCTCGTCGCTGACGAAGCTCTTCCAGTAGGACAGGGCCATGTCCCAGGCCGCGCCCTTGGGGGCCGAGGGCTTGCCCTGGATATAGGCGAAGGTCTTGTCGTCCGGCGCCACCAGGCCGGCCTTGGCGCCGCCCTCGATGGTCAGGTTGCACAGGGTCATGCGCCCTTCCATCGACAGGTCGCGGACCACCGGCCCGGCGAACTCGATGACATAGCCGGTGCCGCCGGCCGTGCCGATCTCGCCGATCACCGCCAAGGCGACGTCCTTGGCCGTGACGCCCGGACCCAGCTGGCCGTCGACGCGGACCAGCATGTTCTTGGCCTTCTCCTGGCGCAGGGTCTGGGTGGCCAGGACGTGCTCGACCTCGGACGTGCCGATGCCGTGGGCCAGGGCTCCGAAGGCCCCATGGGTCGAGGTGTGGCTGTCGCCGCAGACGATGGTCATGCCCGGCTGGGTGCGGCCCTGCTCGGGACCGACCACGTGGACGATCCCGTTGCGGATGTCGCCCATCGGGAAGAACTCGATGCCGTTGTCCTGCACATTGCGAGCCAAGGTCTTGAGCTGCAATCTGGCCTCGTCGTCGGCGACGGCGTCGACGCCCTTGGCCTGGCCCTCGGTCGGGATGTTGTGGTCGGCCACGGCCAGGGTGCGGTCGGGCCGGCGCACCTTGCGGCCGGCCGCGCGAAGCCCGGCGAAGGCCTGCGGGGTGGTCACCTCGTGGATCAGGTGCAGGTCGATATAGAGGATCGCTTCGCCGTCCTGTTCGTTGACGACGTGAGCGTCCCAGATCTTGTCGTACAGCGTCCGGGGGAGGGTCTTGGATGCGCGGGTCATGATACCCGCGCATCTAGGCCTTGAGACGGGGCGCGTAAAGCGAGGAAACGCCGAAAATTCACGCCGGTCGGCGGCAAGTTGGATCAAACTGCCTCGGTCGAGCCATGCAAAGGCCTTGCTGCGCATGTTTCTTGCCCCGACGCCGAGCTTGAGCGACGAAGACCGCGAGCGCGGCCTGCGACATCTGGTCCGGGAGGCGGGATTCTCCAACGCCGTCACGGCGGTGACCAGCGGCGTGATCCTGACCGCCTTCGCCCTGCAACTGGGCGCCTCCAACACCACGATCGGCCTGCTGGCGGCGGTGACCTTCTGGGTGCAGCTGCTGCAGCTGCCCGGCGTCCTGCTGGTCGAGGGGCTGCGCACCCGCAAGCGGATCTCGGTGCTGGCTAGCCTGGTCAGCCGCTGCGCCCTGGTCGGCATGGCCCTGCTGGCCCTGACCGGCGGCGGCAAGGCGGCCCTGGCCGGACTGGTGGCGGCCCAGGTCTTCTATTGCGGAATCGCCACCTTCGGCGGCTGCGCCTGGAACGCCTGGGTGCGGGATCTCGCCCCCGAACAGCGGATGGGCCAGATCTTCGCCCGGCGGACCATCAACGCCACGATCGTCGGCCTGATCGCCAGCCTGGCCGCAGCCGTGGCCCTGGACCGCGCGCCCGAAGGCTCGTTCCTGCGGCCGTTCGTCTTCGCCGGGCTGTACCTCGCCGCGTTCCTGGCGGGCCTGCTCAGCTGCCGCGAGCTGGCCCTGACCCCCGAGCCGCAGATGCCCGCGCCCGCCGAGCGGGTGAAGCTGATCCCGTTGCTGCGCGCCCCGCTGAAGGACGGCAACTTCCGCCGGCTGATCGCCTTCCTGGCCAGTTGGCAGTTCGCGGTGAACCTGGCCACGCCGTTCTTCACCGTGTTCTTCGTCAAGCAGTTGGGCTTGTCCGTCACCTTCGTCGTGGTGCTCAGCGTCGTCAGCCAGGCGACCAACCTCCTGGCCCTGCGCAGCTGGGGCCTGCTGTCCGACCGCTTCGCCAACAAGTCGGTGCTGGCTGTGGCGGCGCCGTTGTTCATCGCCTGCATCGCCGCCATGGTCGGCGCCTCGCAGATCCACGACCGCGCCTGGGTGATGGCCTATCTGGTGGGGCTGCACGCCCTGATGGGCCTGGCCACCGCCGGGGTGACCCTGTCTTCGGGCAACATCGCCCTGAAGCTGTCGCCGCGCGGCTCGGCGACGGCCTATATTGCCGCCAACGCCCTGATCAGCTCGGCCGCCGCCGGCCTGGCGCCGCTGCTGGGCGGGATGTTCGCCGACTTCTTCGCCGCCCGCCGGCTGGAGATCCTGCTGCGCTGGACCAGCCCCGGCGACGTGCTGACCCTGATGCCGCTGCGGGTCTCCAACTGGGATTTCTATTTCCTGATCGCCGCGGTCCTGGGCCTCTACGCCCTGCACCGGCTGGCCATGGTCAAGGAGGCGGGCGAGATCGACAACCGGGTCATGGTCGGCGAGGTGCTGGCCCAGGCCCGCCGCGACGTGCGCAACGTCTCGCCGATCGCCGGCCTGAAGATGCTGACCGACGTCCCCGCCGCCGTGCTGCGCGACGCACGGGTCCGCAAGCGCCTGCAGCGGATGCGCGACCGCCGGGACGCGCGCCAGGCCACGCCGCCGCCCAAGCGGCGACGGACATCGGTCAGCGTGCGCTGAGGCGGGGACACGCCCTCGCGGCGTGTCCCGAACGCAAAGAGGGCGCGCCCATGTGTTTGGGGCGCGCCCTCATATCGCATTTCCTTCGGTGGCCATGACGCCGTTTCCGAAGAGGGCCACTCCCTAGCAAGGGGGCGGTCTATAAGCCCGTCGCAAAGCGGTGGGGGTGCGTTCACCAAACACCAGACACCGGTGTTTTGTCAATATATTCGTGCGCTTGCACCAAAGCTTGGCCAGTGAAACCCCATACGAAAAAGGCCCTGGCGTTTCCGCCAGGGCCCTGACTTTTCGCGAAGTCGCGCGCCTTATTCGGCGTCGGCAGCTTCGGTCTTGCGAACGTTCGAGCGTTCGGCGATGCGGGCCGACTTACCGCGACGGTCGCGCAGGTAGTACAGCTTGGCGCGACGGACGACGCCGCGACGCTTGACTTCGATGCTTTCGATGCTCGGCGACAGCAGCGGGAACAGACGCTCCACGCCTTCGCCGAACGAGATCTTGCGGACGGTGAAGCTCTCGTGCACGCCGCCGCCCGAACGGGCGATGCAGACGCCCTCGTAGGCCTGGACGCGCTCGCGCTCGCCTTCCTTGATGCGGACGTTGACGCGCAGGGTGTCGCCCGGCTCGAACTCGGGGATGGCGCGGGCGGCCAGCAGGCGCTGGGCTTCTTCGCGCTCGAGTTCCTTGATGATGTTAGCAGCCATAACTCTAGTCTCCTTTGGGCTTACCCGTTTTCGGGCCGCCTTTTGCCTGTTGATTGGCGAGATGCGCTTCCCAGAGGTCTGGACGCCGCTCGCGGGTGGTTTCTTCACGCATGCCTTGCCGCCACTGGGCCACCTTCTTGTGGTCGCCCGACAGCAGCACCTCGGGGATGTCGAGCCCTTCGAACGTCCGCGGCCTGGTGTACTGCGGATGCTCGAGGAGACCGTCCTCGAAGCTTTCTTCCTGCGTGCTCTCGAAATTGCCCAGAACCCCTGGAGCCAATCGAACGCACGCCTCGATCACGACCATCGCCGCCGCCTCGCCACCGGCGAGGACCGCGTCTCCGACCGAGACCTCCTCGAACCCCCGGGCGTCGAGCACCCGCTGGTCCACCCCCTCGAAACGGCCGCACAGGACGATGACGCCCGGCGCTTTGCTCCATTCCTTGACGCGCGCCTGGGTCAGGGGCCGACCCCGGGCGCTCATGTACAAAAGCGGCCGCCCACCGACCTCCACGCTGTCCAGCGCGGCGGCGATGACGTCCGCTTTGAGTACCGCTCCAACGCCGCCACCCGCGGGGGTGTCGTCGAGGAAGCCGCGCTTATCCTTGGAAAACCCCCGAATGTCCAGTGTTTCCAATCGCCACAGGTCCTGCTCCTTCCATGACGTCCCGATCAGCGAGACGCCGAGCGGGCCGGGAAAGGCCTCGGGGAACATGGTCAGGACGGTGGCGGTGAACGGCATGGCGCTCCATAGCGCCCAAACGCCGCGAAAATCTAGGCCAGGCCGGACCCCTTAGGTCAGGATGGTCTTGGGCAGAGGCTTGCCCGCCTCGGCGGGCATCAGCGGCGGGGTCAGCTTGACCGGCTCGCTGGTCGGGCCGGCGGGCGGCACGACATGATGCACGGGGGCCACGGCCAGCACGGCGGCGGTGGTCAGGGTGGCGGCGACGAGGGCCGAACCGACGCGGATCTTCTTCCATGAAACCATGGGCCAGGGTCTTCCTGTGTTTCGGGTCGTTCGAACCAAAGCCCGGGAAGGGGGGAGGTTCCCGTTTTTTTCGGCCGAGGCGAACCACCTGCCTCTAGGCCAGGCAATTGACCTCGCCAAGGCGGCAATACGACGCGTTCGCCGCAATTGGACGATCGCCGTTTTTGCGGGCGCCCGCCGCCAAGGGATGTCAGCAGCCGGTCATCAAGGTCCGATTTCCGCGAGACGGCCGGGGCGGGATTGCCCGATAGTCGGCCCGCCTGACCGACCGGAGCCGCCGCCATGACCACGACCGCCGACCGCTTCCATGCCCTGCACGCCGGGCCCGACGTGCTGGTCCTGCCCAACGCCTGGGACGCGGCCAGCGCCGCCCTGATGGCGGACGCGGGGGCCAGGGCCGTCGCCACCTCCAGCGCCGCCGTCGCCTGGGCGCGGGGCTATGCGGACGGCGACGCCGTCCCCGTGGCGGCCGTGGTCGACACCATCGCCGGCATCGCCCGGGTAGTGTCGGTCCCCGTCACCGCCGACATCGAGGGCGGCTATACCGACGACCCGGCGACCTTGGCCGAGACGATCAAGGCGGTGGTCGGGGCGGGGGCCGTGGGGATCAATTTCGAGGATGGCCGGCGCGATCCGGACCTGCACGCGCGCAAGATCGAGACCGTCCGCGCCGCCGCCGGCCAGGCGGGCGTCAACCTGTTCGTCAACGCCCGCACCGACGTCTATCTGGCCGGGCTGGCCCAGGGCGAGGCGGCGCTGGCCGAAACCCTGCGCCGCGCGGCCTTGTACAGGGAGGCCGGGGCCAGCGGGATCTTCGTGCCCCTGCCGATCGAGGAGGACCTGCTGTCCAGGCTGGCCGCCGGGGTCGCCCTGCCGCTGAACGTCATGGGCCGGCCCGGCATGCCCTCGGCCCGACGCCTGGGCGAGCTCGGCGTGCGCCGCCTGAGCTCGGCCACCGGCCCGTTCAACGCCGCCTATGGCGCGATGCTGGCGGGCACACGCGCCTTTCTCCTGGACGGCGACACCACCGGATACGCGGCCCATGGCAAGGACCTGCCCAACCTGAACGCCCGGTTCAGCTAGGTTCGACGTCTGGGGTGTTTCCGCCTTCCCCGCGACCGCCTATCTTCCCGCCATGACCGACACGCTCGCGCCCGATTCCGCCGCTCCCCTTCCGACCGAAGCGGAGGCTGACCGTCCCCTGACCCAGGACGGCCCCGCCGTGCGGCTGTTCCTGGTCGACGGCTCGGCCTATCTGTTCCGCGCCTACCACGCCCTGCCGCCGCTGACCCGCAAGAGCGACGGCCTGCCGGTCGGCGCGGTCCAGGGCTTCTGCAACATGTTGTGGAAGCTGATGCGCGACATGCAGGGCGACGCGCCCACCCACCTGGCGGTGATCTGGGACCACTCCGAGAAGACGTTCCGCAACGCCCTCTACGACCAGTACAAGGCCCACCGGCCGCCGCCGCCCGAGGACCTGATCCCGCAGTTCCCGCTGGTGCGCGAGGCCACCCGCGCCTTCGGCGTGCCGGCCATCGAGCTGCCCGGCTACGAGGCCGACGACCTGATCGCCGCCTATGCCTGCAAGGCGCGCGACATGGGCGGCGAGGCGGTGATCGTCTCGTCGGACAAGGACCTGATGCAGCTGGTCGGCGACGGCGTGTCGATGTTCGACCCGATGAAGGGCGTGCGCATCGATCGCGAGCAGGTGTTCGAGAAGTTCGGCGTCTATCCCGAGCGGGTGGTCGACGTGCAATCGCTGTGCGGCGACAGCGTCGACAATGTCCCCGGCGCCCCGGGCATCGGCATCAAGACCGCCGCCCAGCTGATCAACGAATACGGCGACCTCGACACGCTGCTGGCCCGGGCCGGCGAGATCAAGCAGCCCAAGCGCCGCGAGACCCTGATCGAATACGCCGACCAGATCCGGCTGTCGCGGGCCTTGGTCAAGCTGGACTGCGACACGCCGCTGCCCGAGCCGATCGACGACCTGGTCGTGCGCGAGCCGGACAAGCAGGTGCTGGCCGACTTCCTGGAGCTGATGGAGTTCCGGTCCCTGGCCCGTCGGGTCGGCGACGGCAACGCCGCCGCCGCGCCCCGCACCCTGGACCGCCCGGCCGCCACGCCGACCGCGCCGGTGCTGGGCGTGTCCTACATGGGCGCGGCGGCCCGCGCCGCCGCCAATCCGGTCGCCGAACCGGCCAGCATCGACCACGCCGCCTATGTCCGCATCCAGGACCTGGAGACCCTGAACGCCTGGGTCGCCAGGGCCACGGCCAAGGGGATCGTCGCCTTCGACACCGAGACCGACGCCCTGTCCTCGGCCACCGCCGGCCTGTGCGGGGTGTCGCTGGCCATCGCGCCGGGCGAGGCCTGCTACATCCCGGTCGGCCACTGCGAGAAGGACGGCCTGGCCCTGGAGGCCGCCGCCGACCTGGTCCAGATCCCGCTGGACGACGCGATCGCCGCCCTCAAGCCGCTGCTGGAGGATCCGGCGGTGCTGAAGGTGGCCCAGAACGCCAAGTACGACATCGCCGTCCTGGCTCGCCACGGGATCGCCGTGGGGCCGATCGAGGACACCATGCTGATCAGCTACGTGCTGGAGGCGGGGCTGCACGGCCACGGCATGGACGAGCTGTCGGAGCTGTGGCTGGGCCACAAGCCCATCCCGTTCAAGCAGGTCGCGGGTTCCGGGAAGGGCCAGATCAGCTTCAAGCACGTGGGCCTGGCCGAGGCGACGGCCTATGCCGCCGAGGACGCCGATGTCACCCTTCGGCTCTACAACGTGCTGAAACCCCGCCTGGCGCGCGAGGGCCTGCTGACGGTCTACGAGACCCTG
>Ga0209758_1000861_pt1 | contig 42010 bp, 41 predicted proteins | sample AraplaMF_Col_mMF_FD_184258 | JGI IMG/M metagenome (GOLD analysis project Ga0209758, IMG submission 184258) | Arabidopsis root microbial communities from the University of North Carolina, USA - plate scrape MF_Col_mMF (SPAdes) (version 2) | ecosystem: Host-associated > Plants > Roots > Endosphere... | reverse complement strand
CCATCCCCGCTCCGCCGACCAAGCGTCCTTAGAAGACGCCCTCAGTGAACGAGGACGGGTGCAGCATAGGGGAGGCGGGAAGGGCGTCAATTTTGTTGGCGAGTTTGCAAGCTCTATCAACACTGCCTCTCAAACTTCGAATCCGGATGTCACGAGCTCGAATCTCTTCGGGGGCATGGCGTATGCCTGGAGTGCCAGGGTCATATGAGGTCCGCTACGGTGCCTCAGCCACACAGGGAAAGGGCCGGCGCATGATCACCGTTTGGGGCGGACAGACCTCGCGATCGATCCGGGTCGTCTGGGTGCTGGAGGAGATGGGCCTTCCCTACCGCGTGCGGCAGGTGGACATGTTGGCCGCCGAGCAGGACCCCGAGTTCCTGGCGGTCAACCCCGCCGACTACATCCCGGCGATCCAGGACGGCGACGTCGTCATGGTCGAGTCGATCGCGATCATGGAGTACCTGATGGCCCGATACGGGCCGACGCCGCTGGCGCCCACGCCGCAGGGTCCGACCTTCCCCGCCTACCAGCAGTTTTTGCATCTAGGCGAAGCCGGCCTTGCGACCCTGATGATGCCCGTTGTCGTCAGCCGCTTCATCGCGCCCGAGGCCGAGCGGGAGAACTGGGGCGCGGCCTGGTGTCTGCAGTCGTTCCAGAAGCGGCTGAAGCTGGTCAGCCAACGGCTTGCCAACTCGCCCTACCTCGCCGGCGAGGCTTTCACCGCCGCCGACATCTCGGTGACCTACGCCCTAAACCTGGGCCAACGGAACTGCGGCATCACCCTCGGCGACGCCGAACAGGCCTACCTCGCCCGAACCACTGGCCGCGACGCCTACAAGCGCGCCATGGAGCGTTCGCACGAGGGGGTGAACGCTTAAACCCCCGTCTCGCGAGAAGCCAGCACTCGACGTCGCGCCGCAAAGCAATCCCGCAACCCGGATTGATCCTGCCGAGCGCCGCAATGCTCAGCCGTTCGTCATCATTGCATTGCCGCTGTTCGGTATTCCTCATTGCTGCTCCCGTGTGGCTGGACCAGCCGAAGACCTGACGAAGGCCACGGACGCGGCTATCTCCGACCCGAATCTTTATTTGTCCATCAGCTCGATGTGCCGTCGAACCCGAGGCGGGCGAGCTGCGACCAAGGCAGACGACGCCAGAAGAGGACGCCGAGATGAATGTGCCCTCGGCGAGGAGCCGGGCGATGACGCCGCCGGTTGCCGGTGAGATATGCTGGACTTTCTGGAGTTTCTTCTGGGCCTTCTGAATGTGAGCGAGCTTGCCTCTCGCACCGGCGAGTGGGCGCTCGCGCTGTTCGGCTGTCACTCGAATTTTTTCGTCGAGTTCGTGGTGGGACTGTTGGTCTGGACGGCCGGCATCGGCCTGGTCATTGCCGCGGTGATGCTCACGGGCAAGCCAGCGTAGCCGGTTGGATGCGCCTTCGGGGCTAACCCACCCCGCGCTCGCTGGTCGCCCACGTAAATCGCTGCGGTGTCATGACGAACTGCGCTATCGTTGCTGCGCTCATTGAGCTTAACGCGCCAGAAGCTGCCGCAGCTTCTTCAGGGGGATCACCATGCGAATTCCGGCACTCGCCTGCACACTCGCACTCTCGGGTTACGCGTTGGCTTGCACAGGGGGCGCCGCACAGGATGCGCCGAAGGACAACAAGGGCACCACGACGCTGCAAACCGTCGTGATCGATCTCGGCGCCGAAATCCCAAGCATGGCGGGCTGGCAGCTCCGCCTTCGCGTGCTCAAGATCGAGCCCAGCGGGCATATCGGGCTGCACGATCACAAGGACCGGCCCGCCGTCGTGCTCTTTCAACAGGGCACCGACGTGGTCACCAACAGCGATGGCACGTCGAAAACGTTCAAGGCCGGCGACACCACCGCCGAGGGCGTGAAGACGGTGCATTGGCACAAGAACGCCGGGAGCGACGACGTGCTCTTTGCCACCGCCGATCTGGTCAAGAAGCCGGCGAACTAGCAGGCGCAGGTGTTCGACGGCGGTTGCGGTGGCGGAGTTCCAATCCCACGGCCGATCAACGTTTATACGACCCATCAAAGTTTATAGAGATATTGCGAGGCGGCGGGTGTACAGACGTGCATGCCGGATCACGACCCATTCGTTTGTCCGCGATGCTCGAACCGGGCCGAGTATGGCGGCCGCGTCGGAATGCCCGGCCACATCATCTACCGGTGCACCGCGTGCGCCCATGAGAACTGGGTGAGCTATCGTCCCGATGCGATGCCGCCTCAAGCGCGGCAGCGCCCGGTGTTGCAACAACAGCAACCTCAACCCGAAGCAGATGATGAGGGCGAGAAGGGCGAACGTTGAGCCCTTCACCCGCCATGGCGGCGGCCTTGGTTCTGCAGGCCACGCAGCAATAAGGCCCAGCCCTGGGGAGAGCTGGGCCTTACTCGATCACGCTCTCGCGGATCAAAGCGCAGGTCAGGGGGCTGCAGAAACCTACGCTGCAATGCACCTCCCCAATCACAGGCGGGAGCACTACCGTCTCAAAGTTCATCGCAGCCCGAGGCTGTTTCGATGATCAAGATCTAGTCGGCGCGCAATTCAGAGTCTGGTCTGTTTTGCACACTTTCGCAGCGGCCCTTCGGCTTTTGCGGCATGGCAACGAGCTCGGCCGCCCCGCTTGCTCTACTTCGGTGCTTTTGGCTGCTTCGGCTTCGCGGCCTGATCCAGGGGGACCGCAGCATCATCTTCCTGACGTTCAGCATTTCCGATTTTTTTGCCAGACATATTTCCTGGATTGAAATGGAACTTGCCCGGGGGCATTTCGCCCGGTCGCGTCTTGTTGGGGTCTTTGTTGTTGCCCATTTCAACTCCGTGGGTGTCCATCGACAACGGCAGCTGGAATGGTTCGTTCCTTGGTGGCCGGCTTGAATCGTGCCGTGGCCTGTCCGGAAGGTGTGCTGTCTGGAACAGACTCGTCCGCCACCCAACCCTAGCATTGAACATCACCGAAACAGCCTTGGGCCTCGGTGACTGAGAGTTCGATCGTGCTCCCGCCTGAATGTACTCAGGAGCGTGCCATGTCAGAACCCAGGCAGACACATCCGCGCTGTCCGATCTGTGACGTGCCGATGTGGCTCACGCGAGTCGAGTTTGGCGACATCGCCGACAAACAGCAATTCGAGTGCAAGGTTTGCGACGGGAAGACGAGACGTATCGTGTGGCGTGAGCAGGGCGCATAGACCGTCTCCGGGCGATGAGATGCTTCTCTCATCTGGGTTCAACGCACGAGGTCGTTCGGAGCCGTTTCCATTCCTTCGGAATCGGAAACGGCTCCAGCCTCGACGAGCGGTCAGTAGTCCCAGGTGACCGGCACGCAACGGAAGGCGTCGCCGTCGACCGCCACATGGCAGAGCGACGGGAACGGCAGGTGCGTGGCCACCAGCAGCTCACCGTTCTGCGCGAGCTCGCGCAGCAGACGCACCCGGACGCGGACCGCCTCCGCGGGGTCGTGCTCGAAGCCGTTGTACCAGCCGGGGTGCTCGAACCCGCCCTGGAACACGAGGTCGCCGGCGAAGGTCAGCCGGTCACCGCCGGACTTGATGCGGACCACGCTGTGGCCTGGGGTGTGGCCGCCGGTGCGTGTGGCGAGCACGCCGGGCGCGATCTCCTGCTGGTCCTCGAATGTCCGCAGATTGCTGCGGTACGCTTTCGCGAACTTCTTGGCGCTCGCCCGAAGCGCGTCCGGGAATCCTTCCGGCATGTTGACGTGGGAGAAATCGGGCGCCTCCCAGAACTTGATCTCGGCGGCCGCGACGTGGATCCGCAGGTCCGGACGCAGCTGCTCCTTCACGCCGTCGACGAGCAGCCCGCCGACGTGGTCCATGTGCATGTGGGTCAGCACCACGTCGGTCACGGATGAAAGGTCGATGCCGGCGGCCTCCAGCCGCGAGCCCAGCCGTCCGGACTTCGGCAGGCCCGGGAACTCCGCGCCCATCCCGGCGTCGATCAGGATGGTGCGGCCGCCGCTCTTCACCACCACCGTGTTCAGCGCCCAGTCGAACGCGTCCGGCGGCAGGAACATGTCCTTCAGCCAGGCCGCTTTAGCGGCCGGCTCGGCGTTGTAGGCGATCATCGCGTCGGGCAGCAACAGCACGCCGTCGCTGACGATCATCACGTCGATGTCGCCGATCTTCAGCGCGTAGCGCGAGGGAACCAGATCGTTGGGGACCGGCCGGCCGGGTGAGGTGATGCCGGGGCTGATGTGGCGTGCGGTGTCGGTGAGGGTCATGTTCGTCTCCTGCTGCCGTCTCGCTCACGGCGGTTGGGGGGATGCGATGGAGACGTTTTGCCTGTCGGCGGGCTGAAAGACTTTGCCGCGCGCTTGCTTGAGCGTTGCATTTGTCTTGATTATTCGTCCAAACAGACCGCGTTGGCCGATCGCCGGCCAAAAACGATACGGGCGCTGCCGCGTGAGGCAGCGCCCGTTGTCGATCCGGCAAGCGGTCAGTAGTCCCACCAGGCCGGCACCCAGCGAAACAGCTCGCCCGCGGCCGCGACCCGGCCGACCGACGGGAACGGCATGTGCGTGGCCACCAGCAGCGCGCCGGTCTCAGCCAGCTCCCGCATCAGACGGATGCGAACGCGGGTCGCCTCCTCGGGGTCGTGCTCGAAGCCGTTGTGCCATTCGGGGTGGTCGAACGAGACCGGGAACAGGGCGTCGCCGGCGAACATCAGCGCCTCGCCGCGGGACTTGAGGCGGACCACGCTATGGCCGGGCGTGTGGCCGCCGGTGCGAGAGACGACCACGCCCGGCGCCACCTCGTACTCCGTCTCGAACGTCTGCAGCTGGCTGCGGTACTCGTTCACGAACTGCTTGGACGCCCGCCGGGCCACCTCCGAGAGCACCGGCCCCATGGCGGTGCGGGAGAAATCGGGCGAGGCCCAGAACTCGACCTCGGCGGCGGACACGTGGATGCGCAAGTCGGGACGCAGCTGCTCCTTCACGCCGTCGACCAGCAGCCCGCCGACGTGGTCGAAGTGCATGTGGGTCAGCACCACGTCGGTCACGGACGAAAGATCGATGCCGGCGGCCTCCAGCCGATGGACCAGATGCCCGGCGCGCTTGAAGTCCGGGACCTCCACGCCGAGCCCGCTGTCGATCAGGATGGTCTGGCGGCCGCTCTTCACCACGACTTCGTTCAGCGCCCAATCGAACGCGTCGTGCGACAGGAACATGTCGTCCAGCCAGGCCTCCCGGACGGCGGGGTCGGCGTTGGTGGCCATGGACTCGGCCGGCGGCGTAACCACGCCATCGCTGAATATCAGCACGTCGATCTCGCCGATCTTCAACGCGTAGCGCGACGGAACCAGCTCGTCGGGGCCCAGTCGACCGGGGAGTGGGGTGATGTTCAGGCGCATGTGGTGTGAGGTGTTGTCGAGGCTCATGTTGGTCTCCTGCTGATCGTCCGACCCACGGCCCCATGCCGGGGTTGCGATGGGGACGTTTTGCCGGTCAGCGAGCCGAAAGACTTTGCGGCGGGCTTGTTTCGGCGTTGGATTTGCCTTGAAGATTTATCCAAACGGCCGTTGGCCGCTCGGCGGAGCACGGTAGTGCGATACCTGTTCGGAGATCGCGCGCTCGACCCTGCGCCTGCTCAGTCGGGCCTGGTGGCGATCACCACGACCAAGATGATCCAGTAGAGCCAGGTGACGCCGCTCGGCAGCAGGGCCAGCAGGCCTGCGAGTCCGAGCCGTCCGCGCCACAACAGCGCCAGCGCCGCAACGCCGAGCAGCGGATAGACGTAGAGCGGCGCGAGGATCGGTACGCTGGCGATGTCGAGCGGCACCGTTGCGCCCCGGAGCGCGATGGCCCACGCCATCGCGGCGCACGCCTGGACGAGCAGCAGCGCAGCCATCGCAGCGACGGCGCGCGACAGCATTCCCACGAGGGCGAAGCCTGCGGCCGCGGCGGCGATCGCCGGGACGAGAACCGTGCGCGCGTCGGACATGATGCCGGCAACGCGCCAGCCGGTGGTCGGGGTGGGATTGGGGGTCTGGAGCGAGGGGAGGTCGGCGAGGGCTGTGAGAAATTCGGCGAGCGAGAAGAGAACAAGGACAATGCGGAGCGCGAGACGGCGAGGACGGGACGGGATCGAGCGATCAGCCATGACGAGACGGTCGGCCATCGGCCTGCCTGGAGTGCTGCGCGTCGATATCGCGCACAGGTTTGAAATCCCGTCAACGCCGGCGGGGCCTGTTCAAAGCCGGTTTCCAGCCCTATCAAAGTGCATGCCCTTTGGGATTGAAGGGAGAGGCCATGATCCGCGCGATGGTGCTCCGCGCGCTTGTGCTGACTGCGGCTTTTGCCGCGGCGTTGATGCCGGTCACGTGTCTTGGTCAAAGCTCTGACCAAGACAGCAAGTCATTGCCGGCCAGGTCGCCTGCCGAGTCACCGGCCAATCCATCGGCCAATCCACCTGCCAAGCCGGCTCCCAAGCTGCCGGCTAAGGCGACAAAGCCGCTGCCGCCGGAACTGCTCGCGCTGCTGCGGCAAAAGCAGATGCCCCTCAATTCACCGATCCTGGTGCGCGTCTTCAAGGAAGAGGCGGAGCTCGAGGTCTGGAAGCAGGACACCTCCGGCCGCTTCCAGCTCCTCAAGACCTATCCGATCTGCCGGTGGTCGGGCGATCTCGGGCCGAAGCTGCGGGAGGGCGACCGTCAGGCGCCGGAGGGATTCTACCGCGTGACGCCGGCGCAGATGAATCCCCACTCCAACTACTATCTTTCGATCAACACCGGCTTCCCCAACAGCTTCGACAAGGCGAACAGCCGCGACGGCAGCCTGCTGATGATCCACGGCGACTGCTGGTCGGTCGGTTGCTTTGCCATGAGCGACGAGCAGATCAGCGAGATCTATGCGCTGGCGCGCGAGACGTTCGCGGGCGGCCGGCCGTCATTCCAGGTCCAGGCCTATCCGTTCCGCATGACGCCGGCGAATCTCGCGCGGCATCGCAACAATCCCAACCTGGCGTTCTGGACGATGCTCAAGATCGGCAACGATCACTTCGAGGCGACGCAGCTCGAACCCAAGGTGGACGTGTGCGACCGCCGCTATGTGTTCGATGCGCAGCGTCCGCCGAAGTCATCGAAGCCTTTTGCGTTCAAGCCCACCGCTCCATGCCCCGCGTTTGTCGTGGATGCGAAAATCGCGCAGCGGGCGCTGGAGAAGCAAAACGCCGACGAGCTCGAGCACGCGCGGTTGCTCGCGGACAACGTGCCGGCCGCGCCGGTTTACGCCGAAATGGACGGCGGAATGAATGAGGCTTTCCGCGCCCGGTTTGCGGACAGAATGAGGTTCTCGAAAAAGATCGGCCTCGATCTCGCCGGGCATCCGGTCGAGCTGCTGATGGCTGCGTTCGAGCGAATGTCCGCGCTCAACCGGATTGATGGTGGCGGTCCCTCGGGTGGTCCGCTTGCAACTCACCTGCCGAACCTCGACATTGGCGCGCCCGCCGTGCGCGGCGCCGACGAGGGGACGAAATAGCCATGAAGGCTGCCTACATCGAGCAGTTCGGCGGACCGGAGGTCGTGAAATACGGCGACCTTCCCGATCCGTCTGCAGGCCCCGGCCAGATTGTCGTCGACGCCCATGCCGCAAGCGTCAACGGCGCGGATTGGAAGGTCCGCGTCGGCGGCCACGGCCCGCAGAAGTTTCCCTTGATCCTGGGGCGCGATTTCTCCGGCGTGGTGAGTGCGGTGGGCGAGGGCGTCACGGATCTGCGTGTCGGCGATGAGGTGTTCGGTGTCCTGGAGCTGGGCCGGGAAGGGGCCTATGCCGAGAAGGTTTTCATTGCGGCGTCGCTTGTGGCGAAGAAGCCCGGCGGCGTGTCGCATGTCGATGCTGCTGCTCTGGCGCTGACCGGCCTCACGGCGCTCGTCTCGGTGGAAGACTCGCTGCAGCTGAAGTCCGGCGAGACGATCCTGATCCAGGGCGGCGCCGGCGGGGTGGCGAGCTTTTCGATCCAGCTCGCCAAGCATCTCGGCGCCCGCGTCATCACCACGGCGAGCGCGAAAAACGCTGCCTATCTGCGCGACATCGGCGCCGACGAGGTGATCGACTACAACACCACCGACTTCACCAAGGCCGTCAGCAATGTCGACGCGGTGCTCGACACCGTGGGAGGCGATGTGGCGATGCGCTCCTTCGCGGTTCTCAGGCCGGGCGGGCGCGGAGCCTTCATCGCGTCCGGCAAGCAGGCGCCTGTGCCCGCGCGCAGTGACGTGACGGCGTTGCGGCCGTACGCCGGCCGCGACCGGCCGCATCTCGATCGCGTTGCCGCGCTCTATCAGGCCGGGGTGATCCGTCCGCCCGAAGTCACGCTCTATCAATTGTCCGAGGCCGTCGAAGCCACGCGGGCAAGCGAGGCGCGCCACGTCAAAGGCAAGCTGGTGTTCAAGGTGCGACAATGAGCCATTCGCCAATGAGCCATTCCAGACGACAGTTTTTGTGCCAAATGGCCGGCGGCGCGGCTCTGGCGGCCATGCCGCAACCAGCCACCGCGCAGGACAACTATCCATCGCGTCCGGTGCGTTGGGTGCTCGGATACACCACAGGGGGCAGCACCGACATCATATCCCGCCACGTGACCCAGCCGCTGTCGGAGCGGCTCGGGCAGCCGTTCGTCATCGAGCCTCGTCCCGGCGCGGGCACCAACCTCGCGGCGGAATACGTCGTGCGCTCGGCGCCCGACGGCTACACGCTGCTGTTCGTCGGCGCGCCCAACGCGATCAACCCCGCGCTGTACTCGAAACTGAACTTCGACTTCATGCGCGACATAGCGCCGGTGGCCGCCATTGCCAGCGTGCCCATGGTGCTGATCGTGCACCCCTCGGTGCCGGCCACGACGATTCCGGAGTTCATCGCCTACGCCCGCGCCAATCCGAAAAAGGTCAACATGGCATCGTCGGGCGTCGGCACGACGCCGCATCTGGCGGGCGAGCTGTTCAGGATGATGGCCGATGTCGACATCCAGCACGTGCCGTATCGTGGGGCGGCGCCGGCCATGACCGATCTGCTGGCCGGCCAGGTTCAGTGCTATTTCTCGACCACGCCGTCGTGCATCGAGCACATCCGCGCCGGCCGCGTGCGCGGCCTTGCCGTGACCACGGCGAGCCGGCTGGATGCGGTTTCCGACCTGCCAACGATCGGCGAATTCATCAAAGGCTATGAGGCCACCGCGTGGTATGGGCTCGGCGCGCCGCGCCAGACGCCGAAGCCGATCATCGACAAGCTCAACCGCGAGATCAACGCGGTGCTTGCGGAGCCCAGGATGAAGGCGAGGTTCGACGATCTCGGTTGCGTGCTGATCGCCGGCTCGCCCGACGAGTTCGGCAAGCTGATTGCCGAGGAAACCGAAAAGTGGGGCAAGGTCGTCAAGTTTTCAGGTGCCCGGGCCGAGTGAGCGCCGGTTCATTGCTCGTTGGTCTCAACATGGTGTTCGTCATTGCCTGACAATTCTCGTCAGCTAGGGTGATATGCAACGGAGAGCTTTCCCGAGTCGTCCGTCTGGGATCCCGCGTGCGTTCTGGGTTTCCGGGTGGCTCGCGGGGAGATGAGGGGGCTTTCGGGGGCGCAACTCCGGCTGAAGACCGGACTCTCCCACCGGACGTAGACACGGAGGAGCAATAATGAAGATGCTGAAACGTGCTTTCCTCGCATCGGCGGCAGGCCTCGTGGTGGAAGGTCTCGTCGCGATGTCGGGAGCACAGGCTGCCGATCTTCCCGTCAAGGCCAAGGCGGTCCAATACGTCAAGGTGTGCTCGCTCTATGGCGCGGGCTTCTACTACATCCCCGGCACCGACATCTGCCTGAAGGTCGGTGGCTACATCCGCTGGCAGGAGACCTTCAATCCGGGCAGCAACATCTCGGGCGGTCCGCTGCTGGGCACAGGCGGCCGTCACACCCGGGTTGACTCGCAGGACTACGCGCAGCGCACCCGCGTCACCGCGAGCTTCGACACCCGCCAGAGCACCGTCTACGGCACGCTCCGAACCTACCTGTCGATCGGCTTCAACCAGGACTCGACCTCGGGCCCGACCACGGCGCCGGCCGTGTACATGACCCGCGGCTTTCTCCAGATTGCGGGCTTCACCTTCGGCAAGGCGTCGTCGTTCTTCGACTTGGTCAATCCCGCGGCGGTCTCCTACAACTCCAACGCCATCTACAGCCCGTACAGCGGCGACGCGGGCGTCGTGGTTGCGAGCTATACGGCGCAACTCGGCAACGGCGTGTCGGCCACCATCGGTGTCGAGCAGGCTCGCCGCCGTGGCACGGTGAACCTGAACGCCAGCACCGCAGAGTTCAGCACGGTGACGCTGCTCACCGCCTGCAACGATCTCGGCGGTCTGCAGGCCAACACCACCAGCACGACGACCTGCAACGTCGGCCTGCAGGACATCGTCGGCAACATCCGCATCGACCAGGCCTGGGGCTCGGCCCTGATTTCGGCCGCGGCGGGTGATCGCTCGGCCGGCTACTATTCGGGCATCGCGGGCTTGGGGGCCGGCGAGGCGCAGGGTCATCCCGACACCAAGTGGGGCTGGGCAGCCAGCGCCGGTCTGCGCTTGAACGCGCCGATGATCGCTGCGGGCGACTACTTCCAGATTCAGGCCGTCTACTCCGAAGGCATGACGGGCTACATGGCCCAAAGCCCGGGCGCCGCTCCGCAGAATTTATGGAGCGGCAGCAAAGTCGCCTACGGCTTCTGGACCGATGGCGTCTACACCAACCCGACCACGGCCGGCGGCACGGGCGGCAGCATCGAGCTGACTACCGGCTGGAACGTGTACGCTTCGTACGAGCACTTCTGGACCCCGGCTCTGCGCACGTCGATCTACGGCTCTTACGTCGAGCTGAAGCACAACGGCGTGGCCAAGACCGCGATGTGCGCCACCCAAACCGGCGTCAGCAGCGCTCTCCAGGGCGGCGCCGGCTGCAATCCGGACTGGAACGCCTGGAACGTGGGTACGCGTTCGCAGTGGGACATCACGAAGGACCTCTATGTCGGTTTCGACGTGATGTACGCGAAGCTGAACTCGGCTTCGACTGCGACCGGGACGCTGACAACGGCGGCCAGCGGCGGAAAGCCGGCTGGCGTGTACACTGTGTCCGACCAGGACGCCGTGTTGGCCACCTGGCGTATCCACCGCGACATCGCTCCGTGAGATGGCGGCGTGACCGCGCATCTGGACGCGTGCAAAGACGTCAACGGGTCCGCGCGAAATGCGGCCCGATGACGGGCTCCGCGCCGTGCTCAGCTGGCCTTTGCGGCTTCCGCCCGGCGCGGCAGTTTCCAGTTGGGCCGCACGAAATGGCACGTGTAGCCCTCGGGATATCTCTCCAGATAATCCTGATGCTCCGGCTCCGCCTCCCAGAACGGGCCAGCCGGCGCCACTTCCGTGACGACCTTGCCCGGCCAGAGCTTCGATGCCTCGACATCGGCGATGGTGTCTTCTGCAACCCGCTTCTGCTCGGGTGTCAGATAATAGATGCCGGAGCGATAGCTCGTGCCCCGGTCGTTGCCCTGGCGGTTGAGCGTGGTCGGGTCGTGAATCTGAAAGAAGAACTCGAGCAGCGCGCGGAAAGTCATGATCGCGGGATCAAACACGATCTCGATGGCTTCGGCATGCGTGCCGTGGTTGCGGTAGGTCGCATTCGGAACATCGCCGCCGCTGTAGCCCACGCGCGTCGAGATCACGCCGGGCATCTTGCGGATCAGATCCTGCATGCCCCAAAAGCAGCCGCCTGCGAGAATGGCGCGTTCTGTTGCTGTGGCCATATCGTTTCCTTTCAGGGCCTTGAGGAAGCCCGCCGGCTTCATTGCCGAGGCACGTCACGAAGATAATGCAGCGAGAGCGCTCTGGGTAGCTTGCCGTCGTTCCAGCTTACGTCAATGTGACGCGTATGGTCTGGATGGCTGACGGAGATTTGTTCCGGCCGGCGCTTCCATCCGTCCACTTCGGGCGCGCCAACATGCATCATGTCCTGCCCGAGCACCCGCGCCGCCTTGCGGCGCGGGGCGTTGCTATGGGAGGTCGACCCCGCGCGCCTTGGCCCAGCGCTCCAGGAGGTTTCGCTCCTCGGGGCGTGGCGTGCGGTTGGCGTATCCCCGAACCTGGATCGCCCGGTGCTGACGGTTCAGTTCGATCGTCAAAAGCCGCTCGGTGTTGCCTGCGGCGCACCGGCGGAGCGACCAGATCGATGCCTGTCCGGCAATGCACTTTGCGGCGTAGCTCGCGACGCAGTGATGCATGGCCCGCGTCTCGGCCACGAGATCGGCGGCGGTCCGCAGCTGGGTCACCAGATAGTCCTCGCGCTTGGCACGATCCTTGGCTGCCGTGCTCCACGACCAGTCCGCGATCGCAGCGCCCGGCCAGCGGGCGCCGTCTGCCTCGCGTGCCGACGCTTGCCCGCGCGCACGGTCCCGCGCCGCCGCCGCGCGGCGGCGTGCGGCCTCGATACGCGCGATGGCTGCGAGGTCGCGGTGCCACTCGTGCATCTGCCGCCTCAGCGAAGCGAGCGTGCGGCCCTTGAGGCCGAACTCCGGATTGCGCCGGCGGCAGTCTGCGAGGTAGTCGCGAAGATCGTCCATTTCCTCGACCGTGACCGGGTTCGCGCAGAAGAAGCGCACCACCTCGCGCCAGAAGCCGAGCTCGGCGCGCGGCGTCTGTGCGATCCTGGAGTGTGCGATCCGCAGCACGACCGCGGGATCGTTCGAATAGGAACGGGCGATCGCCTGCCAGATCGCTGCCTCGAAGCCGAGGCGCGCCAGCGGATTGAGGAAGGCATGGACCTCCTTGCGCGAAAGCCACGCGCCGGCGCACTCCTTGTGGAGCGAACCGCCGCCGGCCGCCACGAGGTACCAGCGCTTGCGCAAAACGATCTCGTCGTGCGCGAGCCCGCCGCTGTCGATCCAGATCTGCTCCAAGTGCTCGGCCACCGCGTAGCGCGCGAAGAGATAGCGGGCCGCGGCAAGACGCAGACGCGCGGAGTCGCGGGTCTTCATCTGCGGCCGCCAAGCCCAGGCGTCGCGCAAGATGTCGGTTTCAAAACCGCGCTTGGCTTCGTAGATCGCCTTTAGGAAGCTCGGTGCCGGGCGCTCAAGCTGCGACACACGCCGCAGCGAGGCCTCATAGGCTTCAACCCGCGCGCGCTCGGCCTCCTGCCGGCGCTGTATCAATGAACGTGCCATTGTCGTTCAACCAAGATGGATGACTGTCAGCCGGACGCTCTGCGAGCGTCGGCACGGAATGTGTCGATCGCGGCAGGTGTCTCACGGCTGGTCTCCTCGTCGGTTGAACGGCGTTGGTTGAATAGGGCGGAGCTTCTACGTCAGATCGTTGATCGGCGCAAGTTGCATTTCATCCGATCCTCGCGCGCGCAATGGCGGATACCGTCTGCTCCCAGTGCGATATCGCACACCTCGAAAAAAGCGGCCCCGCACACGGAGGCGGGGCCGGAAGAAACGACGGAAGCGCCTCTGTCAATCACACGCCGATCCCGCCGTGAAGCTCTGCGGATTGGAATTGGTGGAGGGTGGCGTCGCGTGTGTTGGCGATGAGCGGATGCTCAGGTGTTCGGATGCCACCAGCCGAAGATCGCAATGACCGCGCACGCAGCCAGGAGAATGAAATGGCCGCCCATGGTCATCCAGTACAGGAACGGCAAGGTATCCCGCTGTACAACGAAATTCGACCAGGGATTAAGCCAGTCCAGGACATCGGTGCTGTAGGGCTGAATTTTTCTTTCCGCGAATCCTGTCCGCACGTCCCGCCAGCAATCGTAGAACATATAAATCGCGACGATGCGGGCGACGATCTCATAAAGGAAGAACTGCAATCCGCTCATCGGAGGCTCATTCGACGATCAGGCCGCACCGGGCTTGTGCCTTGGTCGTCCGTCCACCGCGTGAGGTTCACTTGATCAGCGGCACGCCCTTCGTGGTGAAGCGCTGCGCCTTGCCGCCGCCGCGCATCGGGCGGCGCGTCGCGGAGGCCTTGCCGGTGCCGGGCGGCTGATGGGCCGGCACCAGCTGGTCGGGACGTGAGCCGATCAGGTCGGCGCGGCCCATTTGCTTGAGCGCGTCGCGCAGCACCGGCCAGTTTTCGGGGTCGTGGTAGCGCAGGAACGCCTTGTGCAGCCGGCGTTGCCGCAACCCCCGGATCGCCTCGACCTTGTCGCTGCCGCCGCGCCGCACGCCGCGCAGCGGATTGACGCCGGTGTGGTACATCGCCGTGGCGGTCGCCATCGGCGAGGGCAGGAAGGTCTGCACCTGGTCGGCGCGGTAGCGGTTCTTCTTCAGCCAGACCGCGAGGTTCAGCATGTCCTCGTCGGTCGTGCCCGGATGCGCCGCGATGAAATACGGGATCAGGTAGTATTTCTTGCCGGCCTGCTTCGCGGCGGCATCGAACATTTCCTTGAAGCGGTCGTAGGCGCCGATGCCGGGCTTCATCATCTTGTCGAGCGGGCCGCGCTCGGTGTGCTCGGGCGCGATCTTCAGATAGCCACCGACGTGATGCGTGACGAGCTCCTTGACGTATTCGGGGCTCTGCACCGCGAGATCGTAGCGCACGCCGGACGCGACCATCACCCGCTTGACGCCCTTCACCTCGCGCACCTTGCGATAGAGCCGGATCAGCTCGTCGTGCGAGGTGTTCAGGTTCGGGCAGATGTCGGGGAACACGCAGGACGGCCGCCGGCACAGCGCCTCGACCTTCGGGTCCTTGCACGCCATCCGGTACATGTTGGCGGTCGGCCCGCCGATGTCGGAGATCGTGCCGGTGAAGCCCGGCGTCTTGTCGCGGATCCGCTCGATCTCGCGCAGGACAGAACCTTCCGAGCGGTTCTGGATGATGCGGCCCTCGTGCTCGGTGATCGAGCAGAACGTGCAGCCGCCGAAGCAGCCGCGCATGATCGTCACCGAGAACTTGATCATGTCCCAGGCCGGGATCTTGGCGTCGCCGTAGGACGGATGCGGCGCGCGGGCGTAGGGCAGATCGTAGACCGCATCCATCTCGTCGGACGTGAGCGGGATCGGCGGCGGGTTCAGCCACAGGTCGCGGTCGCCGTGGCGCTGCACGAGCGCGCGCGCATTGCCGGGATTGCTTTCCCGGTGCAGCACGCGCGAAGCGCGGGCATAGGCCTCTTTGTCCTGCTCGGCCTGTTCGTAGGCCGGCAGCCGGATCACGGTGTCGCCGGCGTGCAGGCGCGCGCCCTCGTCGGCGGAATCGAGATCGTCGGCGTGCAGCTCGGTGTAGTTGTCGGGCACGCCGCGGAACAGCGCGACGCCGCGGATGGAGGAGAGATCGCGCGGCGCTTCGCCTGCGGCGAGCCTATGCGCCACCTCGACGACGGCGCGCTCGGCGTTGCCGTAGAGCAGCAGGTCAGCCTTGGCGTCGGCGAGGATCGAGCGGCGCACCTTCTCGGACCAGTAGTCGAAGTGCGCGATGCGGCGCAGCGACGCCTCGATGCCGCCGAGCACGATCGGAACATCCTTGAACGCCTCGCGGCAGCGCTGGGCGTAGACGATGGTGCAGCGGTCCGGCCGCTTGCCGCCTTCGCCGCCGGGCGTATAGGCGTCGTCGTGGCGCAACCTCCGGTCCGCCGTGTAGCGGTTCACCATCGAGTCCATGTTGCCGCCGGTGATGCCGAAGAACACCTTAGGCTTGCCGAGCGCCCGGAATGGCTCGGCCGACTGCCAGTCGGGCTGCGCAATGATGCCGACCCGGAAACCCTGGGCTTCCAGCAGCCGGCCGATGATCGCCATGCCGAAGCTCGGATGGTCGACATAGGCGTCGCCCGTCACCAGCACGATGTCGCAGGCATCCCAGCCGAGCGCCGCCATCTCGGCGCGGCTCATCGGCAGGAACGGGGCCGCTGGCGCCGCCTTGGCGGAACCCGCCCGGTCGGGGGACCAGGACATCAAGGGTTTTGCGGCCATGACCAGGGAATCCATGCGCATGGCATAAGACTCCGAACCCGCAAATACAACCGGCCAGGGTGGCGGCGCGGAACCTACCGGCCCTTGGGCGTCGAAAGCTTCAGCGACCGCATGATCCGCGTATAGGCCGGCGCCCGCTCTGCCACCTTTGGCGCCGCCTCGTTCCACGTGATGATCACCATTCCGTCAGCGCTGCTCGCCACGATGATCTCCCACGCGCGCTGAGGGGTGAGGGACGTGTCGAGGAACGTTCGTCTCTTGCCCGTCCACCCGGGACCGGTGACCGTGCTCAACGGCGAGGTCGGCTGCTGCGTCGGGAGGGCGGTCGCGATGAACTGCTCCGGCGTAAAGGGGTGCGGCTTGCCGCGCTTGCCGATGTAAGCCGAAATCGTCACGCCGCTGCCGTCGTTGCCGGGAATGATGTGCAGGAGGTTTTCGTCTCTTTTGACCCTCCAGTCGCCTGGATGCTCGACGCTGTAGAATTCGGTCGGGCTCCGGTAGGTGACCCAGCTCGGCTCGCCCGAAGCGGCGACAGTGCCGACAGCGATCGCGGCGATCGAGACGAGAGCGGCCGCGACGATTGCGGGCAGGGAACGAAGCGTCATGGAGCTGTGCTCAAGTGTCTGGTGTTCGAGAACAGCGTTGAGGCTATGCGGTGGCGTTCATGGTGTAAACGGCCGCAACAGCAAGCCCAGGTTGGGCCGGGCGGCGCATTCTCAGCACGTGTCCCGGACGCGGTGCAGCGCAAGCGTAGCGCAGCGTTGCACCGCTGATCCGGGACCCCGGTTTCTACCGGGCAGCAAACCGGGGTCCCGGGTCGGCAGCGCACCACTTCGCGCTGGCGCGCTCCGTGCTGCGCCGCGCCCGGGACACGAGTGGAGAGAGCAGAGATATTCTACGGCTGCCGCTTGATGCCCATCCGGTCGAGCAGCGCTGCGTTCGGCTGGCCGTCGGTGACGAGGCCGTACTTCTTCTGCTCGGCGCGCACGAAGTCGCGCATCTTGAAATCGATATGCGCGGTGAAGCGGGTCTGGTCGTAGCCCAATTCGGCGAGCTTCTTCTGCAGCACGATCCGGTCGTCGCGCGGCAGTTGCGTCGGCCCCGCGGGCCACGGCGTTATCGTCGTGCCGCTGCCGCCCTGCATCATGTCGGACAGCGTGCCGATCGCGAGCGCATAGACGTCGGAGTCGTTGTAGTCCTTGATGACGTCGAAGTTCGCCGTGACGATGAAGGCGGGGCCGGGGAGGCCGGCCGGGAAAAACAGGATGCCGTCGCCGCTCGCCGGGAACGCCTTGCCGTCGGCGCGGGTGACGCCGAGCTTGCGCCATTCCTCGAAGGTCGCGCGGCTCTTCATCAGGTCGAAGCCCTTGGGCACCATCACCTCGAAGCCCCAGGGCACGCCCCACTTCCAGCCGCCCGCCGCCTTGGCGAAGTAGTTCGCGGTGGACGCCAGGATATCCGGCACGCTGGTCCAGATGTCGCGCTTGCCGTCGCCGTCGAAATCGATGGCGTAGTCGACGAAGTTGGTCGGCATGAACTGGGTCTGGCCCATGGCGCCGGCCCAGGAGGTGGCGAACTTCTCGCGCGCGATATGGCCGTCCTGGATGATGCGCAGCGCGATCAGCAGCTCGTTCCTGAAATACGGATCGCGGTACTTGATGAAGGCGAGCGTCGCCAGCGACCGGATGCCGTCCCATTTGTCCTTCAGAGCGCCGTAGGACGTCTCCATGCCCCAGATCGCCAGGATCACCCAGCGCTCGACCTTGAAGCGCTTCTCGACCGCCTCGAAGGTCTGGCGGTACTGCGCCTCTTTCTTGAGGCCTTCCCTCATGTTCGTCGCGGACGCGATCGAGGTGACATAGGCGCCGGCCGGCTTGCTGTATTCCGGCTGCTTCTTGGTGGTGGCGATCACCCGAGGGTCCGGCGCGACGTCGGCGAAGGCCTTGGCGAAGGTGGTTCGGGTGATGCCTTTGGCCTGGGCGTCCTTCCACAGCTCGGTGGTGAACTGGTCGAAGTCGAGACCGCGGGTGTGGACGACCTGGGCCTGCGCGGGGGTGGGCAGCGCAGACTTGGCGAGCGCGAGAGCGGGCAGGGAAAGCACAAATGTCCGGCGTGGAATCATGCGCCCAGTCTACACCAGCGACACCAGCCCGCCGCCATGGCGTTCCAGCCGGCCGGCGAGTTCCAGCTCCAGCAGCACGATGCGGACGGTGGCGGGCGTCGACTGCGCCAGGCGGACCAGATCGTCGATGCTGACCGGCGTGGGGCCGAGGAGGCTCACGATCCGCGTCCGCTGTTCGTCGGAGGGCTCCGCGCCCGTGTAGGGCTCGCCGTCCGGCTCCTCGAAGCCGCCGCCGATCGGCTGGCCCAATATCGGCCGGACCACCGCGAGCACGTCGGCCGCTTCGGTGCAGAGCGTCGCGCCCTGCTTGAGGAGGCCGTTGGTGCCCTCGGCGCGCGGATCGAGCGGCGAGCCTGGAACAGCGAAAACCTCGCGGCCCTGCTCGGCCGCCATCCGCGCCGTGATCAGCGAGCCCGAGCGCTGCGCCGCCTCGACGATGACGACGCCGACCGCGAGCCCCGAGATCAGCCGGTTGCGGCGGGGGAAATCCGCGGCGCGCGGCTGCCAGCCGATCGGCATCTCGGTGACGGCCGCGCCGTTCGGCAGGATCTGCTCCAGGAGCGGCACGTGCTCCGGCGGATAGATCTGGTCCTGGCCGCCGGCCAGCACCGCGACCGTGCCGCTGCCGAGGCTCGCGCGATGGGCGCCGGCATCGATGCCTCGCGCCAGCCCCGAGACGATGATGAAGCCCGCGGCGCCAAGCTCGCGGGCGATCCGCTCGGCGAATTTCACGCCCGCGGCAGAGGCGTTTCGGGAGCCCACGAGGGCGATCATGTGCTGTGTCAGCACCGACGCGTTGCCACGAACGCCCAGCAGCGGCGGCGCGTCGTCGATCATGCGGAGCCTGGCCGGATACTCCGGCTCGCCGAGCGCGATCAGCGAGACGCCTTGCCGCTTCGAGGTCTCCAGCTCGCGCTCGGCCTCGGCGACGCTGCAGATGCGGATCGGCTTGCTGGCGCCGCCGCGCTGGGCGAGGCCGGGGATGGCCTCGAGCGCGGCTCGGGCGCCGCCGTAATGATTGAGAAGCGTGCGGAAGGTGCGCGGACCGACATTGCTTGAGCGGATCAGCCGCAGCCAATCAAGCCGTTGGCTGTCGGTCAGCCTCACACCGGTCTGCAACTGCCTGGTCGACACCCGCGCCCCCACACGACCGGCGCAGAATGGCGCGACTTGCCGCAGCGTTACAACCGGCAATTGGCTCGATCGGCGTCAGAGCATCGGCTCGGTCGCTTCAGTGCCGTCCACCGAGATGGTGACGGCGAGACCTTCCTTGATGGCGTTCGACGCCGGCGCCACCGCGGCTTCGAAGGCCGCTTCCTTCGTGGCGTAGTCGCCGCACAGCTTGCCGTCGTGGCGGATCGCCCAATGGCCGGTGCCGTTCAGTTTGACGATGCTGTAATACGCGCGTCCCATCGCACGCCTCCCTCACGCGTCTGTCCCGCGCATGTCCCTCATGCGCCTCTTGGCTCGCTAAAGCCCGACGATACAAAACCAGTTCCGGTTGCGGGCGCCGTGCCGCAGCAAGGCTCGTATGAGTTTTCGCCGACCCGTGATTGGTGTCGGTCGAGACTGTCGTTGGCGGGTCGGCAGCCGTGCGCCCGACGCTCGGCGACATCGGGGCCGCCGGGGCCGCCTGCCTCAATCCCACAACCCCAAGTCGGGCTCCGGGAGGGGTTTATTAACCACCTTTTTCTACAGTGAAATTCGACTCCCTTACTTGGACCGCAGCAGCCTTCGGCGATGTTCCCCCAGTCATTCACGGCCCGGGTCAGTCAGCGCATGGCCATCTGGGGAGCCATGATGGGCTTCCTGGTGCTGCTGTTTGCCGCGTCGGAATTGGTCCAGGAGTGGAAAACCGAGCAGCTTCTTGTCGAGCGCCAGCAGGCGACCGCTACGGCGCTGGCCTTTTTCAACAACGTGCCGACCGGCGAGGGGGCGCATCGCACGCGCGGCAAGGAGCTGATCAAGGCGATCGAGTCGATCGACGGCCGGCAGGCCGAGCAGAAGGTCACGCACCGCCAGAACCGGATCCTGCTGACGCTTCTGACGCTGTTCGTCATCGGACTGATCCTCGCCCTGGAGTACCGCTTCCTGATCAAGCCGGTCAGTCATATGGCCGCGGTGCTGCGGTCGGACGCCGCCGCGGGCGAGCTTGCCCAATACGCGTCGCGTCAGGACGAGATCGGCGCCTTTGCCAAGGCGCTGTGCGCGCATTTCGCCATGGTGGCGCAGCGGCAGGAGACCGCGAACGCCGAGCAGGCGCGGCTGTCCGGCCAGCTCGAGAAGCAGGGCGAGCTGCGCCGCGAGAGCATGGCGTTCCAGCAGCGCATCGCAGAGGTGGTGCGCCAGCTCGAGGACCACGCGACGCGCATGTCCAAGGCCTCGGACAATCTCGCCACCATGTCGTCGGACGCCGATACGCGCGCGGCCGCTTCGGCGCAGTCGACCGAGCGCGTCTCGGCGCATATCGACGTGGTGGCGTCCTCGATCGAAGGCATCGCCCAGACGCTGTCGTCGTCCGCCGAGGACGCCGAGAAGACCTCGGCGCTCGCGGCAGCAGCCCGCGTCGTGGTCGATGCCGCGAAGGACGACGCCAAGGCGCTGACCGAGGCCGCCCGCACCATCGAGCAGGTGATCGCGCTCATTGAAGACGTCGCCGGCCAGACCAATCTCCTGGCGCTCAACGCCACCATCGAGGCGGCGCGGGCCGGCGAGATGGGCCGCGGCTTCGGCGTGGTCGCCCATGAGGTCAAGCAGCTCGCGACCCGCACCTCGCAGGCGACGGAGGATGTCCGCAGCGGCCTGCAGGGCATCACGGCGGCGTCGCAGCGCATCGCCGAGCGCGTGGCCAAGCTCGTGCAGTCGATCGATCAGGTGGCTGCGGTCGCCAAGGCGATCGCAGGCTCGATGCGCGAGCAGGACGCCAACTCGCAGGCCATCACCGCGAACACCGCGCACACCGCGGCCGACGTCCGCGACGTGGCGTCGACCGTGAAGGACGTGGCCGGCATGATCGGCCAGACCCGCCAGGCGGCCGACCTCGTCACCAAGGTCTCGACCGATCTCGGCCGGCAGGCTGCTGATCTGCGCTCGGCGGTGGAGCGCTTCATCGACACCACGCAGAGGATCGCGGCATGAAGACCATGGCCGGAATGCCGGATGCGGTGGCCGAGACACAGCCCGAGACCCGGTTGGATTCTCAGGCGCGCGCGATGCAGGCCTACCGCATGCCGGCCAAGGTGCTGCACTGGCTGACCGCCGGTCTCGTGCTGGTCATGATCGCCTGCGGGCTGATCGCTAAGCAGCTCGGCGAAGGACCGGTCGCCGACACCATGATGAACATGCACAAGCTCACCGGCGTGATCGTGCTTGCGGTCGTGGTGGTGCGGCTCGGCTACCGGCTCGGCAGCTCGATGCCGCAATGGGCGTCGCAGGCGCGGCGCCGGTCGCTGCTGCACGGGTCGCTCTATGCGGTGGTGCTCGTCGTGCCGCTGCTCGGCTGGGCCGGCATCTCGGATTTCGGCGCGCGCGAGGTGGCGTTCGGCATCGTGCTGCCGCCGATCTGGCCGGAGGGCGCGGGCTATGACGAATTGCTGCTGCGGCTGCACGCCTATGCGGCCTTCGCGCTGTTGGCGCTGGTGGCGTTTCACATCGGCATGGCGATCCAGGACACGCTGACGGCGGAGCGGCCGGGCGAGGGCGGCGAATAAATCGAACCACAGCATTTGAGTTTGTGGCCCTGGGTCCCCGCTTTTGCGGGGACGAACGGGGATAGAGATATGCCTATGGTCGAGGTTCAGTGAGGCGCGCCGGACACGCATCTGCTCCGTTCGTCCCCGCGAAAGCGGGGACCCAGGGCATCAAAAAGATTTCCTGCTATTGGTTCAACCTACGTCGCGGCCTTGGATTGGCCGATCTTGGATTCTGTGCCCGCCAGCAGCCGCTGGATGTTGGCGCGGTGCATGAACCACACCAGCGCCGTCAGCGCGGCAAACAGGAGCGCGGCCTTGCCGCCGACCAGGAACGCCAACACGACCGGCGTGAGCCCGCTCGCGAGCAATCCCGACAGCGACGAGTAGCGCGTGGTGTAGGCCACCAGGCCCCAGACCACGCCGAAGATGGCCGCCGCGATCCACGACACCGCGAGCAGCACGCCGATGTAGGTCGCGACGCCCTTGCCGCCCTTGAAGCGGAGCCACACCGGAAAGATGTGGCCGACCACCGCGCCGAGCGCTGCGATCAGTCCGGCGTCCGCGCCGCCCCACCACCGCATCAGCAGCACTGCGGCGGTGCCCTTCAGCATGTCGCCGAGCAGCGTGCCGGCGGCCAGCCCCTTGCGGCCGGTGCGCAGCACGTTGGTCGCGCCGATGTTGCCCGAGCCGACCGAGCGAATGTCGCCTGCGCCGGTGAACTTCGTCAGCAGCAGGCCGAACGGCACCGAGCCGAAGGCGTAGCCGACGATCAGTGCAATGATGAGGGACGTGTCCACGGTCGCTCTCCCGGCGACAAGCTTACACGTATTCGTAGACGGTGCGGCCGCCGACGATGGTGCGCACCGCGCGGCCCTGCATGCGGGCCTCGTCGAACGGCGTGTTGCGGCATTTCGACTTCAGCTCGTCGCGGTCGAGGATCCAGGGCTCGTCGGGATCGATCACCACCACGTCGGCGGGCGCGCCGGGGCGCAGGCTGCCGCCGGGAAGGCCGAGCAATTCGGCGGGCCTGGTCGACAGCGCCTTCAGGGCGGTCATCAGCTTGAGATCGCCGCTGTGCACCAGCCGCAGCACGGCCGGCAGCATGGTCTCGATGCCGACCGCGCCCGGCGCGGCCTCGGCGAAGGGCAGGCGCTTCACCTCGACGTCCTGCGGATTGTGGTCCGACATCACCACGTCGATCAGGCCTTGCTCCAGCGCCTCGATCAGCGCGCGGCGGTCTTCCTCGCCGCGGAGCGGCGGCGAGACCTTGAAGAAGGTGCGGTAGCCGCCGACATCGTTCTCGTTCAGCGCCAGATGATTGATCGAGGCCGAGGCGGTGACCGCGAGCCCGGCATCCTTGGCGCGTTTCAGCACCTCGAGCGATTCCGGGCAGGTGAGCGACGCGGCGTGATAGCGGCCCTCGGTCAGGCCGACGAGCCGGATGTCGCGCTCCAGCATGATGGTCTCGGCGGCCTTCGGCGCGCCAATCAGGCCGAGGCGGGCGGCGAACTCGCCCTCGTTCATCACGCCTTCGCCGGTGAGGTCGGGGTCTTCGGTGTGGTGCACGATCAGCGCGTCGAAGTCGCGGGCGTAGGTGAGCGCGCGGCGCATCACCTGCGCGTCGGTGACGCTGCGCGCGCCGTCGCTGAAGCCCACGGCGCCCGCGGCCTTGAGCAGGCCGATCTCGGTCATCTCCTGGCCTTTGAGGCCTTTCGTGAGCGCCGCCATCACCAGCACATGCACGATGCCGGTGTCGCGCGCCCGGCGCTGGATGAAGTCGACGATGGTCGGATCGTCGATCGCGGGCTCGGTGTCGGGCTGGCAGACGATGGTGGTGACGCCGCCGGCGGCGGCGGCCTGGCTTGCCGACGCGATGGTCTCGCGGCTCTCGGCGCCGGGCTCGCCCACGAAAGCCCGCATGTCGATCAGGCCGGGCGCCGCGATCCGGCCGCGGCAGTCGACCACCTCGGTGCCCTCGGGCACGCCGGCAGCACCGATGCCGCGCTTGGTTTCCTTGACGACGCCATCGGCCAGCAGCAGGTCGCCGACCATGTCGAGATCGCGCGACGGATCCATGATCCGCGCATTGGCGAGCAGGATCGGGCGGCGGTCGCGGCGGTCAATGAGCATCAAGGTTCACCCGCGATTTGCAGCGACATAGTTGGCAACGCCAATTGTGGTTCCGGCCAAGATCCAGCCCGCAACACAGAGTGCGAAGAGCCCCCAACCGGTGTAACCGGCCCGCAGCGCGCTGCAACCGGCCACGAGATGCATCAACGCCACCAGGCTCCAGCCAAGTCCCATCCAGAGCGCCTGTTGACGGGTCATTTTCAGGCTTGCCGATCGCAGGCCGAAACTCTCACTGAAGGTGCCGAGGCACCCCTTTGTGACTGCGAGAAGGTCGACCGTTAACATCATGCGTTCGGCAGATTCCGCGACAGCGCCTCGAGCACCGCCATGCGCACCGCGACGCCCATCTCGACCTGCTCGCGGATGAGCGACTGCGCGCCGTCGGCGACGATGGAGTCGATCTCGACGCCGCGGTTCATCGGGCCGGGATGCATCACCAGCGCGTCAGGCTTGGCGTAAGCGAGCTTCTTCTGGTCGAGCCCGAAATAGGCGGCGTATTCGGCGACCGACGGCACGAAGGAGCCGTTCATGCGCTCGCGCTGCAGCCGCAGCATCATCACGATGTCGCAGCCCGAAAGGCCCTCGCGCATGTCGCGGGTGACTTCGACGCCGAACCGCTCGATGCCGGGCGGCAGCAGCGTCGACGGCGCCACCACTCGGACGCGGGCGCCCAGCGTATTCAGCAGGATGATGTTGGAGCGCGCGACGCGCGAATGCAGGATATCGCCGCAGATCGCGACCGTAAGGCCTTCGATCTTGCCCTTGCGCCGCCGGATGGTCAGCGCGTCGAGCAGCGCCTGGGTCGGATGCTCATGCTGGCCGTCGCCGGCATTGATCACCGAGCAGTCGACCTTCTGCGCCAGCAACGCCACCGAGCCCGACGAGTGATGGCGCATCACGATCAGGTCGGGATGCATGGCGTTGAGCGTCACCGCGGTGTCGATCAGCGTCTCGCCCTTGCGGATCGAGGACGACGACACCGACATGTTCATCACGTCGGCGCCGAGCCGCTTTCCCGCCAGCTCGAACGAGGCCTGGGTGCGGGTCGAGGCCTCGAAGAACATGTTGATGAGGGTGCGGCCGCGCAGCGAGGCGGTCTTTTTCTCGATCTGGCGGTTGAGGGTGACGAATTCCTCGGAGAGATCGAGCAGTCCCACGATATCGTCGTGCGAAAGCCCCTCGATTCCCAGCAAATGGCGGCTGCTGAGGACGAATGTGGACTTGTGGGCGATGTTCATTAAAGCCTGTCGTATAGGCCCACCCGGGGGGGCCTGCAAGGGCGATGGCCCCGGCATCCCCAGGGCTGTGAGAGCACCGTCGCTTTCCTGGTCAATTGCAGGGAAAATGCCGGGCCGATGACCGATTCCAAAATCCCAGCGGAAGTTCCCAACCAGTCGCCGCCTTACGCGGATATCGACCTTTACGGCAACGATCGCGCGCTCCAGGAGGCCGTGATCGGCAACGGCGCCGAGGTCGAGGCCCCGGCGCTCGGCGCGTTCGGCCGCCGCTGGGGCTCGGCCGCCATGTTCGAGATGGCGCGGCTCGCCAACGAATATCCGCCGCGGCTGAAGATCTTCGACGCCAAGGGCCGCCGCAGCGACACCGTCGAGTTTCATCCGGCCTATCATCACTTCATGGCCGAGAGCATCTCGGCGGGGCTGCACGCCTCGACCTGGCAGCCCGACGCGGCGCGGGCGCGGGCGCCCGCCGAGGTGGCGCGTGCGGCGCGCTTCTACATGGTGGCGCAGGTCGAGAACGGGCACATGTGCCCGGTGACGATGACGCGCGCCGCGGTCGCGGGCTTCAACGGCGAGGCCGCACTGATCAAGATGCTGATGCCGAAACTGGTGTCGCGGCATTACGACCCGATGCTGCGGCCGTGGCGCGAGAAGATCGGCATCACGCTCGGCATGGGCATGACCGAGAAGCAGGGCGGCACCGACGTGCGCACCAACACGACGCGTGCCGAAGCGGACGGCGACGCCTGGCGCATCACCGGCCACAAGTGGTTCATGTCGGCGCCGATGAGCGACGCGTTCCTGGTGCTGGCGCAGGCGGCGGGTGGATTGACGTGCTTCTTCCTGCCGCGGTTTGCGCCGGACGGCAGCGTGAACGCGCTGCATTTCCAGCGTCTCAAGGACAAGCTCGGCAACCGCTCCAACGCGTCATCCGAGGTCGAGTTCGACAACGCCTATGCGCTCAAGATCGGCGAGGAGGGCGCCGGCATCCGCACCATCCTGCCGATGGTGCAGCTGACGCGGCTCGACTGTGCGATCTCGTCCGCCGGCATGATGCGCGCCGCGGTGGCGCAAGCGATGCATCACTGCCGCGCCCGCCACGTGTTCGGCAAGCCGCTCGCCGAGCAGCCGATGATGCGCACGGTCATCGCCGACATGGCGCTGGAGGTCGAGGGCGCGCTCGCATCGGTGATGCGGCTCTGCCGCGCCTTCGATCTGGCATCGTCGTCGCCGACCGAAGCCGCACGCGCGAGGCTGCTCACGCCCGCGATCAAATACGCGGTCTGCAAGACCGCGCCGGCGCTCGTGTACGAAGCCATGGAGTGCCTGGGCGGCAATGGCTACGTCGAGGAGCTGCCGCTGGCGCGGCTCTATCGCGAGGCGCCGGTCAACGCGATCTGGGAAGGCTCGGGCAATGTCATGGGCCTCGACGTGCTGCGCGCCTTCGCGCGCGAGCCGGAAGCCGCCCGGGCGGTGATCGCCGAGCTTGTCCGCGACGCCAAGGCGCTGCCCGGCGCGGCCGAGGCCGCGGAGCTGATCGTCAAAACGCTGACCGGGGAAACCAACGAAGCTCATGCCCGCGCCGCGACCGAGCGGCTGGCGCAGCTTGCCGCTGTGGCTGCGCTCGCGACCGGGCCCGCCGGGAAAGTCGCAGCGGCCTATGCGCGCACGCGGCTGCGTGACGGCCGGCTCGGCGCGACCTACGGCACCGCGCAGCTCGATGCTGTCGAAATTTCGCTGCTGCTGAAGAGGGTTCTGGCCGCCTAGCAATCGGTTCCCGGGACTTCACGGCACTGTGTGCGAATTTCTTGCAATTCGCCGTGCTGTGTTCGCGGAACAACAGATTTCAACTGGCGTTTACATGCCGAGCCCGCGAGCGCGTGTCAGCCGCGGGGCGGGCAGCGTATGCGCCCGGTCAGGCGACATCATGGACAGGAGATTTGTCATGAATACCTTTGCCAAATCCGCGCTGGTTCTCGGCACGGTGGGCGCGCTGGCGCTCGGGTCGATGACGGCGTCCGAGGCGCGCTCGGGCCGCTGGGTGGCGGGCGCCGCGGGCTTCGCGGTGGGTGCTGCGGTCGGCGCAGCGGCGGCGAACTCCGCCTACTACAACAGTGGCTACGGATACGGGCCGGGCTACTACGAGCCCGCCTATGATGCCTATGCCTACGCGCCGGGCTATAGCGGCTACGCCACGCCGGCCTACGACTCGTACGCCTATGCGCCGGGTTATGACTCCTACGCGTATGCGCCGGGCTACCGCACCTACCACCGCGGCCGCCGCCACATCGAGACGCAGTCGGTGCCGCATCACTACGATCCGGGTGCGGGCTACAACAGCAACACCGTGGCGCCGTGGCAGGACTGGAAGATGCAAGGGCACGACTACTAGAACAGTGCCCGATTGGTGCCGTGACAGAGGGGCTGGCGCAAGCCAGTCCCTCGTCGCGTTTCAGAGCCGCATGAGTCGGTCGAGCGCGCCCTGCAGGATGAAGATCGCAGCGTGCTGATCGATCACCGCGGCGCGCTTCTTGCGGCTGACATCGGCTGAGATCAACTCGCGCTCCACTGCGGCGGTCGACAGCCGCTCGTCCCAGAACGCAATCGGCAATTCGGTCAGCTTGGAAAAATTCCGCGCGAAGGCGCGGGTCGATTGCGCGCGCGGGCCTTCGCTGCCGTCCATGTTGAGCGGCAGGCCCAAGACGAATCCCACGCAGCGGCGCTCGCCGGCCAGCGCAAGCACGCGCTTGGCGTCCTCGGTGAAGGTCTTGCGCATGATGGTCTCGACGCCGGTCGCGAGCCTGCGATCCGCGTCCGAGGTGGCCACGCCGATGGTCTTGGTGCCGAGATCGAGGCCGAGCAGGCTGCCGCGTGGCGGCAGGAGCGGAGCCGCGTCGACAAGCGGGAGAATCTGAGCAGGCATGGAGCCGTTATAGCCGTTCAGGGCTTCACGATCCGAATTTGTGTGCCCCAAGGGTCGGCGGTCCGGATTTGACCGTTGGCCGCCTCGACCGGCGCATTTGCGGCTTTCAGCCGTTCACCGAGCGCTTCGTGCGCGCCGGCTTCGGTCTCAATGGCGAACCACGCGAGGCCCGCGCGATTGGGATCGCGGCGCCCTGCGCCGTCACTGTGCCAGACGTTCGAGCCAACGTGATGGTGATAGCCGCCGGACGACATGAAAGTCGCGCCGCCGCGGCGCCGGGTCAGATCAAGTCCGATGGCGCCGCGATAGAACGTCTCCGCCTGCTCGATGCTGCCGACGCGGAGGTGAATATGTCCAACGCGCAGTCCTTCGGGCGCCGCGGGATAGCTTGCGGTGTTGGGATCGATCTCTTCGAGAATGGCCTCGACGTCGAGGTGCTTGGTCTGCATCACGACCAGCTTGTCCTGCCATTGCCAACGCTCGCGCGGCCGGTCGTTGTAGACCTCGACGCCGTTGCCCTCGGGGTCGTCGAGATAGAACGCCTCGCTGACGCCGTGGTCCGACGCGCCGGTGATCGGCACGCGGTTCCTGGCGATATGCATGATCCAGCGCGCATGATCCGCCCGCGTCGGCATCAGGAACGCCGTGTGATAGAGGCCCGCCGTCGCCGGATCGTCGGGCAGGGCGTCGGGCCGGTGCTCGATCTCCAACAGCGTCACGCCGCCGGTGCCGAGCTTTGCGATTTTTTCGGTCCGCTCCTGGACGGTGAGACCGAGCAGGCCCTGGTAGAAGCCCGCGAGCTTGTCGAGATCGCGCGCGATCAGCCCGACCGAGCCGATGCGAAGCGGCGTGCGGTTGGCGAAGGTCGGCAGCGCGGAGGGATTGGGTGCGTCCATCCCCTCAATATCGGCCTTCGGACCCCTAGCGGGAAGGCTGCTTGCTCAAAATTTTGCGGAGCGAACCCGAGCTGCCGCCGCTGAAGTCGTCGATTCGCCATTGCCCGCCGACCTTCACGAGATCGAGCACCACGGGCTTTTTCCCGGCGGATGCCGCCTTGTCGACGAAGCTGATCGTGGCTGTCGCTTTGGCCGGGCCCTCGTCCTTGATGTCGACCGTAAAGGATTTGATCTCGAAATCCTGGGCGTCGACGAAGGGATCGCCGTCCAGCGTCGGGACCTCCTGGCGCTTGGCGGCCGCCTTGGCGTCGGCGTCGATCAGCTTCATCAGGCCGGGCGTGACGAGCTTTCGCGCCTCCTTCGAGTCCATCGAGATGCCGGTGGCGTTCTTGCCCGTATAGGTCTTGTAGATCGCGGTAACGAAGTCCCGGGCCGACTGGGCCGCTTGCGCGGGCAGGGCCGCGAGCGTCAGGGCGAGAAGGGCCGTGGGCAGAGATCGGAACCGGGCGAGCATCAATCGATTGTCCTGAAAACGGGGAGGATGAGCGGCCAGATATTGCCTTGTGGCATGGCGCCGATCCAGCGCCCCGGGTTGCGCGGGCCGCCGCCCGCCACCAGATTGATAACACGCCCGTTTTTGAGGCCCGGAGAGCAGTTGCCGGGGGATTCCGGCGTCTGCTATACGCGGCCTGAGGCGGCCATATGGTCCCGCCCGCTGAAGAGGCCGAACGTGTCCAACGAGATCGACGCCGCAACCGTCCGCCGCATCGCGCATCTGGCGCGGGTTGCGGTTGCCGATGACGAGGTCGAGCACCTGCGCGGCGAGATCAACGCGATCCTGTCGTTCGTCGAGCAGTTGTCCGAGGTCAACGTCGAGGGCGTCGAGCCGATGACCTCGGTGACGCCGATGGTGATGAAGAAGCGCGCCGATGTGGTCAACGACGGCGAGAATGCCGACGCGGTGCTGCGCAACGCGCCCAATACGGATGGCAAGTATTTCCTCGTGCCGAAGGTGGTCGAATAATGTGTATGGCCTGCGAAGAGATGCAGCTGTTCTACGCCTATCTCGACGCCGTCGAGGAGGCGAAGAAGAAGGCGCAGCCGTGGGAGTGCCAGGTGACGGTGTTCCCGCAAGAGGACGAGCCGATCGGCGAGCGGATTCCCGCGGCTCCGGTCGGGGCCGCGCAGCCCGCCAAGGCGACCAAAAAGGCCACCAAATCGGCCAAGGGCCAGAAATCCGATTTTTCCTGCGACACCCCTGAATGAGCGAACTCACCGCGCTCACCATCGCGGCCGCGCGCGATGGGCTGAAGCAGAAGAAATTCTCCGCCGCCGAATTGGCCGACGCGCACCTCGCCGCGATGGAGAAGGCGCGTTCGCTGAACGCCTATGTGCTGGAGACGCCGGACCGTGCGCTCGCCATGGCCAAGGCCTCCGACGCCCGCATCGCCAAGGGCGATGCCGGTCCGCTCGAAGGCGTGCCGCTCGCCATCAAGGACATGTTCTGCACCGAGGGCGTGCGCACCACCGCCTGCTCGCACATCCTCGACAACTTCGTGCCGCCCTATGAGTCGACGGTCAGCAGCCATCTCTGGCGCGACGGCGCGGTGCTGCTCGGCAAGACCAACAATGACGAATTCGCCATGGGCTCGTCGAACGAGACCTCGTTCATGGGCAACGTCACGTCGCCGTGGCGGCGCAAGGGCGCGAACACGCCGCTGGTGCCGGGCGGCTCGTCGGGCGGCTCGGCCGCCGCTGTGGCCGCGCATCTCGCGCTCGGCGCAACCGGCACCGACACCGGCGGCTCGATCCGCCAGCCCGCGGCGTTCACCGGCATCGTGGGCTTGAAGCCGACTTATGGCCGCTGCTCGCGCTGGGGCATCGTGGCGTTCGCATCGTCGCTCGATCAGGCCGGACCCTTCGCGCGCACCGTGCGCGACACCGCGATCATGATGCGCTCGATGGCGGGCCACGATCCGAAGGACACCACCTCGGTCGACATCCCGGTGCCGGACTATGAGGCTGCCGTGGGCCAGTCGATCAAGGGCAAGAGGATCGGCATCCCGAAGGAATACCGTGTCGACGGCATGCCGGCCGAGGTCGAGCAGCTCTGGGAGCAGGGGCGGAAGTGGCTCAAGGCCGCCGGCGCCGAGCTCGTCGAGGTGTCGCTGCCGCACACCAAATACGCGCTGCCGGCCTATTACATCGTGGCGCCGGCCGAGGCCTCGTCGAACCTCGCGCGCTATGACGGCGTGCGCTACGGCGAGCGCGTCAACGGCCGCGACATCGTCTCGATGTACGAGGGCACGCGCGCCAAAGGCTTCGGCAAGGAGGTCCGCCGCCGCATCATGATCGGCACCTACGTGCTCTCGGCCGGCTACTACGACGCCTACTACCTTCGCGCCCAGAAGGTGCGCACGCTGATCAAGAAGGACTTCGAGGACTGTTTCGCACAAGGCATCGACGCGATGCTGACGCCCGCGACGCCGTCGGCTGCGTTCGGCATCGGCGAGAAGGGCGGCGCTGATCCGATCGAGATGTATCTCAACGACGTCTTCACCGTGACGGTGAACATGGCGGGCCTGCCGGGCATTGCGGTGCCGGCCGGCCTCGACGGCCAGGGCCTGCCGCTCGGCCTGCAGCTCATCGGCCGGCCGTTCGACGAGGAGACGTTGTTCTCGCTCGGCCAGGTGATCGAGGACGCCGCCGGGCATTACACGCCTGAGAAGTGGTGGGCCTAAGCCGCGGCCGTGCGGTTGCGCGGCATCCCGTCTGCCGAATTCACACCATTCCTATTTGGGAACTATGGGCGCCGCGCCAGTCGTGCGATCAAGGCGAGCCGCGTATCCGGTAGATGTGTGAAATCGTTGCCAGCGGGTTCCATCGGGGGACTTGCTGCGAGGCTGAAAGCAAGGCTGGAGGGGCCGAGCGTTGAATTTTTGAACGCTCGGGGGCAGGGGTTGAAGTGAATTCGCAATTGGAAATTGGGCGCGCGCGCATTGCGCGGGTGGCGCTGCTGTCGGTCTCGCTGTCCGCCCTGATGGCCGGCTCGCCGGCGCTGGCCCAGCCGGTGAACTGGACCGGATTCTACGCCGGCTTCTATGCGGGCGGCGTGTGGGGCAAGGCCAATAGCAAAGCGAACTCGGACTGCCCTACGGAAAATGGGGCGGGCACGGCTGGTGGCTTCTATTGCGACACCGTTGCGGCCGGGTCGCAAGGCAACGCCAATGCGGTCACGGGTGCCGCCTCGGGGTCGAAGTCGTCCACCGGGTTCACTGGCGGAATCGAGTTCGGGCACAACTGGCAGTCCGGCAATTTCGTCTACGGCATTGAAGGCGACTTCGGAGCTTTTTCGCTCAGGGCGACGCGCTCGATGCGCGGCATCTATGCGGCCGATACACGGTTTGTGACGGCAGGCCAGAGCTTTACCGTCAGCAACGCGACGGGCACCGACTGGTTGCTCACGGCGCGCGGGCGGGTCGGCTGGACCGTGTCCAATTGGCTGCTCTTCGCCACCGGCGGCCTCGCAATGTCACGGGTGTCGGTCACCAATGCTTTCGCCGATAACGTGAATCTCGGAGAGGACGTCGTCGCGACAAACTCCAAGATCAAGCTGGGGTGGACGGTCGGCGGCGGCATGGAGGTTGCCCTCACCAGAAACTGGTCGGTCAAGGGCGAATACCTTTACGTGGATCTCGGCTCGGTCGACACTTCGAGCAGTGTGCCGCGCCTGGTCGGCGTCGGCTATTCGAATGCGCTCGGCGTCAGCACCAGCCTGACCGCCCATGTCGCGCGGCTCGGCGCCAACTTCAAGTTCTGACCGCGCGCAGCGCACATCGTCCCGCCCGCGATCCTTGGCCCGTCGCGAGGCCTGAGGGTTCATCATGCGCCCGTCGGCAGCGTAAGATGCGCGCATGAAAATCTGGTTCGAGCAAATCCTCTACAACACCCGGATGCAGCCGCAGCGGCCGGCGATCGTGCTGGTGGACCGCGCGATCACCTACGGCATGCTGGCCGCCGGCATCGAAAGCTGCGCGCGGCGGCTTGTTGGCCTGAACCTCGGCGCGCCGGTCGCGATCGCGGTCAAGAGCCCGCTGCGCCAGGTCGTGCTGAGCTACGCGCTGCTGCGCATCGGCGTCCCGTCGATGTCGATCGGCGGCATCGGGCATCTGTCGGGCCATCTCACGGTTGCGGCCGTGCTGGCCGATGCTCATGACGCGTCGCGCGCGAGCGCCGGACACCGCGTCGTCGCGGTCAGCGATGAGTGGTTCGCGCCTGAACCCGAAGCCGGCGCGCCGCTGCCGCGCGCCGCGTCCGGCAACGACATATGCCGCTTCAGCCTCACGTCGGGCTCGACCGGCGAGCCGAAGCTCTACAGCGACACCGTCGCGAGCGTCGGCCGCCGCGTCTACAACAACATCTTCAGCGGCATCGATATCAGCCGGACGGGCATGCTTTGCCTGCAAGGGCTGTCCAGCACCTGGGGCTTCGCCAATGCGTCGGCGACGCTGACCGCCGGCCGCACGCTTTACCTCGCCGACTCCACCGGCGAGGCAATCGCGATGATCGAGCTGTTCGGCATCGACCTGCTGCTCGCTTCGACCGAGCAGGTGCTGTCGCTCGCCGCGACCGCGCGGCGCACCGGCGCGCAGGTGCGCAGCCTTCGCATGACCGTGATGTCCGGCGGCGTGCCGTCGCGGACCTTGCTCGAAGCCGCCATGGCGTATCTGAGCAAGGACATCCTCAGCCTCTATGGGGCGACCGAGATCGGCCTCGTCACCCGCGCCATGGGCCGCGACGTGCTGGCCGATCCGGGCTTCACGGGCTTCGTTGCGCCCGGTGTGGAGGCGGCGGTGTTCGACGCGAGCGGCAACATCTGTCCGGTTGGAAAAATCGGATCGATCAAGGTCCGGCACACGGCGGATGAAAACGCCGGCGCGGAGCCGGCCTGGATCCCGCTCGGCGACAACGGCTGGTTCACGCCCGGCGGCGGGCTGTACGTCGTCGGCCGCACCGCCGGCGATGCTGCCGCCGACATGCGCATCTCGCCGCTGATCGAAGCCGAGCACATCCTGCGGCTCGAGTTCGACTATGACGACGCGGCCGCGCTCATTCGCGACGGCAACGGGGCGAAGCCTGTCATCCAAGTCGGCATCGTCAACAATCGCGACACCACAGCCGACAAGCTTCGGGCGTCGTTGCAGGCGCGCGGCATCGACGCGGCGGTCGAGCTGTTCGCATTGCCGTCGATCCCGCGCGGCGCCAGCGGCAAGGTCAACCGGGTGCAGTTGAAGTCCGCGCTGGAACGGGCCAAACCCATCGGCAGATAATCGCGGTCCAACACGATGACGCCCGCCGCCTTCAAGCGCAGCCTGTCGAACGCGGTGCCGGGGAGGGAGCTCGGCCCGGAATTGCAGGCGCTGTGGTGGGCCGGGAAGGGCGACTGGGACAAGGCGCACCGCCTGGTGATGGACGAGCACTCGCCGGACGCCGCGTGGGTGCACGCGTACCTGCATCGGGTGGAGGGCGACGACGGCAACGCCGGATATTGGTACCGGCAGGCGAAGCGGAAGCCCGCGACCGTACCGCTCGATACTGAGTGGGAACTCATTGTGACGGCTCTGCTTTCGTGAAATTTCGCTTGCCCGTTAACCAAAACGGTGCGGCATTTCGGGCGTAAATCATTATTGGTTAACGAGAATTTACCTGTTGCGCTGCGTGGTTTGCGCGCCGATAAAAGCACCCAAGAGGGCAAAGCAAGTCCCTCCATTGGGCCAATTTTTCTGGCCGTCGGGGTCGCGTTTTGATCGGGGTTTGGAGGCTTTTGCGCAAGGCTGCGCCCGCCGCCGCGCTCGCGGTGCTGATCGCGGGCTGTTCGTCGTTGGCGAGCCGCGATCCGACCAATCAGCCGCTCAGCGGCAACGCCTACGGGGCGATGGCGGCGAGCCGCCAGGATCCGGCCGCGGGCGACGACGTCATCGTGGGGCTTGCGTTCTCCGGCGGCGGCACGCGCGCCGCGGCCTTCTCGTATGGCGTCTTGCAGGAGGTCAACGAGACCACGGTGCGCACCCGCACCGGCACCCATTCGCTGCTCGACAGCGTCACCTTCGTGTCCGGCGTGTCGGGCGGCTCGGTGACGGCGGCCTATTACGGCCTGAAGAAGCGCGAGGCGCTCACCGACTTCCGCGAGAGATTCCTGCTCCGCAACGCCGAGGAGGGGCTGTCGACCAGCATCGATCCGGTCAACCTGGTGCGCGCGATGGGCGGCGGCGTCAACGACTCCCAGGTGTTCGCGCGCTGGCTCGACGACAACCTGTTCAAGGGCGCGACCTTCGCCGACTTCCGCAAGACTCCGGGCCCGCGCATCTGGATCAACGCCTCCGACATCTACAACCGCACGCCCTTCATCTATGGCGAGGCGGCGTTCATCGCGCTGTGCAGCGATCTCGCCTCGTACCGGATCGCGGATGCGGTCGCGGCCTCGGCCGCGGTGCCGATCGTGTTCACGCCGATGGTCATCAAGAACTATCCGAAGCAGTGCGCCGATCCGCCGCCGGAATGGCTGCAGCGGGCCTATGCCAGCCCGAACACGCCGCCGATGCTGAAGAGCTTCGCCAACGCGCTGTACAGCTATCGCGACGGCACCACCAAATACGTCAAGCTGGTCGACGGCGGCCTGGTCGACAATTTCGGCCTGTCGGGCTTCACCATTTCGCGCATTGCGGCGCAGCTGCCGTATGAGCCGCTGTCGCCCGAGAAGGCGGTGCTGCTGCGCCGGATGATGGTGATCCTGGTCGACGCCGGCCGCGGGCCGTCGGGCAACTGGGTGCAGACCGTGGATGGGCCGACCGGCTCGGAGCTGATCATGGCGGCGGCCGACACGGCCGGGCAGGCGAGCGTCAACGCGAGCTTCACCGCGTTCCAGTCGATCATGGGCGACTGGCAGCGCCAGCTCACCGCGTGGCGCTGCGGGCTGTCGGCCGAGCAGCGCCGCCGTTACGGCGCGCCGGCCAACTGGAATTGCCGCGACATCAAAGTCGTGGTGACGCGCGTGGGCTTCGACCAGCTCGGCCCCGAGCGCGCCAAGGTGCTGAACGCGGTCGACACAAGGCTTCAGCTTCCGGCCGCGCAGGTCGACACCGTGATCGCGGCGGGCCGCGACGCGCTCGGCGTCAATGCGGCCTATCAGGACTTGCTCAAGTCGTTCGGCGGCCGCACGCGGCAGCCCGCGCCGATGCCCGTGCCGAGCGAGCCGCCGGCGGCGGAGTCGGCGCCGGTCGCTGTGTTCCCGGGTCTGCCGGAGATTTTCCCTGCGTCGTCGTTCAGCGCGACGCGGTAGGGCAAGCTTTCTCAGCGGAAGCAGCTTGGTCGCCGCATGGTGGTGCCATCCCTCCCCGCCAGGGCAGGGACAGCTGCCGCACCATCCAGTGTCCGTTTCTGACAAGTTGGCGCTCAGCAGCATTGATGACATCTACGGCCTCGGCGGTCTCCGTCGCTCGGCGAACCACGGCCGGAACTTCGCCATCAGCACCTTCTGGCCTTGCGACGCGGAGCGCCGGCAGGTCGCGGCTTCTTCGCTGCGCGGTGTGGCGCCCCAGCGCAGCTCGACGCAGTCGTTGGGGTTGTAGGCCATCTCCAGGTCGTGGGCGCGTTCGAACACGTCCTTGAGCGACAGCGTCCATTGCGAGCCGTCGCTGCGCGGATAGCTGAACTTGCGGTTGGGAAGCTCGGACGCGAGCACGTTCGCGAGCTCGGCCTTCACCTGCTCGACGCTCTTGCCTTGCGGCATGGCGTAGCGTTCGGGCCGTCGCGCCACGCGGTCGGGGAAGCCGCGGACCACGTCGATCGCAATGAGCAGACGCAGGTCGCGCGACGGCGTCGAGAAATCCTCCCAGGCGCCGATGGTCTCGAAGATCGCGGCGCCGTTCGGCATGCTGATCTCGCCTTTGCCCGAGTTCTGGTACTTGCGGCCGTTCTCCACCGAGGTGACGCGCACCTTCGATTGCTCTTCGAGCGAGTCGATCGCGTCCTTCATGGCGGTCAGCGGATCGAGCGGCTGCGGCGACATCACGTCGTCCATGCGGTCGTAGAACTCGTCGACGCTCATCGACGCCTGCTCGAGCGAGAAGTCGCCGTATTGCGGGTTCCTGGCGATCTCCTCGTTGGTCAGCCGACGCAGGCCGTTGCCGGTGCGCACGATCGGGCGGAAGCGCTTGAAGCCCGGACCCGGGTCGCGCGAGAACAGGAAGTTGCCGCGCCAGAAGCGCTTGCGCGCCACCGTGCCGTCGGGCTGGCCGTCGACCGCGAGGATCACGCCCGCGTTGGTCCCGGTCTGCGCCACGCGGCGCACGATCATCAGGATGTGGCCGTAGGGATCGGCGTAAGAGGTGCCGGGCCGCAGCGTCTCCTGGCTGAGCTTCACCGGATAGTAGTCGGTGTTGTTGTCGTTGAGCGCAGTCCTGGCCGAGCCCGAATGCACCGCGCCGCCGATCATCGACGCGTATTGGCCGAAGCCGCGCGCGAGGCCCAGGCGCCACGGTGCAGGCGGTGCCGGCGTGATCGGCGCGCTCACTGGCGGCGGAGCCGCCGCATTGGACTCACCCCGCGTGTTGCCGAAGAAGCCGCCGAAGCCGCTCGACCTCTCGGGAGCGGGTGCCGGGGCGGCCGCGACCTGAGCCGGCGCGTTGGCCGGCGGCGGGGGCGGCTCCAGGTTCTGGATGTTGAACCACGCCGAGCAGGTCGGCGCGCGTCCGCCGCCGCCGCGCGAGCACTTCGCATAGCCGAACGGCAGGCCCATCTTGAACGAGAAATAGGCGCGCAGGAAATACGGCAGGTCGGCGCAATCCGGGCGCAGCACGACCTTCATCTGGTCCTCGTTGAGACCCAGATGATTGAACAGGAGGTTGCGCTGCGGATCGCGCAGCACTTCGTGCAGCGCGGGCCAGGACAGCTCCTGATCGAGCGGCGCATCGAACAGCTTCTCGATCCAGGCCGAGAACAGGTTCTCGTTGGCTCTCGTCCAGTTGTCGCGCAGCGGCCAGACGCTGCCTTCGACCGCGCTCGGCGGCGCAGGCTTGTCGGCGCGCACGTTGATCTCGCGCACGATGGGGCCGCAGCCCGCGGGGGCACGCTCGCGATTGAGCGCGACGCGCCATTTGCCGGCGGCCGGCTCACGCACCTCGCCGATCCAGAAATAGGGCGGTCCGCCGTGGCGCTCGCGGGATGAGGCCGCGACCCGGCCGTCGGGCGCGATCAGCGACAGCTCGCCGTCGAGCGGCTTCTCGGAGGTGAACAGAACGCGCAACGGCGCGCCGCGCCAGGGTGCGATGGGTGAGGGCAGGACCGCGATGTCGGCGCCGGGGTCGCAGGCGGTGGGGGCGCCTTGGGCTTTGAGGTCGGTGGTTGAGACGACCAGCGCGAGCAGGGCTGCTGCTGCCGCGGGTAGGGCGGTCATGAGAATCCATCGGGTGCCGCGAGTCCCCTCGCCCCGCGAAGCGGGAAGAGGGTCCCGAGCGCATGCGAGGGGGGAGAGGGGTGCTGCAGCTAGAAGAGCCCTCTCCCGGCTCGCATTCGCTCGCCACCCTCTCCCGCAAGCGGGAGAGGGGGCTAGACCGCAACGCCGAGCCAAATGGGTAACGCCCAAGGCTTCGAGCAAAACCGTTCCGATAGCTCTCGACTGCCATTCACGCATGGTGGCGTCTCATCTCAGTTGCAGCAGCACGAACCATTTCTTGTCATTGAGCGAACAATGTGGCTCGTGACCCGAAGCGTGCGCGCCTTCGGCGTCCGGTTGGCGCAGCGTCCACGATCCCTTGCCACAAGGCCCGCCTTGCACGGCCGAGAATTTCAAATCGCGGCCGTGCAGGTTCAATTTCCGCGCCGCCACCGCCTGGTTCACGTTGCCGCCGATGGTGTACACCTTGCGCGCGCCCGCATCGACATGCACCACGACCTCGCAATGGCTGCGGCGGATGCTGCGGGCGTCGGCGGGGCCGTCGAGCTCCGCCCGGACCTTCTCGCGGACCTGCGCCTCGTTCAGATCGGACAGCGCAGCCTCGCGGTGGGCGCAGACGATATCGCCTAAGCGGGGCTTGGTCGCCGTGATGGGACAGGCCCGGTAGATCTGCTCGGTCGGCTTGTGGCTCAGCTCGTCGGCGCTGGTCGCAAAGGCGTCGTAGATGAAGGCGCGGTGGGCGTTGGCGAAGTGGAATGCGGCGGGCGCAACGCCCGCCTGCTTGACCACGTAGCTCACGAACGCGGCCGACCACGAGGTGTCGACGGCGGCTGCGCGCAGCGCCGCCTCGCGCAGCATCTCGCGGGCCGCGGGATCGGTGACGCTCTCGGCGGCGCGCAGCAACTCGCCGGCGCTGCCGCGCAGCAAGGCTGCGTCCTGCGCGTCGTCCTTCGACACCGAGCCGTCGCGGTAGCCGCGCACCTCGAGCTTGTCCGGCGCCTCGTCGCCGTAGAGCGCGCGCCAGTATTTCATCACCTGCCACCAGCCGAGCTGGCCGAGCTTGCTCTGCCGGGCGCCTTCGTCCTGCTCGTGCTCGGCCTCGGTCAGGCCGAAGTGGAACAGCCGGCCGTTGGCGTCGATCTGGTGGCCGCCGAACTGGTTGAACTCGGCCGTGGCGGCCTGCGCGATGCGCCGGCCGAGCTCGCCCGCGGGCTTCGCCGCGGTGGCGTTGCAGGTGGCCTGCACGGATTTCCAGAACGCGGTTCCGGCGCGGTCGGGCTCGGCGAGGGCCGGCCGCAGGGCCAGGCCCATCGTCATCAAAACCGCGCAGGCAGCAAAACGCATGGATTCTCCCGGAACCGACGAAGCAGCATTATAGCGCGCATTTGCTGCGGTCGGGGCTGTGCTGTTGCGATTTGGTCCCCTCGCCCCGCGAAGCGGGGAGAGGGTCCCGAGCGAATGCGAGGGGGGAGAGGGGTGCTGCAACAAAGGCCCTCTCCCGGCTCGCCTTCGCTCGCCACCCTCTCCCGCAAGCGGGAGAGGGGACAAGAGCCGCATCCTCGCGCAAGCGAGAGACGGGAGAGGGGACTCGTGGCGCCAGCCTGACCCATTCACGCCACCGACAGGTTCGGCATTGCGATGCGGCCGCGGAAGCTGTCCAGCGCCGCGGTGGTCCGCGCGTGCCGCAGCATCATCAGCGCGTAGCGGGTCGCGGCCATCAGGTCGTCGCCTTCCTTGACCACGCGGCCGTCCTGGCGGTGATAGAGCCGGAACTCCTCGAACCAGTCGTTCAACGGCCGCAGCACCTTGAAGCGGCCGGTCTTCATGCGGTCGAGCATGTCCATCAGGCCCGCTTCGACGCTCACGCTGCCGTCCTCGAACTGCGCGTGATCGGCCAGCATGTCGAGGCCCTGCGCGCCGTATTGCTTCGCCAGCGCCAAGCCCGCGCCCTCCAGCGTCTCGCGGCTGCCGTCGCGCGGCCAGGCCCAGGGCAGGCGGCCCCAGGGCCGCAGCGCCGCGGCGTGGATCACCGGCGAGCCTTCGCGATGGCGATAGCTGCGCGTCACATAAACCGTGTCGGTGTCGCGGTCCCAGACGAGCTCGACCGCGGCGAACGGATGGTCGTAGCCGAAATCCATGCCGCCCAGGCGCGGCCAGTGCCGCGGGAAGTCGCGCTCGGCGCAGGCGATGTCGTCCTCCGGCACCGGAAAGATGCGGCCTGAGCCCAGCACCGGCACGCCCTTCAATCGCGCCTCGCGTTCATGCGGCGGATAGCTCGCGATGATCTTCGCCCGCTCTTCGTCGCTGTAATGCGTGACGTCGTCGATCGTCATCTGCGTGACGCTCCGATCCGGCGACAGCTCCAGCAGGAAGCGCCGCACCACCTCGGACATGCCGAGCAGCGGCGTGAAGGTGAGCCACACCGGCCCGGAGCCGACGTTCGTGCGCGTCAATCCCTCGGTGTAGATGTCGGCCGGCGGCTCCTCGTCGAACGACACGAAGTCGAGCGTCTCGCCCTGGAAGGCCTCGCGGCCGGCCTTGTAGCTTTTGGTGATCGCGCTCGACACGCCGCCGCTTCGATGCGCCACGCGGATCACGTCGTAGAGGCCCGCGGTGCCGCGCGCCGTGACGAGATCGACGATGCTCTCTTTCGGAATCGCGCCGGTGCCGATCTGGCCCGCACGGCCCAGCAGCACGCGCTGCATGCCGCCGCGCAGATCCTCGCCGGTGCGCCCGCAGACCCAGCCGACCACCGGCCGGTCGAAGCGCCTGCCGCGCCACCACGCCGGATAGCGCCCGGTCATGTGCATGGCGGTCTCGGCGCCGCCGGCCAGCGTCTTGCCGAGCTGGTTGCCGGCCATCAGCAGCCGCTCGCGGGCGGTCGCGCCGGCGGCGTGAAACGCGAGCTGCTTGGGGTAGGGGACGTAGGAGGCGAGGCGGTTGTCGATGGACTCGCTGTCCCATGAACGCTCCAGCGCCTTCTTCAACACCGGCGGTGACACACTCTCGTCAGGCTCGGGCTCGGTAGCCGTTTTGCCAATTGCCGTGCGACTCATGATGGCCTCGACAATGTTCACATCTAAATCCGCGGCGGCTTGCGATGAATGTCACGCCTCAGCCGTCGATATTGTTTGTTCGTGATCGTCGGCTCGGAGCCTTTGCCGTTACAGACAAAGGGCGGACCGAGGCAATGCCGGTGCCGCCGGCAACGTCCGTCGCTGCAGCAACGCCACTGCTCCTCGAACTGCACGATCCGGCGCCTGAACTCCGCGCGCATCGCCTTGTGCTGCTCAGCGGTAAGACCATCGCTGCGGCTCGCTTCAGTGGCAGCCTGTTGTCTGAATGCTTTCGGTCGGAACGTTCTCATCTCATTGCTCCGCTGGGTTTGAAATGGGCGCGTGCTTCCGGCTCCGCGCGGCACGTGCCCGCGGACGTCAGCCCGTCTTGTCCTCTTTTCCGGGCTTTCGCCCGGGTCCTTCCTTTGCCTCCCCTGAGGGAGGCGGAGCGCCGGTCCGGCGCAAAACAAAGGGGCACCTTTTTAGAAGGCGCCCCGCCTGCCGCTTGTGAGCGGCAGGCGCGC
>Ga0209758_1000857_pt1 | contig 42282 bp, 28 predicted proteins | sample AraplaMF_Col_mMF_FD_184258 | JGI IMG/M metagenome (GOLD analysis project Ga0209758, IMG submission 184258) | Arabidopsis root microbial communities from the University of North Carolina, USA - plate scrape MF_Col_mMF (SPAdes) (version 2) | ecosystem: Host-associated > Plants > Roots > Endosphere... | reverse complement strand
CAAGAGACTGGGTGTCGCGTTACGCCTCGGTTCAAAGTATGCCGGACTTCCTTCGGGCGCGACTTGAGAGCAGTTCGATCCGTGCTCTTTATGAACTCTATCAGGCCTGGCGCTCGCACCCCGACGAGATCGAACGGCGATGCGCGACGCAGGACAGCTTTACCGACGCACAGGCTCGACAACTAGCCCGGGACGTTCGCGGGGAGGGCGGCCGCGCCAATCCCCGGAACGAATTTCCGGCTGGGCGACCTCGATCCGAAAACTCCGCTCCCCTCCCGGAAGCAGTGCTCCCGCGCAACGCTGTGAACGACCGCGAAGCGGCCACGGAAGAGCAGCCGAAAACTCGCGTCGTTGCGCAATCGAGGTCGGCAGCATCGCTGGCAATCCGGGTTCGGTACCAGGACCGGCTCGGACGGCTTGTTGTCGATCGGCTCGCGACACGAGGCTCCCGTCACGCTGTGGTGTTGGTCGACGGCGCGGACCACGAAGAAGAAGTTCCAGCATCGGCGCTTACAATCGAGGAGATCCTGTCGAGATGAACGCGTTCGACACTTTCGCTGCCCCGGCGGCAGACTATCGGTGTGCGCCGGCGGAGCGACTTTCCCATCCGAAGGATGGCGCGTTAGCGCAGCAGCCGAAGGCCGAACGCGCTCCCCATAGCGCCGTAGAGAGGCCGCAGGCTGCTGGAAAGTCACGGTCCACAATGCCGGTGTCAGTTAGTGCCTTCGTTTCCCAGGTTGCCGGCGTATCGGTATTCGCGATGCCTACTCCGCCAAGAGAGCGCCGCGAGCAGAATCCGGCACAGAGGGCAGGGGCCCTCGATCGCTTTACCCTGGCGAGCGTTGAATGCGGAGAGTGTTGGTTTGAACCAACACCAAGGGACAAATTTTTTTGCTTTCTAGTGCAGGATAGGCTTCGCGCCAGCGATGTATTACATCGCGATTGGGATTGGAGTGCATGGCTCTGATCTCGCTTCGCGTCTCCGACGAAGTCGCGGCGGCGTTCTCGATCCTTGCTGCTACCCAAGGCGGCAAATCCGCGCTGCTGCGGCGCCTCATTGCTGAGGCACTAGCTGCACCAGCGCCGCGCATCTTGGCGTTGCCGGTGGGACGACCGGAGAAGGTGACGGTGCGTTTCCGCGAGAGCGAGATGCGGCAGCTCGCGGAAGTCTCACATCAGCGTGGCATGACCCGAACCGGCTGGATTGTCGCGCTGGTGCGCTCACGGTTGGGTTCACCCGTGCAGCATTCCCCGAATGAGCACGATGCGCTTCGCGCGATCGTTCGCGAGCTCAACCGGATCGGAGGCAACATCAACCAAATCGCGCGGGCGGCAAACACCAGCGTGCTGCAGGGTAGGGCGGCCGAGCCGGATCTGTCAGTAATTCAAGAGGCCAAATTGGTCATCGAAAGAGAGCTCGTCCAATTGCGTAGTGCGCTGCACGGCAACGCGGATTATTGGGATGGACGGCGATGAGCCGGCGCTCGCCGCGACCGGCCGACCTCGTCTCCGAACTTCCGCCGATCTCGTATGTCTGGGAAACGCCCAATCGGCGCCCACGGCGCGCCGAGTGGGATATCCCCAATCCGGCTGCTGCCGGCCGCCTTACGCCGGCGATGCGTGCAAAGCTCGAACGTATCGTGCGCCGAGCACCGGAGGTGATGGTCAAGATCACCGGCCGGACCAAGAGCGTGGCGCATCTCAAGTCGCACCTCGAATACATCACGCGAAACGGCGAGCTCGATGCGGAAACAGAGCAGGGCGCGACGCTGGCGGGGCGTTCCGGACTGAAAGATCTGCAGCAACGCTGGGAGGATGACGCTGGTCTCGATGACAAGCGCCGCCGTGATGGATCGCTTTCGATCAACATCATACTGTCGATGCCGGCTGGCACTGATGCCATCGCCGTCAAGGATTCAGCTCGGGCATTTGCCATCGAGACGTTCGGAGATAATCACGACTACGTCTTCGTCCAGCACCTCGACGACAAACATCCCCACGTGCACTTGACCGTCCGATCCCTGGGCCATAACGGCAAGCGCCTCAATCCCCGCAAGGCGGATCTTCAGGCCTGGCGGGAACGGTTTGCTGGCGAACTCCGGCTTCGCGGGATCGCGGCGGAGGCAACGCCGCGGCGAACGCGTGGACGAGTTCGAAAGGGCGACCGCGGGGCGGTTCTCGCTATGCGCAAGCGAAAGGTCACGCCGGATGTCGATCGGCTCGCTCGTAAGGAGGTGCTTTCGGAGGTGAGGGGCGGTAGGACCGCCAAACATCCTTGGGATGAACAGATCAAGTCACGCCAGGACGCGATCCGCCGGCGATATCTCGACTATGCTGCCGAGCTACAGCGCTCTGGAGTGGCAGCAGATCACGCTCTGGCGCGACAGATCCGGCAATTCGTCAAGGATATGCCTGCCGTCGAAACTCGTCGGCATGCGTTGATGAACGAGCTTTCGGAGCTGGCCGGTAGTCGGCGCCGAGACGCGAAGCAGGATGTCGATGCCGATCGGCGCGGCGAAACACGAGGCGATGAGCGGACTAGATAACCAAACGTATTCTGAAAGACCGCGGTGATGTCACCGAGACGCTGACCTGCCCTGGCGCGGCCTTTGCCGCCTCGGGAGACGTCTGACAATAGAAGAGAGCGTATTTGTCTTCAGCTTCTTGCCGGGTGATGCATTCACGGTCGTCAGGATCGATATCGAAACCCTGCTCATTATCTGAGTGTCTTGGAGGTACAAGGCGGCCGCCGCGAGCAAGCCGCCATCGCTCGACGCACACATATCTCGAAAAGGCCGATCGTCAGCCGCGCAGATGTTTGAGATATCGACGGCCGGATGCCGTATCTGAAGCGGCGTCGATCAGACGGTCGAACAAGTCACGGTCGCGGGTCAACCGCCGGAAACTTTGCGGGTCGAGGTCGGCACTCACATAGGCTTGTGCCACGGCCAGACGAAGCCGGCGGCACGTATCCCATTGTTCCCACCAATATAGATTCGGCAGGAAGCGGGAAAGGACGTCAAACGCATCATACGGAAGACGAGACGACCAGATGTCAGCATGAACGGTCTCGAACGTCGCCTCAAACAGAGGCTCGCAGCCCGGACTTGGCTGGGCCAGTGCGAGCGCTAAAAGATAACTGAGCAATCGTTGTCGCGCCAGGCCCTGAATATCGTCGTAGGACCGACGAAGCGTTTCAGCCCAGAGCGCGGGAGCTGCGCGCAAACCGGAAGCAACGTTCAGCCCAAGCCATCCCACAAGGACGCCGAGCTCTGTTGTGGTTGTCACTCGATTTAGGATGTGGCCGGCCAACTCCGGGCTTCGCTGCCGCACGGCATCTGGCCAGACATGCGGGAGCGGTGGCTTGGAGTTTGTTTGCTCGGCAACAAGCGTCTCAAAAACCTGGCTCTCCGTCAGGGAGGGAAACCGATCGGCAAAAAATCCGGCGACATCGGCATGGTCAACATACAGTAGACGGTTGAGGACTTTACCTCCCAAATCCTCGCTGTCCGGCAACGCCGCCAATAAATCGAGTAGTTCCTTTGCCGGAACGGTCCCGAGATCCGCACTATCGAGCAAAGCCGGATTTTCCATAACAACTCGGTTGCGGACGACAGAATAGTCGCGAGAAAGGCCAATGAAGCTTGCCGGCTCCGCTACGGCTGCTAGTCGTGGGAGCAGCCTCTCAAAAATAAACCCATCGCTGTTCGCCGCGCTTTCGGCCAAACCGAGCAGTTCTGTGGCGTGAGCGGGCCACAAATCGAGAAGCGCCGCGAAAGTCGCCTCAGGCACAGGCGGAAGCGCCGTCATATCCGGATGCTTGATAATGTAGTCGAGCGTATCGATGGGACTGGCCGGAGGGAGCAGCGAATAAGGGCTGCGGCCGCAGGAGAGAAAATCATCCTTGAGGAGCTTGCCATCGTCGGGCTCAGGCAACGCTTCGGCTACAACACCGAGCGTTCGGTCAAACGTGATCACGTCGAATGATTGCAACCGTGTCGTCAAAAAGAGCTGGGTAAGAAATCGATACTTCTCGCGTCCCCGGCGTAGATCAGAGCCGTAGCGCCACAGAAAGCGTCGATATGGCGTATGTTCAAACGCGGTCAAATCGTTGACGGCCAAACTTTCCCAGTCGGCGAGCGCGTCAGTGCGGCTGGCTGGCATAGAAGTGTCCGATGGCAGCGAGTCACGCGTGACCCGCAGATCAAAACGCGCCGCCCCTGACGGATCACTCGCAGGCCCGGCAGTCCGAAACGAAAAAGCTCGTCTCAGCCGCGGCCATTGTTGGGACCACACGGCAAAAACAGCCGCCTCCAGCGGTTCGCCGCGATCAATGACCACGCCACTTGCACCGGGCGCGTAAAGCGCCCGCAACAAACTCAGCCCATCCAGGGTTGAGAAAGACCTCTTGAACGATGGTTCTGTCGGGTCAATTGCGAGAGGCTCCGCATACGATGGGTAGTTCTGGGAGACGCTAGGGCGAGTCAAAAGAGCATTGAGAACAGCCAGGTCAGGAAACCGAGCCATATCCGCAAGAGCTATCAAGATCACGTGCGTCCAGACGCACCCCGGGCGCGGCATTTCCGGTGCTGGCCAAGTGCGCATCAAGGCATAGACCTTCGCCGCAGACAGCGGAAGCCCGGTCCAATAGCTGTCGAATTGACTTCCACTGAGCCCTGGGACCAGGTCGCTATGCTGCAACAGCAGCGCTGCGGCATCATTCGGCAACCTCAGCGATGTCGACAGAAGTCGATGTCCGTTATCGTAGCCGAACAAGCATTGGTGAAGCCTTACCAATCTATGGGGCTCAACCGCCAACTTCGTGATCTCCTGTCAGCCACAAGAGGGGCGCCGTGATATCATGGGCGTCCGCTTCGGGACCGGCGCACTCTATGCGGTGGCTCGGAGTCTGCTGCAAGAGCGCGGCGCGTTGCTCGCCCGTGACATCCCCGCCTTGGGCCGATACGCCGTAAACGCGCATGTCGAAGCTCTCGGGGTTGTTAAGAAGAAATTGGTATAGCAACGGAAGTTCTCGCTTCAGCCATTCCTCCGGTGATGGCTTTGGCTCCATAACAACGTCCCAGGCAGATACGATCACCACCAAACGCCGCAGGCGTCGCTCAAAAGGTGGCCGGAGCAGAAACTGTACCAAATCGACCAATCGAACCTGCTCGGGCACGACGTCGGGTGTCCAATCCCTTTCGGGCGGCGTTTCACCTTGCTCGTTAGATTCGGCGAGCACAGGCTGTATATCCGCTAGAGTCATCCCATCGCTAGGACGGTTTGCATTGACAAACAGGAGAATGCCGCCGAAGTCGGAAAATCCCTGGACATAGTCCGGCGTACAGGTTCGCGCGGCGAATTGCTGCTTGAACGACTCGCCTGACAAATCGGGAAACCGCAAGACGACCTTTGTTCCGCTCGCGGGGACGTGGGTGTGAATGACGATTTGCTTTTCGTCTTGCATCGAGGTTCGTGGCACTTCCTCGCAGCGACGCCATGCTTCCACAATCTTGTTCAGGTACTCGTTGTCCCCGACAAGCTTGTCGAGAATGAGCTTGGTTTGGACCTCACCGGCGTCAAGCACGTGCCAAAGTGCCGCGAGGTAAGTGGTTTTACCCGAACCTGGAAGGCCCAGAATCGAATGATACTGATCGTTCATGGCAGAAGTTCCATCGGCGTCCGATCCAGCAGCCGATCGAACTCGCTCTGTAAGACAATCGGGCGCGGAATAAACCGGGCGTTGTGGGGGCGCGGCGTCGTCCAGTCCTGGAGGATGGAATCGAGGCCGTGGGCCGGTGCAAGCCCGCCGGTCGGATCACGCGCGGCAATTTCGTGAAAAGATAGAGAGCCCAATCGAGTCCCAAAATCGCTCGTCAATCTCTGACAAAATGCGGAAATGCTGTCCCGGCACGACGGTGCCTCTGCACTCGCCGATATCAAATCGACCTTCGTCGTGACGATTTGCACGATAGAAGTGCCATCGATCCCTCCGTTGTCGAGTAGAACGCGCAAGCTTTGACGAACGGATTGCAGAGCGCCGTGACGTTCGACGGGGTTGGCCACGCGGCCACCGTCAAGCAACAAGACAACCCTGTTGGCCTGGCCTATTTCCGGCAGCTTCTTGACCTCGGCCGCATTATCTCGGGCCTTGCGGTACATCTCCCCGGACCGATCAGATAAGAGAAGGTCTGTCCGTTTGGTGGGATTGCCGCTTGCGACCACAGCAAAGTGGAAGTATCGCAGCCCATCCTGGAGCGACGTATGTGCGGTCTCCGGGCTCAGCCGTCCCGAGTCTACGCGACCATGGTGCGAGCGGCGTTCCAGCGCGACGAGGCTGCGGCTACCCGCGAAGCCCAATCCCGCGAAATCACCTCTTAGAAATCGATCGTAGAGGGCGGAGATGAGGGTGGTTTTGCCACTGTGGCTGTCGCCGATGATGCAAACAAAGGTGCCATCCCGCCAACGCAGAAATTGATCGACTTCATCAGGTGTCAGGGCATCTCCCGCGGGAAGCTGTATGCGTCCGGGACCAATCGCTGCGCTCTCCGTCGAATCCAGCTCACCGTCATAGGCGTCGCTCGATTCGATGGGGTGATTTCCGTAGTTTGGGCAAGATGCAAGCGGGTCATGCCCATCGGCGCATTTTCCAGTTGATGCGACCTGGCAGTCGATCTTTCGACACGTTATTTGCTGTGCGCTGTCTGCCATGGCCGTGACTCATACCAGTACGCGCAGAAGCAACCGCTCACGGTACGCTTGCACGGCGAGATCCAACGGGGAAAAACGAGAGCCAGCTTCGAGCCCGGTTGCCCGCGCGTAGGCCGCATGCCAGGCCGGACCAGCACCAATTTCTTTTGCCTTTAAGAACGCGGTCAGGACGGGGCATATCTCGGGTACGTTGACGAGATTGTCCGCGAGCTTCAAACGATCAAGCTGATCTTGAGGAAAGGCGTCGATGACCTCTTGAATGGCAATCTTCGACGTCGTGCCTTTGCTCGTTGCGGCAAGAGTCCTGTGCAAAATCGCAGGTGTCGCTGCCGGCCCCGTCGCCGAGCGGCTCATGTCGGCCATATCGATACCGGCGAGAACGGCAGCGATACCGGCGTCGAACGCAGAGAATGGCTTATCGAGCAATCGGCTCCATCCACCAACGTGCCACCACAACATCTCCACCTCTTCGCGGAGCTTCTGCACTTCCGCCGAGAGGGAGACCGCCACGCCGAACACCTGGTTCGTAAGGGTCTTAACATTCGCCGCCGCTTCCTCGTTCACTTGTTTCAGGAGATTCGAGGCTTTCCCGAGTTCGGGCGATTGAAGTAGCGCTTCAATCTCGGTCGATACCTTGCTCTGGGCCGGAAGCGTAATCTTCTTCGGATCTGTTGGTGGCTGATTGCTGGCCTCCACCGCCTTGTCACGTATGGCGAATCTCATCGCGTCGATCAGGTCATGTCGAACCTTTGGTTCACGCAGGCCACCCGCCGCGGTCGTAAGCGTTGCCAACGCCGCATAAACTTTGCCATCGAGGGCTGCCGATTCGAGCAAGCCGGCAGCCAGAACAGAGGCCTCCCTGGCATTGTCGATCAAGGAAAAGGATGCATCAGTCTCGCCGAAGGAATCACGAAACCAATCCGTGCCGCCGGGGACCGGTAGATCGAAATATAGACGCACGAGGTTAATCGCAGTGGTCGGATCAATGCCTTTGCGCATTTTGTCGAAAGGCTCCTGGCGCGTCCGAAGTATTTCAGGACCGACCGCCAACCCTGCCGCTCGATAGTTGTCTGCGAAATTGAATTCAGTCACGATGCCCCCCTTGTTGCCGGCGATTGTTAACGAACCTTCGCGGCTACCTCTTTGATCTCGCGTTCCAGATCACCGACAAGTCCGCGATCACGCGCACGCACGAATACACGCCGGAATCTCTCAAAATCCGGCTGGTTGGCATCTTCCTCTTCAAGAAGGTTAAGCTTTCCAGCAATTGCCGATTTCTGACTCAGCGTTAGTTTGAAAAATCGAACGCTGATATCCCGCAATGTGTCCATGGGATCGCTCCTTGCGGCTTCGGGTTTGATTGGTTCATCTGTCGGGATAGTGACAGGCGGCTCCGCCGGCGCGGCGCGCGCTTCGCTTGGTTGAGGCGGAGTCCAGGCGTCTAACCGAATGCTTTGGCTGAAGACGTCGGCGCCACGATTAGTCTTTGCGCGAAATTCGCCGGGCCTTTGCTGCCATACCCTGACGTGCGAGCGAATGTTGAGCTTGCGGTCATCATCCTGACCATCCACGTTTAGCTCAAGCAGATTGTATCCCGGTTCCCAGCCTGGTTCGGTCCGGTCGGGATGGGCCGCGCTCGCGGCGATGCGGACCCAGTCTTGTCCCATCTCGATGCGATTGGTGTGTTCATGGCCGAACAAGTGGACCCTGGCGACGTCGTTCAAAAAGTCGCGCAACACGTCTCCCTGTCGCAGCCAGTTATACGGATGGTGGCACGCGACAAGGTGCTCGACGCCGCGCTCACGGATCAGTTGTGTGCAGGCTGGGTCCACGAAAAGATCCCCGGGCTTGTCAGCCGCGCTAGATACAAATGCAGAATTAAAGCCTGACACGCGCAGAATGGAGCCGTCGTTTAGCACGAGATCACGACGCGAGATGGTCCGTTCTGGTGGCAGCAGATCGCAAAAGAATTGGCCTGCAAAGGTATTATATGGTCCGATTGACTCGTACAACAAACGTGATGTTTCTGGGTCGCTGAGGAGCCCGCGAAGAACTCCGTCCAACCCCGCCACACTCGCGCTCTTGATGTCGTGGTGCAGTGCTTGGATCAGGCGTCTTCCTGCGATGTTCCGAACAACGTCATGATTGCCGGGAATCGTGAACACCGCAGACAGCGTCGCTCCGCATCGCGTGCAGAGCTTGTCGAGCCAATCCAGCGCATACGCGTACTCGTCGCCGTCGCCGCCAAATGCGATATCGCCTGACACCAGAACTGCCTCGGGTGCCGATCCGATTTTTTGACATTGCGCCACAGCGTCCAGCAAGAGCTCGTTACGCAAGTGCGCGTTCGGGTCCATTGCGGTGCCGACTTCGCCTTTGCGAAAATGAATATCGGACAAATGAATCAACAGCACTGGCCGGCTCCTATCCCGCCGATGCGGTCGATCGCGTGCAACTAGCCGCTTTAAATTGCGCCGGCTGTTCAAGTGCGGCTGTGGTCGGGCAGTTCATTTTCGGTCATCCTCGGCTGAAAGGTTCAAAAAATATCGTGTATGCCGTAATTCGCCTGTTCTGGTCAGCGCGCCGCTCTCGACCAAATCCTGCAAATCGCGTGTCGCGGTCGCTCGCGAAGTCTTGCTGATATTGATGTAGTTCTCGGCGCTGAGGCCCCCCTTAAATCCGTCGATGCCCTCCCGAAACACGCGCGCGATTACCTTGGATTGACGTTCATTGAACTTGTCACGGAATTTTTCGTAGAATTTCGCCTTGGCGACATAAAATTCGACGCGCTTTAGCGTGTTGTTCTGGGCCTCGAGGACGAGATTGGCGAAATAGCTCATCCAGCCATCAATCGTGAGCTCTTTGTTGTTTTGCTCTAACGCCAGATAATAGTCATTGCGCTTACGTTCGATCGTGTATGCGATAGCGATAAGGCTGGGGTGGCCAAGGTTCTGCGCCAGCGATTTTTCGGCAAGTGCCCGCGCGATCCGCCCATTGCCGTCTTCGAACGGATGAATGCACACGAAATAAAGATGTGCGAGCGCCGCCCGCGTGAGCGCGGGCAGGGGGCGGATACCCCCGGGAGCGGTCTCGTTGAACCAAGCAATGAAGTGGGTCATTTCCTCTGATACACGCGCCGAGGGCGGCGCCTCGAAATGGACTTTTCGTTTGTGGATGGGGCCGGACACCACCTGCATCGGGTCCGGATGGGTTCGGTACCCGCCGATTACCTTGATCGAACGGTCCCCCGCGAGCAGCAACGCGTGCCAGTCGAACAGGATCTGATCGGTGAGAGCGCTGCCAAAGTTATGGTACAAGCCGGCCATCATCTTCGAGATGCCGCGTTCGGCCGGCTTCACCCCCGGCCCTTCCTCACCAAGGCCGAACTGGGCACGTAGCGACGACTGGACGCTGTCGCGGTTGAGTATCTCTCCCTCGATTTCGGAGGTCTTGACCGCCTCCTCGCTGATCAATTCGATCTTGAGGCTTTCCTGGTCGCTGGCGCTGACGTGTTTATACGCGCCAACAAACTCTCCGGACTGCAGCAGGAATCGCTGTTCCATGGCCTCTAAGGCTTTGGAATCGAAGATGAAATTCGGCCAATTCGAATGTTCCCAGTTCCAAATCATGAGCTATAGAATTCCGGACTATAACTCAGCATGAAGCCAATCGTGAGCTATAGCAAGTGATTCCTATAGCTCACGCCTCTGGTCCTGGACAGATCGTTTCTTGCAATCAACGCCGATCAACACCACGAGGCCCACGGGGGTGTCCGAGACGAGCGCACTTCGCCAGCGGTTTTGACCCGGAGGACACAGTCCCCCACCATCCAGAAACCTTATCGAGTGGAGAGATCGAATGCACTTCGCGCTCACTAACCAATGGGAATGGTTAGGCTTTCAGCCAACTAAAGAATTAGCCGATTGAACTTGCGAGGCCATTCAACCCATGCGACGATTCTATGGCTTTCGTAGGCACGACTCGGTTTAGAGTTTTGCCGCGGGAACAATCAATGCGGACCGGTTGTCCGGCTTCGACAACACCTCCCAGTCACGCGCTTTGGGCTGACTGACAGGGAAGACATCGCGCTTCCCTGAAATTTTCCTGCGGGAGGGTTCGAAGTGCGGCGGGCCGGCCCGAGGCTGGGGCAGGTATGGAAACGTCTGATTCACTCGACGCGTTGGAGCCGCGCGCGCCTATCGAGCGTCTTGCTGCGTCGGCATCGATGATGGCCCTCTTTCACGGGAGGGTTGCCTGAGGTGCCAAGCTATCTCGAATTCTTCGCCGGCGGGGGGATGGTGCGCGCGGGCTTGGGAGGCCGGTGGAAGTGCCAGTTCGCGAATGACTTCGACCCGCTGAAGGTCAAGGTCTACACAGACAATTGGGGCGAAGCGGAAATCCTTGAGGACGACATCCACAACGTCGACCCCGATGAACTCGGGCGTCGAGCCGATCTCGCCTGGGCATCGTTCCCTTGCCAGGACCTTTCGACGGCCGGAAACGGCCTCGGTATCGGCCAAGCGGCGGGCCCTAACCGCACCCGGTCTGGAACCTTCTGGGCGTTCATCGACCTTATGAAGCGCCTCAAGGCAAATCGGCGGCTGCCCCGCATCGTGGTCCTAGAAAACGTGGTCGGCCTCCTCACGATCAACGGCGGCGAGGAGTTCAAAACGGTCATTTTGTCGCTCGATAAGCTCGGCATGCGGGCCGGCGCGGTCGTTGTCGATGCTAGGCATTTCGTTCCGCAGTCGCGCCCACGAGTCTTCATAATCGCAATCGCCAAGACTTCGACGCTCGCTGACGAGCTCATTCGCGAACGGCCACATCCGATTTGGCATCCAGCCACGCTGGTGAAGGCGGTCGACAAGCTGTCGCCGCAATGCCGCGAGCAGTGGATCTGGTTCAATCTCGGTGCCGCGCCCGAGCTCAAAAAAACACTCAACAAGATCGTCAAGAGCAAACCGGTCGGCGTCGAGTGGCACACACCCGCAGAGACCAAGCGCTTGGTCAGCATGATGTCTGATGCGCACAAGCAGAAACTTGCGGAGGCCAAAAGGTCCGGCAAGCGCGTGGTCGGCACGCTCTCACTGCGCATGCGGCCTTCGCACGGAAAGACCGTGCAGCGCACCGAGATCTGCTTCCGCGGTTTGGCTGGCTGTCTCCGCACGCCGAGGGGCGGAGGCTCTCGGCCTCGCATCATCGTCGTAAAGGGCGGCAGCGTCCGGACGCGACTTCTCGCCGCGTCGGAAGCGGCGGCTCTCATGGGGCTAAAGGCGAGTTACCAGCTACCCAACGTCTACGAGTACGCGTTCCGCGTCGTCGGCGATGGCGTCGCCGTGCCAGTCGTGTCTTTCATCAGGGGCAAGCTGCTGACGCCGCTGCTGCGCTCGATCAAGAAATCACGTGGGGCCGACGCGTCGAGACCCAGGCGCGCGGAGAAGAGCAGGCGAGGCCAGCTCGAGCTGCGGGTGTGAGATGCGCGAAGGTCTGCCCACCAGCCTGGCCGATTGGGAAGACGCGCTGACGCGGCGCTTCTTGACCGCGGCGGGCGAAGGTGTCGGTCCGATCAGGTCTTTTGATATTAGTCCGGAAACGCTCGCAATGGCGGCAGGCCTGGACGCTTCCGCCGGCGTTCGAGCGGTATCGTCGTTCAAGAAAGCGCTGCTGGCCGACTGGAGCCTATACTCCGCCCTGGAGGACGGGAGTTTCGACAGAAAGCTTGCGCCCCACTGCCCCGGCTGCTTTGCGTACCTTGCGCTGACGATCTTTGTCGACAGCCAGCGGGACGGCGTTGGGGCCGCCGAATTCAGGCCGAAGCTCGCCACGTTCCTTGGCGTGGACAGGTCCTTCTCGAAACTCACCGGCGTCGCCACCATGTGGAGGTGGCTGCGGGACTGGCTCGCGCGGCAGGTGAAGGCGGGAAAGCCGTTCCGAAAGCTCGTTCTGCCCGAGGAGGACGGCTGGGTTCAGATCGGCTACACCTTGCGGCTGTCGTTCCCGTCCCGGCGCGACCGCACGTTCCTTGGCCACTTCTTCGATGATAATCCTGGCATCGCGTCCGACGAAAAGGCGATGCTGGCGAGCCTGCGAAATCTAGTCGACCGGACGAACGCGTCGAAAGGCCTTCACGACGCCTTCGACGAATTCTACGCCGCTTATAGGCAGGATCAGCGTTCGCTTGCCGACCACCGGTTCTGGAAGCTCGTGCTGTCGGTCGCGTCCGCGCGGAACGTGCAGATGCCGGTTGACGCATCTTTGGAGGTCTATCCCGACGAAGATGGTCTGCTCAACTTCAGGGTCGACGTGGCCGACAAGTCCGACCGCGCTAGCGTGCATGCGACGCTGCAATCGGCCGTCGCGGCGATCGCCAAGCTCGGTCCGTCCAACCTGCAGAAGGTGGCGGAGGTGGGATACATCGTCTTCAAGCGCATCGGCACGTCCCGATGGAGCGCCGTGCCAAGGTTTTCCGATTGCCGCGGCGAAGTGAAGGTCGGTCTCTGCGACCGCCTCACGGCTTCGGTCGGCACGAAGCTCGGCACGCTTCGGCTCAGCGGCGACTGGAGCCTGACGGTCGATCCGGTCTCCATCGCACGGGCGGAAGACGCGCTCCGTCGGCTGCTCGCGAAAGGTGAATTTCCGCAAATCATTTCCAGCGTGACGGTGACCGGAGGCGTTCGTACGGATCACCACTGGCTCGGTCGCCGTTCGGTCCTGCCAACGATCGTGACCGATCTCGGTTTGCCGACGATCGTCGCCGAAGGAGACGACGACGCTCCGGCGCTCGTGTGCAAGGAGGTTGAGCCGAACAGGTATGCCATCAAGTCGCGGCGCCCGATCGGCGGCGCGTTCGAGCTCAGGAGCTCGGCGAGCACCGCCACGAGGCTTCATTTCGTCGCAGATGCGTTCGTGCACGATGGTCAAAGGCCTGCCAATCATATCGACGCGCCCGAGTGGAACCACAGCGCCAGGATGCTCGGGCGGTCGGCGCAGCCGCCCGAGGCTTGGGAGCCCGTCCCGGAGGCTCTCGACGATCTCCTCGAGGCCGTCTACGCCGGCGGTCGGAGAGGCTGGGCGGAGGCGGACCTGATCCCTTTGCTGGAACGGATCCTTCCAGCCGACGTGAGCCCATGGGATTTCCTGCGCAGCCTGCAGGACGCCACGATTCTGACGCCGCTTCTGCGGGCGCGCTATCGGGGCCGCACTTGGGTTCTGGGCCAGGCGTCATTGGTGCCGCTGCGATCGCGCACCCAAGATTTCGTCTTGACGGACGGTTGCGTCCCAGCGCTTCAGCGACGCGATTTCGAGCAGGCTGTCAAGGCGCTTGGCGGTCGCGTCTTCAGGCGAATGTCGTCGCCTTGGAGCGCCCCCTTAATGGGTGCCACCGGCGTTCCGATCGAAAAGTTGCACCAGCAGCTCGATTGGCTGCTCAAATCGCCGACGATGCCGGGATGGCGTCCTGCCGCGTTCGATGACGATCCGCAACGGCGACTGGAGGCCTATCGAAGAGAATACGTCTGGTCGTGGGACGCGGGCCGCTTCGCCTTCGAAAGCGCTCCCTCGCGCGTCCGCCTCGCGCGTTGGGTTCATCTCGGGGGTCGCGATCACGATGTCTACGTGGTCTCCGCGGCCGGCCGAGATCGGATGTTCGTGTCTCGCTGCGGCGCTATCGTCGACGCGCACATGCAGGCCGGCAAGCCAATGTACCGTTTCGAGGCGGATCGGTTGATCCGCACCGGGCGCGACGGCTTTCTGCCCGACCAGATCGCACATTGGCTGCGGTATGAAAATTTGGCCAACCCGCTCCCGGCGGCATCCGGCGGCTACGCATATGAGGCAAGTCGTGGCCAGGCAGTGATGATCGCGAAGCTTCTGCCTGGCGCCATAGACGAGGGGCCAACCCTTCGTCCGTCCTGGGACGCCGTCGCATCGGCTAGGCGCAGCGGGTTCGCCGAACGATTGATCTTCACGGACGGGCGCATCGCCTCAGGCAGGATGCCGTACGATACGACGCAACGGAGCAACGCATGAGCGCGAGCAACACATTCGTGGTCGGACAATGCACGCGCGTGCGCGACAACGTCTTCATGAAGGCGCGCGCGCAATCGGTCGATGGCGTCATGCGGGATCTCACCCACACCGCACAGGCGGAATTTCCGCCGGAAGGAGAAATCGAACTACGGGGCGCGCGAGCCTTTCTTAAGCAGGACGATTGGGCGATCGCCAAGCCCGTGCTCGACGGACCGCCTCGGCGGCAGCGTTGGGTGTCGCCAACCGCGAGGAAGCTTCTTCCGTTCGAAGATCTGAGCGGCCTGACCGGATCCGAGGCGGCGCGCAGGCTTCTGGTCGAAACCGGCTTGCAAGACAATTTCGTGGGCGAGAAGATCTATCGCATCGGCGCTGAAGAGATGATCATGGTGAAGATGGTCAAATCGGATGACGGACGGACCCGCGCCACATCGGCTGACATGGCGCGGCTTCCAGTGTACGGGTTTGACCCAGCCAAGGTTCTCGCCATTCCGACGCCCGGCGGCTCGATCTCGCTGATGGAGAAGAACCATCAGTCTCCGGAGATCAGACTCGCGAATTGGATTAGCGACGCGCAATACGTCGAGCAGATCGTCCGGTCGGCGCTCGCCGGCGACGACGAGGAGCAGAAGGCGCGGGCGGCGATCGGTGCGACCCTACTGGCGCACGCAGGCAGGCTCGAAAACCTGCTCTCGGGATCTGGAGAGCCCGATCCCGAGGTGTTGCGGGAGATCTCGCGGTCCCGGCGCCTGGGCGAGATTGTGACCTCCCGGCCGGCGCTTGTCGCCGACTTCATGCAGGTCCTCCGGCGGGATCCTTCTATCACAGCGCGCATCGATGAGGAGATCGCTCGATTGACGTCCGGTGCCGTCGAGGCCAAGCGTGCGGCGCTGACCGCCGAGCTGACGGCTTCGATGGAGGCGGAGTTCGCGGCCGTAAGGCGCGAACGCGGCGCGAAGCTGGAGGCGGAGCTGCGTGAGCTCGAGACCTCCAGCTTGCAGGACTTGCAGGCGAGGTTGGACGCGCAGCAGGACTCGGCGCTGTCGGCGCTGGAGATGAAGAGATCGAGCCTCGAGAAGGCCGTCGAGGAGCTGCAAAAGTGGCGCGACGAGCTACACGAGGAGAACCGCGCAAAGGCAGGCGAGATCGACGCGATAAACGCCGACATCACCCGGCTGTCCTTGGAGGCTGTGGACCGCAAGGAGGACGTCGACCGTCTCCTGCGCATGGAGCAGGTGCTTCGGGAGGCGGGCGACCGCGCAAACGCTCCGGCGGCGGGGCCACTCATGCCGCTCGCAAACCCTCCGCCGTCGGCCCGCCCGCTGGCGGTCGCTGAAATCTCGGATTGGCTCAAGGAGTCGCGCTTGCTCACCGATGCGGGGCGGCGAGGGGTGGCACGCTTCGCCGCCCTCGTCCTGAGCGGCGGGGTGCCCGTCGTCGAGGGCTCCGAGGCCGACGACGTGCTAGATATTCTCGCGTCGATGCTGGCCGGGGGCGTCGTCACCACGCTCGATTGCGATCCGACGGTGATCAGTTACGACGACCTTTGGCGCCGTCCCGGGAGCAGCGAGCCGACAGCGCTCGCGCAGGCGCTGTCCGACGTGCGGAAGACTTCCGCCGTACGGCTTTGCGCGATCCGCGGCGCCGACCTAGCGCCCGCGCACTTCTGGATCGACACGCTGCGGCGCGCCGGCAAGCAAAAGAGCTTTCCCAATGGCTTTCTCCTTTGCGTGACGCGCGGAGGGGAAGAGGAGACCGAGACCGCAGGCTCGGCCTGGTCTTTCCGCGCGGAAGGATGGCTCGAACGGAACGCCGGAGCGGCCGCCGTGGCGTCGATGGCTGACGACAGTTTTCTGCGCGTCATCGACGCTTCCGGCGTCGCCGCAGATCAGTCGGCGGCGTTGGCGCTAATCGGGTCGGCGCGGGTTTCAATCACGAACGCCAAGTGGCTGGCCGAATTCGCGCCGACGGTCAAGGCGATCCTGAAAGGCGATGCGGGCGCGTTCTCGAAGGAAGTCCTGGACTCCATCGCCGGTGACGCGAAGCCCAAGCACCTCAAACTGATCGACAACGGAGGACCGTCGCGTGCTTGACCCGATTGGCGGCTTCGAACGCATCAAGGACTTTTTCATTTCGTACGTCGAGACTGCCTTCCGCATCTCGAACGTGGAAACCGCGGCGGGCCGCCGCGAGCTGCTCGAGTCCGACGGCGCGCTCGCCACGGCGCCGTTCATCGAACCCGTTCCGCGATATCGCCAATACGCCGATCCGCTGGAGCAGGTGATCGCAGATCCGCGTCTCGGCCATCTGTCGCGAAAGGGGCGCGAGTCCTTCGTCGAGCTCGCGCTGTCGGGCTTGTTCGACGGCAAGGACGCCGATGGTTCGATCAAGCGAAAATCGACCTACAACCCTTACATCCATCAAGTTGAGATGCTGTTTCGGGGATCGAAGCCTGGGCAGCCGGGCATCGTCACGTCGGGAACCGGTTCGGGCAAGACCGAAAGCTTCATGCTGCCTATACTCGCCACCATCGCAGACGAGGCGGTCAAGTGGCCGGCACCGGGGCCGGGCTTCCTCGAGGAGAAGTGGTGGGCTGGCGGCGACAACTTCGTGCAAATGCGCCGGCACGAGAGCCCGCAGCGGCCGAAGGCGCTGCGCGCCATCATTCTTTATCCGATGAACGCGCTCGTCGACGATCAGATGGTCCGCCTGCGGCGGACGCTGGACTCGGACGAGGCGCGGGCCGTGATGGACGAGCGGTTCGCGGGAAACCGTATTTTCTTCGGACAATACACGAGCGCGACGCCCGTCACTGGGTACGAGAAGCATCCGCGGAAGTCTCAGGACAGGGCCGAGAAGGCGAGGCGCGCGCGGCGCGGCGAGCAACTTCGCGACGATATGCGGCGGTTCGAAAGCGACCAGGACGCCGCGCGCGAGCATGATCGCGAGGAGCGCCGGAAGGCCGCCGCGGCGGGCAAGAAGGCTCCGGACGCGACCAGGTTCATCTTCCCGTCGGTCGACGGCGGAGAGATGGTGAGCCGCTGGGACATGCATCGCGCGCCGCCGGACATCCTGGTCACCAACGCGTCCATGCTCGGGACCATGCTGTCGCGCGAGGTCGAGGACAAGATCTTCGAAGCGACGCGGGAGTGGCTCGCGAGCGATCCCGATTCATACCTGTTCTTTGTGGTCGACGAGCTTCATCTGGTGCGCGGATCGGCAGGCACGGAGGTTTCGTTCCTGATCAAATCGCTGTTGCAGCGCTTGGGGCTCGACGATCCGAAGAGGATCCACAAGCTCCGCATCCTGGCCTCCAGCGCGTCGCTGCCATTGGACGGCGCGAACCGAGCGAAAAGCCTGCAATACCTGCACGACCTGTTCGCGCCGTACGGCACGAGCGGAGGTCCAACAGATCCCGGCTCGCGGGATCCCGGCTTCTGGTTTGACTGCGTGGTGCCCGGGAAGCCTCATCTCGACCGGATCGAACTGACGAGGCTGCCGAACGGACCGTTCGAGGCCCTTGTTGATGCTTCGGACCCGAATGGCGAGCGTCTCGTGCGCGATGTTCAGCCCACAGATGCCGTGAAGGCCGCTCTGGCTTCGATCGCCGCAGCGCTCGGGCTGGATCACGCCGAGGCGGATTTCGTGCCGAAGCTGTCCTCCCGCGCGGCGGAGATCTTGGTGAGCGCGTGCATCGTCGGCGAGAACGTTCGAGCCACCGCAGTCGATATCCTCGCGGAAAAGTTATTCGGATCCAAGACGGCCACGAAGGCGCTCCGCGGGCTGATGCTGGCCAGAGCGCTCCCGGAAAGCGATGGCCATGATGCGGACACGCCCGTCGGGCTCCCGTCGTTCCGCTTCCACGGATTCATCCGGAACGTCGAAGGGCTATTCGGATCGGTCGACCTTGGAAACGCCGGCGTCCGGATCGCAGATCTCACGATGGAGCGAGGCGTTTCGCACGGAAAGCCTGCGGCTGGCGAGGTGCGCGGACGACGTCTCTTCGAGCTTCTCTACTGCGAGGCATGCGGCGAGCTTTTGCTGGGCGGGCAGCGAGGCTCTCCTGCCGGAAGCACAAAGGTGACCGAGCTTTTGCCTTCGGCCGCCAATCTGGAGGCGATTCCCGAGAAGACCGGATCTGAATACTATGACAAGATGACCTGGGACCAATTCGCGGTCTTCTGGCCCAAGACCGACGAGCCGCGGACATCGGAGCGAGGTTACGACCGATGGGATAGGGCGGCGCTGGACCCGACGTCCGGCGCCGTCACCGAGCGCGAAGACGTCCCGGCGGGACACATCGGCGGCTATGTCTATTTTCAGACGAACGACGCGATGGAGAACGCGAAGGGAAAGCAAGTTCGGCTAAGGATGGCGCAGCCCTTCTGCTGCCCGAAATGCGGCACGGACTACTCCCTCAGAAAGCGCACCGGACGCGCCAATTCCCCGATCCGCGCATTCCGGACTGGCGTCGGTAAGGCGTCGCAGATGGTGGCGACCGAGCTGTTCGAGTTGCTGCACGCGATCGGCGCGCAAGCGAAGAGCATCGTGTTCTCCGACAGCCGCCAGGACGCCGCGAACCAGTCGCTGGAGATCGAGCGGTTGCATCTACGCGACCTGCGCCGAGAGATACTAGTGACCGCGGCCCGCGAATGCCTCGCGGAAGCCAAAAAGAAATTTGTCGGCGAGGAGGAGAAGGCAAGGGTCTTCGAAGAGCTGAAAGGCGACATGAAGGCCTTGATGGCCCGCATGGCCGAGTGGACCCGGATCGAAGATGAACTGAAGGACGTCGACCTCATCTCGAAGAAAATCCGCCTGGACTATCTCCTGCAATACGGCAGCCGGGGCGATGCGCTTTCGCGCATCACCGCAGAGTTCGTCGGACTTGGTATACACCCCTTCGACGAAGTCGGACGCGAGGAATTCGATCACAAGCCGTGGTGGAACGCCTTTGCTCGTTCCGGAGGCGTCAGCCGATTTTCTCCCGACCTGGCCGCCGACCAGCGGCTCGACCTAGAAAAGAAGATCATGGAGAACCAGTACGAACTGGTCGAGGACGTGATCTTTGCGAATACGTTCTTCGCGCTCGAGGAGACGGGGCTCGCATATCCATCGCTGTCGCGAGAGTCGACGGATGAGTCCCGGAAGCTAGATGCCTGGCTGCGGGTGTTCGCGAGCGCGACCAGAGTTCGCGAAGGTAAATTCTTCGACCGCCACGACTTCATGACCTGGGACAAGCCGAGCGTTGTGCCCCAGAGGAACAGGGTCCGACGGTTCGCCAATAAGGTCTTCGGCGCGGCGACGGAAGCAGGCTTGGGGCGCGTTCTCGACGACCTCGCGTCGATCGGCCACAAGGGCGGCGTCATCGAAATCGGCAAGCTGCATCTGCGTGTCGCCGAGCGCGGAGATCCGTACTGGCGGTGCGGCTTCTGCGAGCGTGTCCACCTCCATCGGGGCGAGCAGATCTGCACCCGATGCTATGCGCCGTTGCCGGATGCGCCCACAGGCACGGTCGATGCTCTCTGGGACTCGAATTTCCTGGGCAGGCGGATCGTGCGGGGCAATGACCAGGGCATCAAGCGCTTCCGCCTGAAATGTGAGGAGCTGAGCGGGCAGACTGAGGACTTTTCCGATCGCCTGCGTCGCTTCAAGGACATTTTCGTCGGACAGTCCAACGAGGTCGGCCGCCTCGCGGAGGAGATCGACATGCTGTCCGTCACGACTACCATGGAAGTGGGCATCGATATCGGATCGCTGCAGACGGTCTACCAGGCGAACATGCCGCCGCAGCGCTTCAACTATCAGCAGCGTGTCGGACGGGCAGGGCGCCGAGGCCAGGCCTTCTCCTTCGTGACGACCTTCTGCCGAGGGCGCAGCCACGATGCATTCTATTTCCGCCACCCGGAGTCGATCACGGGCGATGCCCCGCCGCCGCCATTCCTTGCGGTGGACCACGATCCGATACCGCACAGGCTCCTCCGAAAGGTCTGGCTGCGTTCGGCCTTTGCTGTGGCCCGCGACGACTGCATCACCCGCGGGGAGCCGTTCCCGGGCGACGACCTGGTGCCTCCAGACGTGCACGGCGAGTACGTTCCGACCGGACCGTTCTATGAGACCGGATCCCCGTGGCCAGACCGGCTCCTGCAGGGCCTCCGACAGACGCAACACGTCCGAGACGGCTTCGTGAACTCTGCGATCCTGGATCCCGGCCAACGGGCGCGCTTGATCGCCGCGTCTATGCCGGAAAAGCTGATCGCCGAGATCATGTCAAAAAAAGAGGCGGCACCGCGCGACAGCGCCGGCTTAGCCCAATTCCTGGCCGAACAAGGGCTTCTCCCCATGTACGGAATGCCGACCCGTGTGCGCGATCTTTACCTCAAGCTCCAGACCAAGGGCAGCGGCTCCGAAGAGGAGTTGTCTTGGCTTTCCATGGACCGCGACCTCGACATGGCGATATTCGAGTTCGCGCCTGGCAGCATGCTTGTGAAGGACAAGCAGAAGCACAAGGTCATTGGGTTCACGGGCAGCCTTCTCGACCCGGAACGGCGCGGCAACAAGGTCGTCTTCCACCCTCCGATGACGAACTGGATTAGTGAATACGGCTTCTTGGGCTGGTGCAAGGCCTGCGGCGCGGCCACGCACGAGCGCGAGATGCCCGGTGACACCGTGAGATGCGACGACTGCCATGGCGATCTGCCCACCTCAGAGTTCCGTCACTACATCTCGCCTTCCGCCTTCAGAACAGACTTCAGGCCAGAGGCAGGCGACCTCGATGAGATCGGCATCATGTCGACGCGGACCGTTGCGACGGTCGCCCGCGAGGGCGAGCCGCAGGACGTAGGCAGCATCCGGATCCACGCGGGGGCCGGCACGACCATCATGCAGTTGAACGACGGCCGCCCGAACGAGCTCGGCGAGCAGGAATTCTTCGAGGTCGACCTGATGACCGATCAGGAGGTGGTCCCCTTCAGGCGTGGCTTCCAATTGACAACGCAGGCCGTCGATCAGGGCGTCTCCATCGAGCACAAGAGCAGGCGCTTCCTGAAGACCGAGGACGGCGTCGGAAAGTTCGGGCTGTTCGCGCGCAAGGCCACCGACGCGGTCTTCGTCGAGGCGATGAAGTTCAACCAGCGGCTAAACATCGACCTCGTCGCGAAGGTTGGCGAACGCACGCATATCGCCGCCCGGGCGGCGGCCATCAGCGCGACGCATCTCTTGGTGCAGAAGGCCGCGCTCGAGCTCGACGTCGCGCCTGACGAATTCGAAGCCCTCGAGCCGCGGCTTCGGCACGGCCGGCCGCTGCTGCAGATCGCCGACACGCTTATCAACGGGTCTGGGCTCTGCCGTCGGCTTTGCCAAGTCGATGCCGAGGGGCGTCCCGACATCGCACGAATGATCGAGGAGATATTGACCGCGAAGAATGAGTGGCCGCTTGTCGACTTCATGGACGACGGCCACGAAGCGCAATGCAATACATCCTGCTACATATGCGTCCAGCAGTACCAGAATCGCCGTTATCATCCGCTTCTGGACTGGCGGCTTGCCTTGGCCTACCTGCGCGCCATGACCGATCCCAGCTACCAGTGCGGACTCGACGGCAACTTTGACTCCCATCCGGAACTGAAAGGATGGCTTCGTAAGGCCCATGCGCTCGCGGAATCCGTCGCTTCCATGAGGCCTCGCTTCTGGCGTGCGGAGCCGGCAGGATCGATGGGGTTGCCGTGCCTCGTCGAGACCGATGGGCAACAGCGCGTCAATCGGCGTCTGATCGTTATCCATCCGCTTTGGCGCGCGGATTCGACTCTGCTGACCCGGCTGGGCGTTGCGTCGCCCGGCGTCCGCACGTTGCCGATCGACACGTTTGATCTCGAACGTCGGCCGCTGCGCGCGCTCGAAATGGCCGGCGAGAGGCCGCCGGCACCGGCCTTCATGGCGAACGTTGCCGCCGGGTAGTGCCGGCGAACAGACGCCGGAGGATCCTGTCCAGCTTGGCCGGATCTTTCGCTTGGCATTCCCAGATTACGAGGCAGCGCCATCCTAATTTTCTTAGACGCATTATTGTCGTCTTGTCCCGCTGCGCGTTGCGCTGAAGCTTCTTCGTCCAATATTCGACGTTCGTTTTCGGCAGCCGCGCCCTCTCGCAGTGGTGCCGATGCCAAAAGCACCCGTGCACGAAGGCTACAGTCTTCCAGCGGCGGAAGACCAGATCGGGCTCGCCGGGCAAGTCGGCGCCATGAAGCCGAAAGCGCAGCCCGAGCGCGTGCGCAACCTTGCGCACCGCAATCTCCGGCTTTGTGTTCTTCGACCGGATCTGCGCCATCGTCCACGAACGGTGCGAAGGGTAGTTCTCCCTCGACCTTGCCGAGATCTCTGCGATCGGTGTGACGGCCTCTCGGCGAGGCGGTTTTGGACGTGCTCGGACCCGGGCTTTGCGATGGACTGCCATTTATTCGTCAGTATAGTCATCGGCGAAGGCGCTTTCGAGGCCATCAGTCCCGTGGAGCAATCGAACTTCCTTATCTTCCCAGAACCCCCGAGACGCAAAATTGTGGTGCTCGGAGTGATCAATACCGCCTGCCCATGGCAGAGCGGCGCCGAGGCCATGCCATGACGGATCCCGTGCTGGCCGATTCACGCCCTGATGGCTCTCACGACACGCTTTTGCCGACGACGAGGGGGCCCGCGTCCTACGCCCCGAGGAACCCGACTCCCCCCGCAAAGCGCGTAACATCCTCAAGACGGCCGACGCGCGTCGACGATGCGCAGTAGATGGCTTGCAAGCATGACCTGCTCTCGCGCTTCGGCCGGGTCACCAAGGTTCACGGTCCGATGAGAATGGGGGTTTTTGTACGATCCGATCGCGCCGGCGAACAGATGCGCCAAGGCTTCTCGCTCGCCCGGGGGATGCGCTAGATTCGTCAGTCGTCCGCGATTGTCCTTCGGCGCATCGCTGGGATCGAAGGCCTTGCGCATCAGGTCCGCGCCGAGGTCCGTAGCTTCGTATCCGCCTGCTTGGCGCACCGCGACCTCCACGGCTTTGAACGAGGCGAATACGGCTTCGTCCAGATCGCCCCGTGCCAACGCTGCCCAGACTTTGTCGCGGATCGCAGGATGGATCAGCTCCTTTGGAAAGAGCATCGCCGCGCGAGTAGCCTCGAAGTCCTGACCGTTGGCGACGGCCATACCGGCATCTGTGAATGTCTTCCAGCCATGTGTGCCGTTGATGCCCGGAGAGGCCTCGATGAACCCTTCGCGCTCGAGCAGGCGCCATGCCTTGTTCAGGTGATCGTCGATCTGCGCCTTCTTGTGGAACGGGTAGCTGCTGCCGCGCTCGGTCGCCATTCCCGTGCCGAACGGCTCGGTCGTGATCGCCTCGTAGGTGAAGCCGGCGCCTTGCCGCACTTGCTTGGCGATCATGAGCATGATGCGCCCCACGTCAGCGGGTGCCATCGTAAGCAGTTGGTCGGCGTCTTTGATGTAGGTCGAGATCATTGAGTTTCTCGGAATTGCTTAAAGAGCATCACTGCAGGAAACGGCTGGGCTTTGGCCGCGCCAGGTCCAAAAGACTCGAACTTTGTCGCCCGGCTGAAGCTTGATCGCTTCCACGATCGCGATTCCGTTCTGCCAGTTGAGAGGCACCATGCGAGAATCGTCTTCTTTCGCATGTTTGAGGCAAGCGGAGGGCGTAGGCGTTTCTGCATATTCGGACCATCGGATCGACGAAAAATCGTAGACGAGGGTGAGCTTTTCAGTCGGATACTTGACGTCCTTACCTCCCAATGAGTTGCCACCCTGAAAACCGTTCCGGAAGACGTAGATCATGCGTGGGCTGCTGGGCGAGACGCCGGTCAGCGCGTATTCCTTATTCTGATCGAGATCGGCCTCTGATTCGACCGTGTACTCGATCGTGTTCCTGTCTTCGCCCGGCGCGCGCTTCGTCTTGAGCCGGACCTGCGGCTCGATCGCCTTAATTTCGGGCTCGATCCCGCTGCTGGTGAGGCGAATGGCGTATGCGGCGCTCGTCCGGTGCATGTCGACGTTCTCGACATATGTGGCTTTGTCGAAAACCGGTACGCCGTTAAAGCTGTCGACCGGCTGATCTTTCCGCTGATCGGCGAAAAAATCGAAATGCACGTAAACGAAGTCGCTGGAAATCCTTATGTCGGTGTTCTTCCAAATGTAGGGGAACTGGTCGAAATCCGGGTTGAACCATTTGGCCCCGAAGACCGCTGAAGCTACGCCGAGAATCGCAATTAGTATCTCTTTCATTCGGATGATTCTGCCTTCATAACCCAAGCTTACCACGACGTGTCAGCTTTACTGCAAGGTGTCTAATCGAGCCACAAATGCTGCTTATCCAGAACGCGGCTGGGAGCAGGGCGGTGATCGACCTCCACGTGCTGATCGTGGGTCATTCCTGATGGTCTACTCTGGCTTCCCGTTCGCCCAGGCGGCCGCGCGGCAGACTCAACGTCTGGAGCCAGACTCAGAATAGGGCTCACCAGAATCAATTTAGGCCGATCACCACAACAGGCTTGGGACAAGCCAAGCCGTGCATCGTTCGCGTAAGGTTATTTACACGAATTTCCCGTCGCCAATCATCCCGCTTTTCGTTCAGATGCGGCGACACTCTCAAGCAGCGGCATGTCCAGGCTCGGGATCTCTGGCATTGCTCTGCCGGCGATCGCCTGCAAGTCGCCAACCATGCCGACCGTCGATTCCACCACGGCCAGGATCTGGGTTTCTCGCTTGGCCCACTGCCGGCCCATGAACTTGCGTTCCTTGTCCAGGTCCTCGCGCATATCGTTGAATTTCTCAACCACAGCTTCGACCCGCTGCCGAAACTTCGTGCCGGTCAGATAGTGATAAACCTGCTCCATCTTGGTCTGCTGCCCCTGCTGCACGAGGCGCGAGCTGCTCACATCGATCAGAGCTTGGCGGAGCGCAACGGCGACCGGCAACGCGCAACGCGGATGAGCCACCCATACACCATCGACCAAGTCAAATTGCTCAATATGTTTCGGCAGCGCATGGGAGATGATCAGAGCGACGTCGGCGCCGGAACGACGCTGGTCGTCACGCAATTTGGCGAGCCAGCCGTCACTCCATGCCTTGGTGCGCTTGGTTTCCCAAAGGATGATGCCGGCAGATTGGCCAATAGCAGCATTGACCTGTTGAATAACGTCCGCCCCAAGCTCACCTTTGCCAACCGGCTCAATCGAATCGGTTGGAAAACGCCCGCGCAGAAGCTCTTCAAGCTCGAGCTCGAGAACCTCTCCCTGAGATTGCTGTGATCCCTGTTCGGCCTTGCGCTTAAGTTCTTCGATCGTCCGTGTCATCGACTCGATGGTCTGGTCCTTTTCGGCGACGCGCAAGCGCGCTGCCTCGTCGGCGTCTTGCCTGGCCTTGATCTGGATTTCACTGATCGAGGCCTGGACGCGCTTCTCGATCGTCAGGTCAAGCTCGCGCTTTTGCTCTTCGAGCGCTCGCTGCTGCCGCATCAGTTCGGCCTGCTGCTTTTGGGCCTCAGCAAGCTTCGCGTTGTTGGAGAGCAGGGTGGCTCGCAGCTCCGCAGCTTCCGCTTCCTTCGCCTGTAGCTCGGCCGCGGCCGCCTCCCGCGCCTTCTTGCTTTCGGTCGCGACCAGTTGGGCGCGTTCGGCGGTCAATCGCTTCGCAACCTGGTCTTCGATTTGCTCGCGGTCCTTTGCCAACTGCTCGCGTTCCAGCCGCAGCGCCTCGGTCTTGCGCTCGATCTCGGCATCTTTGCTGGCCAGCTGCTGTTGAAAGCGCTGACGGGTTTCAGCGAGGAGGGGAGCGGCCAGCGATTCGGTCAGCCGGATTTCGTGATTGCAGTTGGGGCAATGCAGGGTCGGCTCATGCGAAGCGCTGGCGGCTGTTGCTTTGAAACTCATGAACTTCCCCTGTCATCGGAGCGGCCGGATTCAACACCATCCGCGCGCGATTGCGATGTCGAGGCACCCGATGTCCACATCAGGCTCGTGGATCAGGGCCCAGACCGGCGGGTTTTCCACGGAATCCGTGTCATGCCGAAATGTCCGTACCGCCCGCGTGAGGAACAGTCGCTCGATCACTGGCTGAGGTAACTATCCTAAATCCCCGACGCCGGTCATGATCGTTCCGGGGTCGGGTCTTCAGTCGTTACCACGCCACCCGCACTCCACCGAAACCAGCGGATGAATGTCGTGAGTCGACAGGAGGTCTCGAATGCCCCTAAGATGGAGAGGAAGTAAGTTCGCGGAAGCCGGGTACGGGTGGGGCAGTGAACTTCCAGGTGACGGTTCTCAAGGTGCTGGTCAGCTATCCAGAAGGGTTCGCCGCCATGGCGGACCTCAAGCGCGATATGGCGATTCTGGCGACCAGCGGACGGGACTGGTCAGAACGCACGAAGCGATTGGCAGCCCGCGTACCTGACCTCGATATCTTCTCCCAAGGTCTCATCGAGCGGATGAACGGCGGCTGGCGTATCACTGATAAGGGACGCGCGGTTCTCGAGATCATGGAGGCGCGGCCCGCACCCGCCCAAGCAACGGAGCTGCCTGATGTCCGCGCGGTCGAGGAGCCGACGCCAGCCACGACTGTGTCACCGATGCCGTCGATAGCTCCTGTTCGACGCATGCGAAAACGAAGCCGACGCCAACGCGACGTTATCCGGCGACGGCAAGCGACTGCATCGTAACAAACCCAACTAAGGGGCGAGTTTTTGCGTTCGGATAATAAGAAAATATTCCATAATCTATGTTATGCGAAAGGAGGTTGTAAGCGCAATATAGAGATGACACCCCTCTGCAAAGTTGAGATGGCACTCCGCGATTGGAATGCAGCAGCGGAGGCAGGCAGGCGTGGTGGTGTCGATGAGCGAGGCGGAGTTTTCGCGGCTGAACGTTCTGCTTGAGGTCCGGTCTGGTCGCTTGCGGGTGGCAGATGCAGCTGACCTGCTGCAGTTGGGTCGACGCCAGGTCTTTCGGCTGCTGGGTGGACTTCGCAAGGATGGTGCGGCGAGCCTAGCGTCGAAGCGCCGCGGCAAGCCGAGCAACAACCAACTGCCTTCCGCGGTCCGCGAGCTCACGATGTCGCTGATTAAGGCGCACTACGCGGATTTCGGCCCGACGCTGGCGGCGGAGAAGCTCAAGGAGAACCACGCCTGCCTGGTGTCGCGGGAGACGCTGCGCAAGTGGATGTTGGCGGACGGGCTATGGATTGATCGGAAGCGCCGCCTGCCCTCGGTGCATCAGCCGCGCAACCGGCGTGAACGGACTGGTGAGCTGATCCAGATCGACGGTTCGAAGCATTACTGGTTCGAAGGACGCGGCCCGGAGTGCTCGTTGCTGGCCTATATCGACGATGCGACCAGCCAGATTCTGCATGCGGCGTTCGTACCTTCGGAATCGACGCTGGATTATCTGCGCGAGACCAGGGCCTATGTGGAGCGTTATGGCCGCCCGGTTGCGTTTTACTCGGACAAGCATTCGATCTTCCGGGTCAACCATCGCGAGGCGGCCGGTGGCAACGGGGTGACGCAATTCGGCCGCGCTCTGAGCGAACTCAACATCGATATCATCTGTGCCAACTCCCCGCAGGCCAAAGGTCGGGTGGAGCGCTCATTCGGAACGCTGCAGGATCGTCTGGTGAAGGAGATGCGGCTTGCCGGGATCTCGACGATCGCGGCCGGCAACGCGTTCCTGCCGGCGTTTATGGCGAGCTACAATGCTCGCTTTGGCAAGATTGCGAAGTCGGACCAGGATGCCCATCGCCCCGGTGAGGACCTGGCGCCGCTGAGCGACGTCTTTGCCTGGAAGGAAGAGCGTACGCTGACCAACAATCTGACGATTCAGTACGACAAGATCCTGTTCATGCTCGAGGACAACGAGGTCACGCGGCGGCTTGCCCGCCAGCGCGTCACGATCATCGACTATCCGGATGGCCATCTGGCGATCCGGCACAACGGGCGGGATTTGCCCTACCGAACGTTCGACAAGCTGCAGAAGGTCAATCAGGCGGCGATCGTCGAGAACAAGCGGCTGGGCGAGGTCTTGGCCTACATTGCCGAGCAGCAGAAGCAGCTGGACATGTCGCGCTCAGCCAAGGCGCCACGCCGCCGAGGTCAGGCCGAGCGGCACATGTTCAAGCCAACCTGACCTTCCAGGGCGTACCATCCGGTCGCGCGGCCGCTGCGCAACCCGGCCAGCTCCGCGTCCGCGCGCCCTCCTCACCGATTTCCTGGTGACATTTCTAACGAGCACAGGCGGGTCTCCAGGCCAAAAATAACCTCCATGTGCCCCGGTTGCTGTCCGCTCGGGTGACATTTCTACTTTGCACGCCGGGTGTCATTTCTGCCTTGCCCCGACACATCTTCAGAGTTCCGATGAAATCCGTTGTTAGAGGAAATCGGAATCAAGTTAAGTCTGTCCATTATCCAGCGAGAAACCCCCCATCCACGGCAACGACGGTGCCGGTCGCATATTGCGAGGCCGGCATGCAAAGGAAGGCCACTGCGCCGGCAATGTCTTCCGGCTGTCCCCAGCGCTTGAACGCGGTGCGGTCGGCGATGCGCTGATAATGCGCAAGGTCGGTGCGGCCGGCGGCATTGATTGCGGTTTCGATATAGCCGGGCGCAACTGCGTTGACGCGGATGCCTTCCTCGGCCCATTTCAGGGCGAGCGCCTTGGTCAGCATCACGACACCGCCCTTGCTGGCGCAATAGGCGGGGATCCGCGGCAGCGCCAGCGTCGCGTTCATCGAGGCGATGTTGACGATCGAGCCGTTCTGCTGCGCCAGCAGCGGGTGGAATGCCATGCAGGTCCGGAACGTGCCGGTCAAGTTGACGTCGATCACCTTCATGAAGGTTTCGATCTCGAATTCCTTGTCGCGCGCGAGAATGCCGGCGCAGTTGACGAGCGCGTCGACGCGCTTGTGCTGCCCGGCCAACGACGTGACGGCGGCATCATCGGTCACGTCGAGCGTCGCGAGCGTCAGGCCCGCGCGCGGCTTGAGGAGAGTGCGGGCGAGATCGGCCTCATTGGCGCCCGTGGCCGTCACCGTCGCGCCGAGCTCGCAAAACTGGTTGCTGATTGCTGCACCGATGTCCCCGGCGCCGCCGATCACGACGGCATGGAAGCCGGGACCGAGGGAAAAGTTCGAATTCATGCGAAAGGTCTCATGTCAGGGAATTCGGAGGCGCAGCGGTTGATTCGCGCACCACCAGAGAGAAGTCGATCTCGCGGTGCATGATGGTCTGCTCGCCGGCGAGGCTCCGCACCAGATATTCGCCGGCGCGCTGCCAGGTTTCTCCGGTCGGCACCTGGATCGTGGTTAGGCTCGGCCGCAGATGCCGGCTCCAGTCGAGGTCGTCGAAGCCGACCACTGACAGATCGCGCGGCACGGAGAAGCCGTCGCGCTCCGCCTCGAGCAGCACGCCATAGGCGATGACGTCGTTACCGCACAGCACGGCTGTGGGGCGGTCTTTGAGGCTGAGCAGATAGCGGGCCGCCTCGCGCGCGTCGTCCAGGGTGTAGGGAACCTCGACATGCCATTGCGGCGAGAGTTCGATCCCGTTCTCCGCGAGCGCACGGCGAAAGCCGGCGACGCGGGCGCTGGCGCGGTCGTTGTTGCGCTGGAGCGCCGAGACGATCCCGATGCGCCGGTGGCCGAGCTCGATGACATGCGCTGCCGCGCGATGGGCCGCGGCCTCGTTATTGGTGCCGACGCAGGGGTAGGGCCTGTCAGGCTGATAGATCCCGACGTTGATGAACGGCACGGCGTTGTCCGCGAGCAGTTTCCGCAGACCCTCGTGGTGGCAGTCGCCGCGCAGCACGAGGCCGTCGACGCCGCGACTGATCAGATTGCGCGCCTGCTGCAATTCGACGTCGAGATCGTAGCCGCTCGTGGTGAGGAACAGCATGTAGCCGACCGACGACAGATATTGCTGCAGCGAGGCGATGCCGCGCGCGAACATTGTGTTGTCGATGGTCGGCACGATTGCGCCGAGCGTGCGCGAGCGCCGTGACGACAGAATGCGCGCCGGCGCATGCGGGATGTAGCCGAGCGCGTCGATGGCCTGCTCGATGCGTGCGCGTAAGGAGGGGCTGACCGCATCGGGATTGTTGAGGGCGCGCGAGACCGATGCTGTCGAAACGCCAGCGCGGGCCGCCACGGCGCGGATGCCCTGTTTTAGTGACTTGTTGATCAACTTGGGGGCGGTCAGTCCCATGATATAGATATGTAACGTTACATTGTGCGGCGCGAGCAGGTCATACCGGGTCGATTGCACAATCTGCTGCAGATTTCGCGACCTGTCCATCGCTTGACATCGTTGGCTTCAGGTCTATTTTGTAACCGTTTTCAAACGCGATCAAGCGTGTTTTATAGGGGTCCGCAAAACTAAGGCGGCCAGCCGGGAGGAGAGTTCGATGAAGGCCAGGATGCTCGCGACACATGTCGCGCTGCCCGTTCTCGCAATTGCCGCCGTCAACGGGCAGGCGCGCGCCGCCGATTTCGACTGGATGAAGTTCAAGGGCAAGACCGTCACTTTTCTGGCCAACAACAATCCGGTTGCGCAAGCGCTGCTGACCTACAAGGCCGATTTCGAGAAGCTGACCGGCATGACCCTGAAGGTCGACGGCTATCAGGAGCAGCAGATGCGCCAGCGTCTGGTCACCGTCATGAATGCGAACAGCGACGAAGTCGACGCATTCATGACGCTGCCCTCGCGCGAGGGCGAGCAGTTCGCCGCCGCCGGTTGGTACGGCGATCTTACCGCGATGGCCAAGAACGAAGTCGCCAAGGACTATGATCCCAACGGGCTGAGCCAGGCCCTGCTGAAGGCCGCGACATTCAACGGCAAGCTGACCAGCATGCCGATGAACATTGAGGGCCCGATCCTCTATTATCGCACCGACGTCTTCAAGAAGTGCGGCCTCGAGGCGCCGAAGACCATCAAGGACGTGGAAGCCGCCGCCGAAAAGATCAAGGCTTGCGACAGCGCGGTGACGCCGTTCGTCTCGCGCGGCCTCAAGCCCGCGGTCGCCTACACTTTCAGCAACATGCTGCACAATATCGGCGGCACTTACATTGCCAACGGTAAATCGAACCTTTGCTCGCCCAAAGGCAAGGAGACGCTTGAGACCTATAGCAGGCTGCTGCGCGACTTCGGGCCGCCCGGCGTCGTCAACTACAGCTTCCAGCAGATCTCCGCACTCTACCGCAGCGGCCGCGCCGCGATGGCGTTCGAATCGTCGAATGAGCTGCGCACCGTGGTGGAAGGCGGCGCGCGCCTGAAGGACACCGGCCTGTTGCCGTTCCCGGCGGGTGAGGCCGGCCAGGTGCCGACGACGATCGGGTGGGGCATGGCGGTGTCCTCGCGCAGCAAGCAGCCCGAGGCGGCCTGGTATTTCGTGCAATGGGCGACCAGCCCCGAGGTGCAGAAGAAGATGGCGCTCCAGGGCATTGCTCCGCCGCGCCCGTCGGTCGCGAAGGACCCGGAGTATCGCAAGTGGATCGACGAGGAGCCGGTCCGCAAGGAATGGCAGGCTGCGCTAGACGTGCTTGCCACCAAGGGCTCCTCCGAGGTCGGTTATCCCATCGTCGCCAATCCGGAATCGCGCGAGTTCATCGGCCAGGCTGTGCAGGATCTGATCCTGAAGCAGAAGCCGCTCGACCAGGCCTGTGCCGATGCCGACAAGGCGCTCGATGCGCTGATCGCACAGAAGTAACGTCCCCGCGCTGGCAGGCGTGCCGCCTGCCGGCGCCTCACTCCCAGGGAAATGCCACGCATGTCCGACACGGCTGCGACGATCGCGCAGGACCGGCAGAAGCTGGAAATGGCGGCGCTCTCGGCGCCGGCCGTGATCTTCACGGTTGCGATGATCGCGTTTCCGGTCGTCTACACGATCTGGCTCGGCTTCCAGACCTTTTCTTCCACCGGCAAGCAGTCCTTCGCAGGTCTCGGCAATTATTCCAGGCTGACCTCCGACGTCGAATTCTGGCACGGGCTGTGGGTCACCATCGCGCTGTTCGTGCTGTCGCTGGTGCTGCAGCTCGTGTTCGGAGTGTGGCTCGCGCTGGTGCTGTTCCACGCCAAGCGCCTGCCGGGCGTCGTGCGCTCGCTGTTCATCTCGCCCTTCATGATGCCGCCTGTGGTCGCCGGCATGATGTGGCTGGTGATCCTCGATCCCTCGCTGGGCGCCGCAAACTACATCCTACAAGCGCTCGGCCTGCCGCCGTCGGACTGGCTGGCTTCGCCGACATGGGTCATTCCGACCGTGGCGCTGATCGACAGCTGGCAGTGGACGCCTTACGTCGCTCTGATCGTGCTGGGCGGCCTGCAATCGCTGCCGCCGAGCGTCTACGAGGCCGCGCAGATCGACGGCGCAACGCCGTTCAAGACCTTCCAGCGCATCACGTTGCCGCTCCTGCTGCCGACCATCGTCACCGCGTCGATCCTGCGCAGCGTCGATCTCTTGCGTTTCTTCGACATCATCTACATCACCACCCAGGGCGGCCCGGGCAACGCCTCGAATACGCTGAATATCTACGGCTTCCGGGTCGGCTTCGAGTTCTTCAACATCGGTTATGCCAGCGCCCTGATGCTGACGCTGACGGCGATCGTTTTCGGCGCCGTGCTCGCCTTCAATCGTCTTCGTGGCGCCGTGGCTTGGTGATGTCATGAACGACGCCGCCAACACAGACCGCTGGATCCGCTGGCTCAACACCATGCAGCTCGTGCTCGCCGGGGTGCTCATCATGGCGCCGACAGTCTGGATGGTGCTGTCCTCGTTCAAGCCGTCCTTCGAGGTCACAGCCTATCCGCCGACGCTGGTCTTCTCGCCGACGCTGGAAAACTACGTCGAACTGACCAGGACGACGCCGTTCCTGAGCTACGCACTCAACAGCCTGATCGTCACCGTCGGTTCGACCGCCCTCGGTCTGCTGTTTGGAATCCCTGCGGCGTTCGCCGTGTCCTGGACGCGGATCTCGTGGCCGGCGATCCTGACGCTCGCCGCGCGCATGGCGCCGGGCACGCTGTTCCTGTTGCCCTGGTACGTCATGTTCCGGCAAATCGGTATGATCGGCTCCTACACCGCGCTGATCCTCAGCCACGCGGTGATCACGTTGCCGATCGTGATCTGGGTTCTGCTGCCGTCCTTCGATGGCATCCCGCGTAGCGTCTTTGAGGCCGCGCAGGTGGACGGGTGCCGTGTGACGCGCATTCTCTGGCGCATCGCGCTGCCGCTTGTGGCATCCGGGGTTGCGGTTTCGGCGATTCTCGCCTTCGTGTTTTCGTGGAACTACTTCCTGTTTGCGCTGGTGCTCTCCAATGGTGACACCAAGACGCTGATCGCGGCAGCCTTCAACTTCATCGGCGAAGGTTCGACGCAATGGGGTGCCCTCATGGCTGCGGCGACGCTGATCGCGTTGCCCCCGCTGGTGCTGGCAGCTCTCGTGCAGCGCTGGCTGGTCTCCGGACTGACGCTCGGCGCGGTGAAAGGCTAAATCCGATGAACCTCTCCCCCCGTCCGAATTCGATCATGCAAGCCGCGGTCTTCCATGGCGATGATCGCATCACCATCGAGCGTGTGGCGTTACCCGACGTCGGCACCGGCGAAGTGCTCGTGCGCGTTTCGCGTACCGCGCTGTGCGGCTCCGACTTCAAGCTTTGGCACAACGGCGCCGAGTTCACGGCCGGACACGAAATCTTCGGCTTCGTCGAGCAGCCGGGCCACCGCCTGCATGGCCGTCGCTGCGCCGTTTATATCCCCCTGCACTGCGGCCATTGCGATGCCTGCAAGCGCGGCGACACCCAGATGTGCCTGGAGGTCTCCAGCCTGATCGGCTGGAACCGGCCGGGCGGGTATGCCGAATACGTGCCGGTGCCGGAAAACTGCCTGCTGCCGGTGCCCGACGACATCGAGGACAGCCTCGCGCCGCTGCTGCTCGACACCATCGGCACGTCAGGTCATGCCGTGCGCTTTGTCAGCCGCGTGGTGCCGGCGCGTGCAGCCGGCCCGGTCCTCGTGATGGGTGCGGGACCTGTCGGCCTCGGCGTCGTGCTGGCGCTCCGCGCGCTCGGCTATGACGATATCCATGTCGCCGATCCCAACGCGGCGCGCCTCAAGATCGCGCAATCCTTCGGCGCGAAAGCGCATCCGGTCGGCGATACCTCGAAGCGCTTTGCTCTCATCATGGAGTGCTCAGGCGCGCATGCGGCGCGAAACCTCGGCATCGAGCTGGTCCTGCCGCGCGGCGCCCTGGTGCTGGTCGGCGAGAACGCTGCGCCCTGGACCATCGAGGAAAGCAAGGTGTTCCGCCGCAAGGATTTCTACATGATCCGCACCTTCTATTTCCCGGTTTCCGATTTCGAGCCGAACGTCGAGCTGTTGCGCAAATACAAGGACGAATACCGCGTCCTCGTCGACGGCGAGTTCGGTCTGTCGGCTCTGCCTGAGAATTTCGCCCGATTCGCCAAAGGCGAGCTGATCAAGCCGGTTCTGGCGCTGGATTGAGCGATCATGGCCTCGATTTCGATCCGCAATCTCGTTAAGCGGTACGGCAATTTCACCGTGATCCCCGATCTCAATCTGGAGATCGCGGATCACGAATTCGTCGTGTTCGTCGGGCCGTCCGGCTGCGGCAAGTCGACCCTGCTGCGCATCATCGCCGGCCTCGAGCCGATTTCGTCTGGCGACCTCTACATCGGTGACAGGCGTGTCAATGGCGTCCAGGCCGCGCAGCGCGACATCGCGATGGTTTTCCAGGATTATGCGCTCTATCCGCACATGAGCGTCTACGACAACATGGCGTTTGCATTGGAGCTGCGGGGCACGCCGAGGGTGGAGATCGAGGCGCGGGTGAAGCGCGCCGCCGCGCTGCTGCACATCGAACCTTATTTGGGTCGCAAGCCGAAGGAGCTGTCCGGTGGCCAGCGGCAGCGCGTGGCCATGGGCCGCGCCATCGTGCGCAATCCCAAGGCGTTCCTGTTCGACGAACCCCTGTCCAATCTCGATGCCAAGCTGCGCGGGCAGGTGAGAGCCGAGATCAAAGCGTTGTCGCAGGAGCTGAAGACCACCATGGTCTTCGTCACCCACGACCAGATCGAGGCCATGACCATGGCCGACCGGATCGTCGTGCTCCAGAGCGGCACGATCCAGCAATACGACACGCCGGAGACGGTCTACGAGCGCCCGGCCAATCAGTTCGTCGCCGGCTTCATCGGGTCGCCCGCCATGAACTTCTTTCCGGTCGAATGGCGCCAGGAGCGTGCGGTCGTCTCGCAAGGTGGAACGGTGGTGCCGCTGGACGGCGAACCTGCAGCACGCCTGAGCAAGGCCGGCAATGCCGTGCTGGGCATTCGTCCCGAACATTTTGCCGTCGCGACCGATGCCGCCGATGGCATTGCCATCAACGTCAAGCTGGTCGAGCCACTTGGCTCGGACACGTTGATCCATTTCGATCTTGCCGGCGTTTCGGCCATCGCGCGGGTCGATCCTTCGCTGCGGCCGAAGGTCGGCGACCGCATCAATCTCCGCCCGCAGGCCGGCAAGACGCATCTGTTCGATGCCGCCAACGGACAGGTCCTGCGGTGAGCGCGTCGATCAACATAGCCGATCTCTCGGCGCTGGCGGATGTCGCGTCCAGGGCGAAGCATGTGAACGTGATCTGCCTGGGACTGTCCGCGCTCGACCAGGTCTGGCGGGTCGATCGTCCGTTCGCGGGTGGAAGCGAGAAGATCAAGGCCGTCGAGTACGGCACGCTCGGCGGTGGCATGGCCGCCAATGCGAGCATGGCGGTGGCCAAGCTCGGCGCGTCCGTCGCATTCTGGGGGCGGGCAGGGAATGACGCCGCCGGCCATGAGATGAAGTCGGCCTTCACCACTGAAGGCGTTGATGTCGAGAATTTTCGGCTGTTTCCTGAGGGCCGCTCGTCCGTCTCCGGGATCATCGTGGACAGTTCAGGCGAACGCCAGATCGTGAATTTCCGCGGCCTCTATCCCGAAGCCGCGGATTGGCTTCCGCTCAAAACCGTTGCGCGCGCGTCTTCCGTGCTGGCCGATCCGCGCTGGGTCGAGGGTGCGGCGACGCTGTTCCGCGAAGCGCGGGCGCAGGGCATTGCGACAGTGCTCGATGGCGACATGGCCGACGCCGAGGTGTTCGAGCGGCTGCTGCCGCTGACCGACCACGCCATCTTCTCCGAGCCCGCGCTCACCGCCTTTGCCGGTTCGGCCAAGGATGAATCCCTCGCAGCGCTCGCGCGCTTCGGGTGCCGCGTCATCGCGGTGACGCGCGGCGAGGGCGGTGTGAGCTGGTATGAGAACGGCGAGTTGCACCGGCAGGCCGCTTATGCCGTCCACGTCGTCGATACCACCGGCGCGGGCGACGTCTTCCACGGTGCCTATGCGCTGGCGATCGGCGCCCGCCTCGACGTGCGCGCCGCGATGGCGTTTTCGGCGGCGACCGCCGCGATGAAATGCCGCCACGCCGGCGGCCGCAATGGAATCCCCAGCATCAACGAGTGTCTTGCATTCATGAGGACGAAGCCATGAGAACGATTGGAAAGAACCGCGGTCTGGCCCGGCTTGCTGACGCGGATGGCCACTTTCGCATGGTCGCGCTGGACCAGCGGCCGCCTTTGTTCGATGCCATCGCGAAAGCAAAGGGCATCAGGCGGGACCAGGTCGAATATTCTGACGTCACTGCGGCCAAGCGCCTCCTGGTCGAGAACCTCGCGCCGCATTGCAGCTCGATGCTGTTCGACCCGAATTTCGCGGTGCCCGCCGCGATCGACCTCTTGCCGCCGCGCTGCGGCCTGATCATGACGCTGGAGGAACATCGCGTCGAGGAGACCGCGGGCGGCCGCAAGTCGCGTGCGATCACCAACTGGAGCGTGGAAAAGATCCGCGCTATGGGCGGCGACGCCGTCAAGGTGCTGGCCTGGTACCGGCCGGACGCCGATGCCGCGGTGAACGAGCACCAGAAGAAATTCGTGCGCGAGATCGGCGAGGACTGTGCCCGCCACGACATTCCCTATGTCTTGGAATTGCTGGTCTATCCGTTTCTCGGCAGCGCCAATCACACCGCCGACTACGTGGAATCGCCCGGCAAGCTGCCCGGCCTCGTGATCGACAGCGTGCGTGAATTTGCCAAGCCGGAATACGGCGTCGACCTCCTCAAGCTGGAGAGCCCGCTGGCGGCCAACGGCCTGCCGGCTCGCGACGGCAGCGCCGAGGCGAAGGCGGCGCAGAAGGAGTTCGATGCGATCGGCGATATCTGCCGCGAGCGGAGCATCCCCTGGGTGCTGCTGTCGGGCGGCGCCGCGCCGGAAAAGTTCGAGCGGGTACTCGATTACTCCTATGCCGCGGGCGCAAGCGGCTTCCTGGCGGGCCGCACCATCTGGCTCGATGCCGTGCTGAAGAATTTCCCGGACCGCGCCGCGGTGTCGGCCAGCCTGCGCAAGGATGGTCTCAACGTGCTCGAGCGGCTCAACAAGCTGACCACGGCCAAGGGCACGCCCTGGAAGGCGCGCTTCCCGGTGTTCGCTGACATCAAGCAGGAAGGTGACTTCGCGCGCGCCTACTGAGATATTGGTGGCTGCGCGTTATCCCGCAGGATCTGCAACGTGATTGACAGCTTCACCCTCCGTTCGATCGAGGCGTTCTGCTATCGCTATCCGCTGGCAACGCCGGTGGTGACGTCGTTCGGCAAGATGCTTCACCGTCCCGCCGTCTTCGTTCACGTGGTCGACGAAGACGGCGTCGAGGGGTGGGGTGAAGCCTGGTCCAACTTCCCCGCACCGGGCGCGGAGCATCGCACCCGGCTTGTCAATGAAGTGCTTGCGCCCGGCCTTGTCGGACGCAAGCTCGACAGCCCCGCTCAGGCCTTCGAGACCCTGAGCAAAGGCACCGAGGTGCTCGCGCTCCAGTGCGGCGAGCCGGGTCCGTTCGCACAGGCGATTTCAGGCATCGATCTCGCGCTGTGGGATCTTCTTGCGCGACGTCGGAAGCTGCCGCTGTGGCGGTTGCTCGGCGGCCAGTCGAGCAAAATCAAGGTCTATGCCAGCGGCATCAATCCCGGCGGCGCCGCGCAAACGGCTGAGGCCGCGCTCGCGCGCGGCCATCGCGCGCTGAAGCTGAAGGTCGGCTTCGGCCCCGAGACCGATCTTGCCAATTTGGCCGCGCTGCGCGAGATCCTCGGCGCCGGCATGCTGGCCTGCGATGCCAATCAGGGCTGGTCGGTCGCGCAGGCCCTTGAGATGCTGCCGCGGCTCGCCGAGTTCGAGCTGCGCTGGCTGGAGGAGCCGCTTCGCGCCGACCGCCCGCGTGATGAATGGCGCAGGCTACGCGCCGTGGCCAAGATGCCGATTGCCGCGGGTGAAAACATGTCGAGCCTCGAAGCTTTCAGGGAGGCTCTGGCCGAAGACGTACTCGGCGTGGTTCAACCCGATATCGCGAAATGGGGCGGGCTCAGCGCTTGCGCGGACCTCGCGCGCGACATCCTGAGATCAGGCAAGACATTCTGCCCGCATTATCTCGGTGGCGGCATCGGGCTGCTTGCGTCCGCGCATCTTCTCGCCGGCATCGGCGGGCATGGCTGGCTCGAGGTTGATGCCAATGACAACCCTTTGCGCGATCTTTATTGCGGCCCTGTCCTCAACGTGAGGGAAGGTACGATTGAATTGAATCAGGAGGCGGGGCTCGGAATCGTGCCAAATCTCTCCTCTATTGAATGCTATCGCAGCGCCTAGGGCCGTAGATCTGCCGCTCATCTCAGCGCGGCATGCTGGGTCCCGCGACGTTGTCGAACGATTTCGTCCGAGCCATGAGGAAAAAGAGCGATCATCTCGAGCCAGCGTCAGTTAAAGCGATGGGATCGTGTGGAGCATCATGAAGCGGACACGCTGGACAGCCGTTCATGGTTCCGCTCGGTGTTGATTGCATAAACCTTCGATTCGCATAACCTTCATTATGGAATATCCGAAATAAAACTCACGCCGAAATTTCAGCTGCCTGAAGGCCCAGTTGATTGCCGAACGACCGGTTGCGAGCCGTTGTTCGGCTAGAACGATTCGATGTGACCTTAGACTTCTCAACGGCGCCATGTCTTCAGAAAGCGCTTGATTGCATCCAATGCTTCGATCAACGGGGGCCGCGCTGGTCGAGGCGGCAAGCGGCAACCGTGGCCTGCGAGCCGGCATCGTGATCACAACAAACAAAACGTTGATCAAGCCATAGCCCAAGAATCATCACCGACAGACAATGTTCACCGAAAAAGCTCGTATCCGATTTGGTTTCGATCGAGCTGATACTCCCGATGGCTTAGCTCGGCGCCTCAGCCGAATAGCACGTCCAGATGATCCGCAACGATGTGAATGAGCTAGGGGCGGGGCTGAAGCAGATCGGCTCACTGCTAGGTGAATGTTGGCCCACGCGTCCTTGTTCGTGGCGCGTTCTCAAGCCGCCGCCTGCAAGCAGCATTGACGCGGCTTTCAGGTGAGACAGCAGTTTTTCGGAAAATCGAACGTCGTGGACTCCCCGGTCGAGCGCTTTACGCGGGAGTACATCGTGTGGGAGTATGGCGGCTTCGAGGACCCTGACCTGAATGGTAGCCAAGTCGCTATAAGCAGACTGGAAGCCCCGGCATGAAGCTTCGGGGAGCATTTCAGATGAGCGCTGACCTCCTCGCAACGCCGGAATGGCGACCTGCGGGCCTGCCTTTGATCGTCCTGGGAGTTGCCTTGACCTTGAGCTGCGTGCTGCGTGGTGTGGTTGGACTACGAAAGGCGATAGGCCTACACCAACGTCATAAAGACCCCAGCCGCGGGTCTGATTCGTGGCTGGGGCAGTCTACTCACATCCATTGCTGGCGGATGCTCCCTCTCTAACATCGGCGGCACGCCTTCGTTCGATTTAGCTTCCGCTCGGATCAGCGGCCTCCTCAATCCTGCCCGTGGTGGCGCTCGCGGCGATGATGACAACGCCTCGCGATCACGCAACCGCGTAGCATTCAATAACGTCAAAGCAGCGCAGACAGTCCTACCGGTTACGACAGCAAACCTGCCATATGTTACTCATCCTCGACGGCCGCTCAGGACAATCGGTCCAAGAGCCGCCCAACATCGGGATGATGCTTGGCAGGGAGCACCCGCGCGTCCTGCCGTGATAGTGGCGGCCTTGGTGGCATTCGTCACCACGTTTGAGCGGGTCGAGACTACCACAGCTAAGGGCGAGGCCCCCACCGGCACTACTGGATTAGCCAAGCCCCGGCTGCCTCTGCAGCGCGCCCCGGGCCAGCCAGCAATAGGGAAGTAAGCGTCACCGAGATGGGCACAGGTGCCCCCTGTGCTGCTGCATCAGACTCGCAGCCTTTACCCAAAAACCGGACATTCGAATGAAAGCCAACTCGAAACACAAGGCGAAAGGGGGCGCGCAACGACAACCCCTCTGGGGAGGCTCTTCCACGTTCACGCTACCGTCTTTTGGGACTTGTATGGTCCTACCTCCGATTGCATACTCTTCCCGTTGTCGCCTGCATATTGTTTCAATAGTCATTGTTCGAGGTAGTAATGAGTAATCGAGGTCAGGTTTACAACTATTCGGCTATTCTCCGTGAGCGGGTCGAGGGGCTTATCGCATTATTTGGCGAACTGCAGACGCTCCGGCGACGCTTGCGAGCGGCTAACGCGAGAAGGATTGGCCGGCGTGTTTCGAAGGCCGTGCGGAGAAGAAGAGTTCTTCGGCGGTAATTGCTACCTCTCAATGCAGCGATCGCGTGTCCCCGCTTCGGCATTGATACGCAGCCGTATCAGGTCGCTTCACAAGCACCTGCAGCCATTACCAGCAACACCGAAGCTTTCGAGCAACACTTTCCCGGCACTTTGACCAGCGCGCGATTCTTAATTTGCGCCGTGTGGGCTGTCGTTCGGCTTGCAATATTGACCCCCTAAGCCGGGGATCGGCGTCCAAAATTGACCCCCTAGAGATTGGTCTGTTGCGCTGCCTGCTTTGGAACGAAGCAGGTGGTGGGGGATGCTGATCGTGGAGACGATTGCCCGGATCCGGCGCGAGCACTTCATCAAGGGCAAGACGATCAAGGAGATCGCCCGTGACCTGAAGGTGTCGCGCAACATGATCCAGCAAGCCGACAGGCTGCTTTGCGAAAGCTGGAACGAGCGGATGTGGAGTGACGGCGAACCGATCGATCCGTCGCCGACCATAGATCAGGCCGTGAACGGAGGCTTCCCCTGGCTGGAGATCAGGTGCGCGCGCTGCAAGACGTCAAGCGACGTTGATCTCGCGGCGATGAAGCACCCGCCGACCACCTTCGTGCACGATCTCGCCAGCCGGCTGCGCTGCCGCAAATGCGCCAAGGCGGGCCGGCGTCCATCCGCGACTCTGCTACAGTTGACTTGGCAGCCGCGTCACCCTCGAACCGAATCCTGACCGATGTGCAATCTTTATTCGATCACGACTAACCAAGCCGCGATCAGCGCGCTGTTCCGCGTCGTCAACCGATACGTCGGCAATCTGGCGCCGATGCC
>Ga0209758_1000855_pt1 | contig 42421 bp, 30 predicted proteins | sample AraplaMF_Col_mMF_FD_184258 | JGI IMG/M metagenome (GOLD analysis project Ga0209758, IMG submission 184258) | Arabidopsis root microbial communities from the University of North Carolina, USA - plate scrape MF_Col_mMF (SPAdes) (version 2) | ecosystem: Host-associated > Plants > Roots > Endosphere... | reverse complement strand
CACGACGATGACCGGCATCAGCAGCTTCAGATAGGCTGCGAAGGCGATGCCCTTCTGCGCCTCGGCGATGTCCTTGGCCCCGAGGGCGCGCTGGATGATGTACTGGTTGAAGCCCCAGTACGAGATGTTCATCACCCACAGGCCGCCGAACAGGACGCTGAGGCCGGGCAACTCCTTGTAGTGCGGGCTCGACTTGTCGAGGATCATCTTGAAGTGTTCGGGGAACTGGGTCGTCAGCTGGGTGAAACCGGCCACCACGCCGCCATCGCCGCCGATCTTGTTGAGCGACAGGTAGACGATGATCAGGCCGCCCATGACCAGCAGGGCCACCTGGACGATGTCGGTCAGGGCCACGGCCTTCAGGCCGCCCCACAGCTGATAGGCCAGGGCGAACACGCCGATGATCACCAGGGCGTACATCTGGTCGACGCCGGTCACCGTGTGTACGGCGATCGAGCCGAGCCACAGGATCGAGGTCAGGTTGACGAACACGTAGAGGCCCAGCCAGAACCAGGCCATCAGCGTCCGCACGCTGGGCCCGTACCGCTGCTCCAGGAACTGCGGCATGGTGCTGATGTTGTTCTTCAGGAAGATCGGCAGGAAGAACTTGCCGACGATCAGCAGGGTCAGGGCCGCCATCCACTCGTAGGAGGCGATGGCCAGGCCCAGGGCGTAGCCCGAGCCGCTCATGCCGATGATCTGCTCGGCGGAGATGTTGGCGGCGATCAGCGAGGCGCCGATCGCCCACCAGGGCAGGGCCTTGCCGGCCAGGAAGTAGTCGGTGGAGTCCTTCTTGTGGCCGCCCTTGTCGCGGCTGACCCACTGGGCCAGGCCGAAGATGGCGACGGCGTAGATCGCCAGGATGACGAAATCGATGGTTCTCACTGGGGTCCCCCCTTTAGGGCCATGTTCTCGTTGTAGCGCGTAAGACGGATCAGCTCGGGATCGCCGCGGTCCAGGCCGCGACCAGGGCCTTCGCCCGCTGGCCGACGTCCTGGGCCGTATAGCCCGGGCGGTAGAGTTCGCCGCCGACGCCGATGCCGGAGACGCCGGCCTCGATCCACGGCTTCAGATTGGCCGCGCCCACGCCGCCGACGGCGTAGACCGACACGTCCTTCGGCAGCACGTCGCGCACCGCCTTGATGTGGCCGGGACCGAAGGTGCCCGCCGGGAACAGCTTCAGCGAGCGGGCGCCGGCCTTGACGGCGGCGAAGGCCTCGCTGGGCGTGGCGAAGCCCGGCATCACGGTCAGGCCCAGGCCCACGGCGTGGCTGATGACGGCGGTGTCGATGTTCGGCGTGACGATCAGCTTGCCGCCGGCGCCGGCCACCTGGTCGACCACTTCGGGCGACAGAACGGTGCCGGCCCCGCACAGGGCCCGGTCGCCGAACGCGGCGCACAGCTTGCCGATGCTGACCAGGGGATCGGGCGAGTTCATCGGCACTTCGATGGCCTCGATCCCGGCCTCGACCAGGGCCGCGGCGATGTCGAGGATTTCCTCGGGCTTGACGCCCCTGAGGATGGCGACGATCGGCGGGGTCGTCGGGGCGGTCTGGAGGCTAGGCAAGGACATGAACTCCACGGTTCTGAGCTGTCGACAACGCTGTTAATCCGGCCAGGACGGCGGAATCGCCGTCGACGGCCACGCTGGAACCGCCATGGGCGGCGATGGCCTGGGCGTAGAGGGCGCCGAGGGCCGGCGCGCCGATCAGCGACACCTGGCCCAGGTCGCCAAACCAGCTCACGGTGCTCGCGGTGTCGCTTCCGATCAGCAGGCCCGACAGGAAGCCCATGGCCTCGGCCTTGGGCAGGCCGTCCAGAAGCTGCCGGCTGCGGGTCTCGAAAATCAGGTGCGGCAGGCGTGCGGGGCCCTGCTCGACGATCCGGGCGACGCCGCGGGCGAAGCCCTCCGGCGATTCGGGGCCGTCGCCGGGCGCGGCCTTGGCGAGGATCGAATGTTCGCGCAGCAGGGCGTAGAGCTCGCCGACCGGGGCGGTGAGGAAGCTGGTGATCGCCCCGTCCTCGACCACCACCCACTTGGTGTGGGTGCCGGGCAGGGCCAGCAGGTGGCGGCCCTCGGCGAGGTCGGGGTTCAGGGCCAGGGCGCCCAGGATCTGGGTCTCCTCGCCGCGCATCACGTCCGGCCCGCCCAGGGCGTTGCGGCACGACAGGCCCGGGACGATGGCGACCGGCAGGCCGTCGGCGTCAAGGTGCAGCAACCGCTCGCCGATATCGGCGGCGTTGGCCGGGCAGGGGGCGTAGGCCGCCTCGGCCCAGCCGTTGCGCGAGCCGACCATGCCGCACAGCAGGGCCAGGGACGGCCTGGCCTCGCGCCAGTCGCCGACCAGGTCCAGGAAGGTGTCGCGCGGCGAGGCCTTGAGCGCGCCGATGCCCGGGCCGTCGCGGCGGTCCAGCACGCTCTTGCCCTGGCGCAGATAGAGCCGCAGGCGCGAGGTGCCCCAGTCGCCGAAGATCGTGACGGAGTTGTCCATGGGATTCATCTAGTGCGACTCTCGGGTGACGACCGAGCCGCTGGCGCCGACCAGGAAGTCCAGGTCCGCGCCCTTGTCGGCGCCCAGCACGTGGTCGATGTAGAGCTTGGCGTAGCCGCGCGTCGCCTTGGGCGCCGGCGGATTGGCGCGCCAGGCGGCCAGGCGGGCCGAAAGTTCCTCGTCGGAGATCAGCAGGTTCAGCGACCGGGCCGGGCCGTCCAGTTCGATCTCGTCGCCAGTCCGGACGATGGCCAGCGGACCGCCGGCGTCGGACTCGGGCGAAACGTGCAGGATGACCGTGCCGAAGGCGGTGCCGCTCATGCGGGCGTCGCTGATGCGGACCATGTCCTTGACGCCCTTTTCCAGCAGCTTGGTCGGCAGCGGCATGTTGCCCACTTCCGGCATGCCCGGATAGCCCTTGGGGCCGCAGCCCTTGAGCACCAGGATCGAGGTCTCGTCGACGTCCAGGGCCGGGTCGTCGATACGGGCTCGGAAGTCCTCGATGGTCTCGAAGACCACGGCCTTGCCCCGGTGACTGCACAGTTCGGGGCTGGCGGCGCTGGGTTTCATGACCGCGCCGCCGGGGGCCAGGTTGCCGCGCAGCACCCAGATGCCGCTGTCGGGCTTCACCGGCGCTTCGACGCTGCGGATGACCTCGGGGTTGAACACCTCGGCCGTCTCGTACTGCTCGCCGATCCGACGACCGGAGACGGTCTGGGCCTCGGGGTTCAGGAACGGGGCCATCTGCTTCATCACCGCCGGCAGGCCGCCGGCATAGTGCAGGTCTTCCATCAGGAAGCGGCCCGAGGGCTGCAGGTCGACCAGCAGCGGCACGTCGCGCGACAGGTTGTCGAAGTCTTCCAGGCTCAGCTCGACGCCCAGCCGGCCGGCCAGGGCCAGCAGGTGGACCACGGCGTTGGTCGAGCCGCCGATCGCGGCGTGCACGCGCAGGGCGTTCTCGAAGGCGGCCCGGGTGGCGACCTGCGACATGGTCAGGCCGTCATGCACCATGCGCACGATGGTGCGGCCGGTATGGTGGGCCATGGCGGCGCGGCGGGCGTCCACCGCCGGGATCGAGGCGTTGTAGGGCAGGCACATGCCCATGGCCTCGACGATCGCGGCCATGGTCGAGGCGGTGCCCATGGTCATGCAGGTGCCGGGCGAGCGGCTCATGCCGCTCTCGGCCGACATGAATTCCGGCAGGGTCATCTCGCCGGCCCGGACGGCCTCCGAGAACTTCCACACGTCGGTGCCCGAGCCGATGTCCTTGCCGCGGAACTTGCCGTTCAGCATCGGACCGGTCGAGACGACGATGGTGGGCAGGTCGACGCTGGCCGCGCCCATCATCTGGCCCGGCGTGGTCTTGTCGCAGCCGCCCAGCAGCACGACGCCGTCGATCGGGTTGCCGCGGATCGACTCCTCGACGTCCATGGCCAGCAGGTTGCGGAACAGCATGGCGGTCGGCCGCATCTGGGTTTCGCCCAGCGACATCGCGGGGAACTCCAGCGGCAGGCCGCCGGCTTCCCACACGCCGCGCTTCACGTGCTCGGCGATGTCGCGCAGGCCCGCGTTGCAGGGGGTGATTTCCGACCAGGTGTTGCAGATGCCGATCACCGGCCGCCCGTCGAACACGTCGTCCGGCAGGCCCTGGCTCTTCATCCAGCTGCGATGGATGAACCCGTCGCGATCCAGCTTTCCATAGCTGTGACCGCTGCGGAACCGGCCGCCCCCGTTTCCCTGACTCATGACCCGCCCTAACGCCGCGGCCGAGCCGCTTCAAAACCCATTTAGCGCATTTATAGTATTATAGAGGCGGTCGCAAACTGCGGACGCCTCGGTAACACGTCACGCAAGACGACCTAGGGCTGATTTCCTTGAGTTTACGCGGGTTTGCTGCATGGCCTGTGGCGCAAAAGTCGCCCTCCGCGCTGAAATGATAGCGCTATCAATTTCGGCTTGTAAGTCGGAATTATATGACTAAAGGTCCCGCTTAGATCGTGTGACCGCCGTGCGCGGCGCACGTCACCGACGCCTTTGAGAGCGTCGGGACGGATCTCACCTCGGGGAAGGAAACCGCAATGTCGCCTCGTCAATCTCGTCGCAACGCCATGTTCTTGGGCGCGTCAGCGCTCGTCATCTGCGCCGCTCTGCCGGCCGTCGCCGCCGCTCAGGCGGCCCCGGCCCAGTCCGTCGATACGGTCGAAGAGATCGTCGTCACCGGCCAGCGCGCGGCCATCCAGTCGGCGCAGAAGCTGAAGCAGAACGCCGAGCAGATGGTCGATTCGATCACCTCGACCGACATCGGCGCCCTGCCCGACCGTAGCGTCACCGAGGCCCTGCAGCGCATCTCGGGCGTCACCATCGGCCGCACCTCGGATCCCCGCGACGCCGACCGCATCTCGGTCGAAGGCAGCGGCGTGCAGGTTCGCGGCCTCAGCTGGGTCCGCGGCGAACTGAACGGCCGCGACAGCTTCTCGGCCAAGGCCGGCCGCACCCTGAGCTTCGAAGACGTGCCGCCCGAGCTGATGGCCGGCGTCGACGTCTACAAGAACCCGTCGGCCGACCTCATCGAAGGCGGCGTGGGCGGCACGGTCAATCTGCGCACGCGCATGCCCTTCGATTCCAAGAAGAGCATCCTGGCCTATTCACTCGATTCCAGCTGGGGCGACCTGGCCCGGAAATGGGAGCCGAGCGGCTCGATCCTCTACAGCAACCGCTGGGACACCAATATCGGCGAGCTGGGCTTCCTGATCGACCTGTCCGACTCCAAGCTGAGCAGCCGCACCGACACCATGTCGGTCGACCCCTACAACGTCCGCACCAACCTGGTTCCGGGCAAGACGGTGTACGTCCCCGGCGGCTACGGCTATCGCAGCCTGGACTTCGAGCGCGAGCGCAAGGGCATCGACGCCGCCCTGCAATGGCGCCCCAACGAGCAGTGGGAAGCCACCTTGCACTTCATGCGCTCGTCGGCCTCGCAGGCCTCGACCGAACGGGCCAACGGCTTCAACCCCGGATCGAACAACGGCCCGATGGCCGGGACCAGCTTCACCTATGACGATACCGGCCACTTCCTGAAGGGCACGATGGCCGACACGAACGGCGGCACGAGCCTGGGGTCGTCGCTGATCGACACCCGCTTCGCCGATCGCAGCTCGGTGACTTCGGACTACTCGCTGAACCTGAAGTACAATCCCAACGACAAGTGGGCGTTCACCGCTGACATCCAGTACATCTACGCCAAGACCAAGACGGTCGATAACACCGCGTTCAACGCGCTGAACGGCTCGACCTTGCCGGCCACGCTGGATCTGACCGGGGACCTGCCCCAGATCACGGTCAATAACGACGCGGCCTTCCTGGCCAATCCGGCCAACTACTACCTGCAAGCGGCAATGGATCACCATGACCGCAACGACGCCGCCGAGTGGGCCGAGCGCTTCGACGGCGAATACAGCTTCGACGAGGGCAGCTGGCTGAAGTCGTTCCGCTTCGGCGTCCGCCATACCTTCCGCCAGGCCACCACCCGCGAAACCACCTACCGTTGGGACACGGTGGCGCCCAACTGGACCGGGTCGCCCTCGATCGATAATCTCCAGGGATACCAGGGCTATTACGGCCTGTTCTCGTTCGACAACTATTTCCGCGGCAAGACCAAGGTGCCCGCGGCGTTCGTGATGCCGAGCGCGGCCTTCGTGAACAACTACGGCGACACCTCGCAGGTGCTGCAACGGATCGCGCAGGCGAACGGCGGCGGCTGGCGCGCCTTCAACGGGGTCTTCGACGAGCAGACCCCGGCCGGCGGCAGGGGCAGCATCAACCACCAGAAGGAAGAGACCCTGGCGGCCTATGGCCTGCTGCGGTTCGGCCACGACGTCTCGCTGTGGGGCGACCAGCGCGAGATCGACGGCAACATCGGCCTGCGGGTCGTCAAGACCGAGAGCCAGGGCCAGGGCACCCAGGTCTTCCCGGTGAACAACGGCAGCAGCAGCTCCAACCTCCCGGCCGCCGACCAGGCGTTCGGAAACGGGGCCTCCAGCCCCTACAAGGGCGGCCGCGACTATGTGAGCGTCCTGCCCAGCCTGAACGTGCGCCTGAAGCTCACCCCGGAGATGTTCATCCGCTTCGCGACGGCCAAGTCCATCGTCCGTCCGGACTTCCAGCAACTGCAGCCGAACTACTCGATTTCGGCCGTCAACGGCATCATCAGCGGCGGAGTTTGCAGCAACAGCAATCCCTCCAACGCTCCGGTCAACTGCGTCTATCAATATACGGCCAACGCCGGTAACCCCGACCTGAAGCCGATCCGCTCGACCCAGTACGACCTGTCGTACGAGTGGTACTTCAACTCGACCGGCAGCTTGACGGCGACGATGTTCTACAAGGACATCTACAACTTCATCGCCAACAGCCCGACCAACCTCAGCTTCACCAACAACGGCGTGACCCGCACCGTCCAGGTGATCCAGCCGTACAACGCCGGCCATGGAAAGGTTAAGGGCTTCGAAGTCGCCTATCAGCAGTATTACGACTTCCTGCCCGGCGCGCTGCGCGGTTTCGGCGTGCAGGCCAACTTCACCTATATCGACAGCAAGGGCACGCGGAACGGGGCGGTCAACCCGTACGACAACACCCAGATCACCAACAGCGCGGCCGAGGACCTCCCGCTCGAGGGCATGTCGAAGACCAGTTACAACGTCGCGGCGCTCTACGACTTGGGCAAGGTCTCGGCGCGCCTGGCCTATAACTGGCGCGAGCGCTACCTGCTGACCACCACGGCCGCGAACATCAACATCCCGGCCTGGTACGACGACTACGGCCAGCTGGACGGCTCGGTGTTCTACACCGTCAACGACGCGCTGAAGATCGGCTTCCAGGCGGCGAACCTGGCCAACGCCAAGACCAAGATCCTGGTCAGCTATCCCGGCCGGCCCGAAGAGGGTCTGACGGGCCACAACTGGGTCACGGCGGATCGCCGCTACTCGATCGTGCTCCGCGGCACCTTCTAGGATCGCTTCGGCGAGCCTCTGAACAGCCCTCGTTCCGTCCCGGCCCCGCCGGGGCGGGGCGGGGGCTTTTTTATTCCGCGCGCCGAGAGAAGGCGTCTAGCCTGCCCGTCGCCATGCACGACCGGAAATCCGCGACATGACCAATCAAGCTCCTTCCAAGTTCGTCGTCGTCGGCGGCGGAACCGCCGGCTGGATCGCGGCGGCGACCCTGGCCCACGCCATGAAGGGCCGGGTCGGCGAGATCTGCGTGGTCGAGTCCGACGAGATCGGCACGGTCGGAGTCGGCGAGGCCACCATTCCGCCGATGCAGTTCCTCAACAGCCTGCTCGGCATCGACGAGATCGATTTCGTCAAGAAGACCCAGGCGACCTTCAAGCTGGGCATCGAGTTTCGCGACTGGACCCGCCAGGGCCACACCTATTTCCACCCCTTCGGCCCGCACGGCATGACGATCGACGCCGTGTCGTTCCATCACTACTGGATGCGGCTGCGCCAGCATGGCGACACCAGCGCGATCGACGACTACTCGCTGGCGACGGTCGCGGCGCGGATGGGCAAGTTCGTCATCCCGCCCCGCGACCTGCCGCCCGAACTGCCCCAGTTGAGCTACGCCTATCATTTCGACGCCGGCCTCTACGCCCGCTACCTGCGCGACTACGCTGAAAAGCGCGGGGTCAGGCGCATCGAGGGCAGGATCGTCGAGGTCAAGCAGCGCGCCGCCGACGGCTTCATCGAAGCCGTGGAACTGGAAGGCGGCAAGCGGATCGAGGGCGACTTTTTCATCGACTGCTCGGGTTTCCGCGGCCTGCTGATCGAACAGACCCTGAAGACCGGTTACGAGGACTGGACGCACTGGCTGCCCTGCGACCGGGCCCTGGCCGTACCCTGCGACAGCGTCTCGCCGAGGACGCCCTACACCCGCTCGACCGCGCGCGCGGCCGGCTGGCAGTGGCGCATCCCGTTGCAGCACCGGATCGGCAACGGCTACGTCTATTCCAGCCCGTTCATCAGCGACGACGAGGCCGCCGCCACCCTGATGGCCAATCTGGACGGGGCGCCGCGCGCCGAGCCGCGGCTGCTGCGCTTCACCACCGGCCGCCGCAAGAAGGCCTGGAACAAGAACGTCGTGGCCCTGGGCCTGGCCAGCGGCTTCATGGAGCCGCTGGAATCGACCAGCATCCACCTGATCCAGACCGGCGTCTTCCGCCTGCTGTCCCTGCTGCCGATGGGCGGCCACGACGAGGCCACGGTCGAGGAATACAATCGCCTGTCGAAGATCGAATACGAGCAGATCCGCGACTTCATCATCCTGCACTACAAGGCCACCGAGCGGGACGATTCCGAGCTGTGGCGCTATTGCAAGGACATGGCGATCCCCGACAGCCTGGCGCACAAGATCGAGCTGTTCCGGGCCCGCGGCCGGATCGCCCGGTTCGACGACCAGCTGTTCGTCGAGCCCAGCTGGCTGGCGGTGTTCATGGGCCAGGGCGTCGAACCCAACCACTATGACCGCCTGGCCGACGTGCCGCCCCTGGCCGACATCGAGCGCCGGCTGGCCGGCGTCCGCCAGACCATCGCCCAGATCTGCCAGGGTCTTCCGACCCATGACGAGTTCATCGCCCGCCATTGCAAGGCCGAACCGTTGGGCTGACCATGGGGCCTGCAATCGGCTTGCAAAGCCGATTGGCTCGGCGACTTGTCGTATTTATATGGTAGCGGTAACGAAGCCGTCGCGGCGAATTTCGCGAGACTGACGGTCAATTGGGAGGGGACGGTTTGCGGTTCCACAAGACGATGGCCGGCGACGGCGCGAAGATCTCCGCCCGTGGCGCGGCGGGCGCCCTGATAGCCCTGTGCGCGGCCGCGGTGCTGGGCGCGGGCCCGGCCTTCGCCGCCGACGCGCCGATCCCGAAGCTGGTCGAAAAGGGCGGCCGCCACGCCCTGATGGTCGACGGCGCGCCGTTCCTGATGCTGGGCGTCCAGGCCAATAACGCCGCCAACTATCCCTCGCAGCTGCCCAAGGTGTGGCCGGCGGTGCAGGCGATGCACGCCAACACCCTGGAGATCCCGGTCGCCTGGGAGCAGATCGAGCCGGTCGAGGGCCAGTTCGACTTCTCCTATGTCGACGTGCTGCTGAAACAGGCCCGCGAGAAGGACGTGAAGCTGGTTCTGCTGTGGTTCGGCACCTGGAAGAACAACGGCCCGCAATACGCGCCCGAATGGGTCAAGCTGGACAACAAGCGCTTCCCGCGGGTGATCAACGCCAAGGGCGAGGTCAAGAACTCGCTGTCGCCGCACTTCCCCGCCACGCTGGAGGCCGACAAGAAGGCCTTCGTCGCCCTGATGCGCCACCTGAAGGCGGCCGATCCGGATCACACGGTGATCATGATCCAGCCCGAGAACGAGACCGGCACCTACAGCGCCGTTCGCGACTATTCTCCCACCGCCCAGAAGCTGTTCGAAGGCCCCGTGCCGGCCCAACTGGTCAAGGCCATGGGCAAGAAGCCGGGAACCTGGACGGCGGTGTTCGGCAAGGATGCGGACGAGTTCTTCCATGCCTGGTCGATCGGCCGGTTCGTCGACGAGGTCGCCGCGGCCGGCAAGCGCGAGCTGCCGCTGCCGATGTACGTCAACGCCGCCCTGCGCGACCCCTTCAAGTATCAGGACCCGTTCACCTATTCGTCAGGCGGGCCGACCTGGAACGTGCTGGACGTCTGGAAGGCCGCCGCGCCGTCGATCGACGCGCTCGCGCCCGACATCTACATGCGCGAGAGCGCCAGCGTCCGGAAGACGCTGGAGCAGTACGGCCGTCCCGACAACGCCCTGTTCGTGCCCGAGATCGGCAGCGACAAGGCCTATGCCCGCTATGTCTACGACGTGCTGGGCCGCCACGGGATCGGCTTCTCGCCGTTCGGCCTCGACTACACCGGCTATTCCAACTACCCGCTCGGCGCCAAGCAGGTGGACGCCGAGACCCTGGAAAACTTCGGCGTGCACTATCGCCTGCTGGCCCCCATGGCCCGCGAGTGGGCCAGGCTGTCGTTCACCAGCGACGTCTGGGGCGTGGGCGAGGCCGACGACCGCAAGGCCGAGACCCTGAAGCTGGGCGACCGCTGGACCGCCACCATCTCGTACGGCGAATGGCAGTTCGGCTCGATCGAGGCCCCCTGGATGTCCAAGGCCGAGAAGCAGCCGAACCGCGAGATCCCGGACGGCGGCGCCCTGATCGCCCGGTTGTCGGCCAACGAGTTCCTGGTCACCGGCTATCGCGCCCGCGTCACCTTCGGCTCGGCCAAGGACGAGCGGTTCATGCTGGCCCGCGTCGAGGAAGGCCACTTCGAGAACGGCCAGTGGGTGTTCGACCGCGTGTGGAACGGCGACCAGAGCGACTACGGCCTGAACCTGACCACCCTGCCGCAGGTGCTGAAGGTCAAGCTGGCCACCTACTGACGTCCGCAATTCAAGCGCCGATCCCGATGTTCACCGGGATCGGCGGCGATAAAAATCAGAAATCCTAGGGGAAGAACTCAATGCGCATGCTGCCCAAGGCCCTCCTCGCTGGCCTTTCCCTCGCCCTCCTGGCCTCGACCAGCGCCCTGGCGCTGGACGGCGCCTTCGAGAAGACCGCCGACGGAGTGATCGTCACGCCCGCTTCGGGGCCCGCCAAGAAGGTGCGGCTGCAGGTGATGGGCGAGCGCATCATCCATGTCACCGCCACCCCGACCGACAGCCTCGACACGCCCCCCAGCCTGATGGTGACCGCCAAGCCGGGCGGCGCGTTCACGGTGGCGGAGGCGGGCGGCAAGGTCGTGGTCAAGGCCGGCAAGGCCTCGGCCGAGGTCTCGCTGGCCGACGGCCAGGTCAGCTTCCGCGACGCGGCCGGCAAGCTGGTCCTGGCCGAGAACGGCCGGCGTCCGTTCAAGACCGAGACCATCGACGGCAAGACCTTCTACAGCGTCAGCCAGCAGCTCAATCCGGGCACGGACGAGGCCTTCTACGGCCTGGGCCAGCACCAGAACGGCCAGATGAACTACAATGGCCAGGACGTCGAACTGGCGCAGTACAACCGTGACATCGCCGTGCCGTTCGTGCTGTCCACCCGCAACTACGGCCTGCTGTGGGAAAACAACGGCATCACCCGCTTCGGCGACCCGACGCCCTATGACGTGGCCTCGCGCGACCTGAAGATCTTCGACGCGGCCGGCAAGGCCGGCGGCTTCACGGCCAGGTATTACGTCAAGGGCGAGCTGAAGCTGACCCGGACCGAGAAGGACATCGACTACCGCTTCCTGAAGGACCTGCCCAACTGGCCTGCCGAGCTGACCGGCCCCGACAAGAAACCGGTCAAGGGCGCCACCGTGGTCTGGGAAGGTTCGGTCGAACCCTCGGTCAGCGGCGTCCAGAAGTTCAAGCTCTACTCGTCCAGCTACGCCAAGGTTTATGTCGACGGCAATCTTGTCATCGACAGGTGGCGGCAGAACTGGAACCCGTGGTTCCACAACTTCACCGCCCCGATGAAGGCCGGGAGCCGCCACAAGATCCGCGTCGAATGGGATCCCAACGAGGGCTATATCGGCCTGTTGCACAACAACCCGATCCCGGCGGCCGACCAGAAGTCGCTGACCATGACCTCCGACGTCGCCCATGCGGTCGACTACTACTTCGTGACGGGCGGCGACCTGGACCAGGTGGTGGGCGGCTATCGCGAACTGACCGGCAAGGCCGTGGCCCTGCCGCGCTGGGCCTACGGCTTCTGGCAGAGCCGCCAGCGCTACGAGACCCAGGACCAGATCGTCGGGGTGCTCAAGGAATACCGTGACCGCAAGCTGCCGATCGACAACGTCGTCATGGACTGGCGCTACTGGAAGGACGACGCCTGGGGCAGCCACAAGTTCGACGAAACCCGCTTCGCCGATCCCAAGAAGATGGTGGACGACATCCACGCGATGAACGGCCACATCATGATCTCGATCTGGCCGAAGTTCTATCCGACCACGGATCACTTCAAGGAGCTCGACGCCAAGGGCTTCATGTACAAGCGCAACATCGAGCAGGGCGCGCTGGACTGGGTCGGTCCGGGCTATCTGAACTCGTTCTACGATCCCTATCCGAAGGAAGCGCGCGACATCTACTGGCGCCAGGTCAAGGAAAGCCTGAAGGGCTTCGGCATCGACGCCTGGTGGATGGATAGCGACGAGCCGGACATGCACTCCAACCTCGACATCCCCGAGCGCACCCTGCGCATGGGGCCGACGGCGATCGGGCCGGGCGCGGAGTTCTTCAACTCCTATCCGCTGATCCACACCCAGGGGGTGTTCGAGGGCGAGCGCCAGCTGGATCCCGACAAGCGCAGCTTCATTCTGTCGCGCTCGGGCTTCGGCGGCATCCAGCGCAACGGCGTGGCCCTGTGGAGCGGCGACGTGGTCGCGCGCTGGGACGACCTGAAGGACCAGATCTCGGCCGGGGTGAACCTGTCGATGTCGGGCATTCCCAACTGGACCACCGACATCGGCGGCTTCTCGGTCGAGGATCGCTACACCAACAAGGACCCGGCCCACTGGGCCGAATGGCAGGAGCTGAACCTGCGCTGGTTCCAGTTCGGCGCCTTCAGCCCGTTGTTCCGCAGCCACGGCGAGACGCCCTTCCGCGAGATCTACAACCTCGCCGACGAGGGGACTGAGGTCTACAAGAGCTTGGCCTGGTACGACGAACTCCGTTACCGGCTGATGCCCTATGTCTACACCCTGGCGGCCGACACCTATCAGCGCGACGGGATCATGATGCGCGGCCTGGTGATGGACTTCCCGGCCGACAAGACCGCGCGCGAGGTCAATGACGAGTACCTGTTCGGCAAGGCGTTCCTGGTCGCCCCCGTGACGCAGTTCAAGGCGCGCTCGCGGCCGGTCTACCTGCCGGCGGGAGCCAGCTGGTACGACTTCGAGAGCGGCAAGGCGTTCAAGGGCGGCCAGACCATCAAGGCTGATGCGCCGCTGTCGCGCATGCCGCTGTTCGTGAAGGCCGGCTCGATCGTGCCGACCACGGTGGTCCAGCAATATGTCGGCGAGCAGCCCGACGCCCCGCTGACCGTGGTGGTCTATACGGGCGCCGACGGGACGTTCGAGCTCTACGAGGACGACGGCCTCAGCAACGGCTACGCCCGCGGCGCCTGGAGCCGGATCCCGATGAGCTTCGACAACGCCACCGGCCGCCTGACCATCGGTGCGCGCTCGGGGTCGTTCAAGGGCATGGTCGACAAGCGGACGATCAAGGTCCGCTTCATCGGCGGCGGGGCCAAGCCGGTCGACTTCGACGCGGTGGATCAGACCGTGGAGTACGCCGGCCAGCCGGTGGTGGTGACGCGGAAGTAGGGCAAGTGGCTCACGCCCTTGCCCCCTACGGGTCGCTTCGCGACCGTCTTCCCCCAGAGGGGGAAGAGCCTGAAGCGTCAGGGCTCCGCCCCCTATGGGGGCGGACAGACCGCGAAGCGGTCAGGTGGGGGCAAGGGCGTGAGCCGCTGCCCTAAGCCTGCACCACCAGCTTGCGCGTGATCAGCTCGGCCGCGTTCACGCGCTCGCCGCCCGGCTCCATCACTTCCAGGTGCACGTGGTTGGTGATCCCGGGATAGTGCTTCTGCAGGCTCTCGACGCTGCCGATCGTCTCGCCCAGGCGCACCGTCTGGCCGACCTCGACGCCGGGGGTCACGTAGAAGGCGCGGGCCACGTAGCCCAGGGCCGGGTTGCTGATCTCGACGAACTTCAGGTCGCTGGACCCGGCGTAGGCATAGCCGATCTTGGTCACATAGCCGGAGATCGGGGCGTGGACGTCCTGGCCGGCCGTGGCCACGTAGTCGACGCCCTCATGGCTGCGCGAGCCGCCGTCGCGGCGGGCGCCGAACTGGCCGTCGCCGAACTCGTCGTGGCCGCGCGGGAGACCGCCCGTGGGGTTGGCGAAGTCGGGGGCGCCGTCGCCGTCGATGTCCGAGCCGCTCCAGACCAGCTCTTTCCGAACCGGTCTTTGCGGCTTGGCGGCCATCTCGGCCAGCAGGCGCTGGACGACCGGCGACGGGCCTTTGGCCTTGTGCGGGTTCTCCATCGCCGCCACCACCATCGGAGCGAAGACCAGGGCCAGGCCCAGCGCGCCACGCGCCCAAGGGACGAGTCTGTGCGGGGCGAGTGTCTTCGCATCTGATGCTTGCATCAAATCGTCCTGAAGTTGTTCGTGGATCGTTTCGGAGTGTTGGGCGTTTTGGTCGGTTAATCGCCAGATAAGGCGAAGACATGGCAAGCCAAGTGCGACCTGCGGTCGCGCGCGTATACGGTTGTGCTTGAAGCTCTACTGAACGTTGTTAGCGGTCAGTTGGCCGGACCAGGTGCAGGGCTATGGCCAATGCTCTGGTTTCGGCGGGAATATCAAGCGTCGCCGTCTCGCCCGCGTCGATAAGGACCGCGTCCAGTTCGGCGAGATCCCCTATGTCTTCCAGCAGCACGACGAGCATCGGCCCGTCCGGGGCCGCGCCGGGATCGCCGCGCCAGGGCGCGACCCGCGCTGTCCAGGCGCCACGCCGGACCATGACGTTGAGGTCGCGGATCGGGCCGGCGGCGAGGCGCGCGGCGACGGCGGCCTCGCCCGGGAAGGCGAAGGGCGCGCCGGGCTCCAGCCGGACCGTCCGGCCCTCGATCTCCAGCGCCAGGCCGTCGCCGGCGATCACCGTCAACACCCGGTCGACGCCGGGAAAGGCCGAGAACGCCCCGTCGGCGGCGATGTCGGCCAGGCTGACCCGCCAGTCGAAGGCGTCCAGGCCCGCGCCCGGCGGCCAGGCGGCGACCTCGCGGGTGACGCCGCCGCCGTTCTTCCACGGCGTGGCGATCCGGTCGGCGGCGCGCAGGATCCGCACTACAGGATGCCCGGGAGGTCCAGCCCATGCTCCCGGGCGCAGTCCCGGGCGATGTCGTAGCCGGCGTCGGCATGGCGCATCACGCCGCTGGCCGGGTCGTTCCACAGCACGCGCGCGATGCGCCTGGCGGCGGCTTCCGTGCCGTCGCAGACGATGACCATCCCCGCATGCTGCGAAAAGCCCATGCCCACCCCGCCGCCGTGGTGCAGCGACACCCAGGTGGCGCCCGAGGCGGTGTTGAGCAGGGCGTTCAGCAGGGGCCAGTCCGACACCGCGTCCGAGCCGTCCATCATCCCCTCGGTCTCGCGGTTGGGCGAGGCGACCGAGCCGGAGTCCAGGTGGTCGCGGCCGATCACCACCGGGGCCTTCAGTTCGCCCGAGGCGACCATGGCGTTGAACGCCAGGCCCAGCCAGTGGCGATCGCCCAGGCCCACCCAGCAGATCCGGGCGGGCAGGCCCTGGAACTTGATCTTCTCGGCGGCCATGTCGAGCCAGTGGTGCAGGTGGGGATTGTCGGGGATCAGCTCCTTGACCTTGGCGTCGGTCTTGCGGATGTCCTCCGGATCGCCCGACAGCGCCGCCCAGCGGAACGGCCCGACGCCCCGGCAGAACAGCGGGCGGATGTAGGCCGGCACGAAGCCGGGGAAGTCGAAGGCGTTGGTCACGCCTTCCTCCAGCGCCATCTGGCGGATGTTGTTGCCGTAGTCGACCGTGGGCACGCCGGCGGCCTGGAAGTCGAGCATGGCCTTGACGTGCACGGCCATCGAGGCGCGGGCGGCGTGGTTCACCGTTTCGGGCTCTCGCTCCTTGGCCGCCGCCCACTGGTCCAGGGTCCAGCCGGCCGGCAGGTAGCCGTTGATCGGGTCGTGGGCGCTGGTCTGGTCGGTCAGCAGGTCGGGGCGGACGCCGGCGGCGAACATCGCCGGCAGCAGCTCGGCGGCGTTGCCCAGCAGGCCGACCGAGATCGGAGTGCGGTTTCGACAGGACTCCTCGATCCAGGCCAGGGCTTCGTCCAGGCGCTCGGTGGCCTTGTCGAGATAGCCGGTGCGCAGGCGCATCTCGATCCGCGAGGGCTGGCACTCGATGGCCAGGCACGAGGCCCCGGCCATCACCGCCGCCAGCGGCTGGGCCCCGCCCATGCCGCCCAGGCCGGCGGTCAGCAGCCACTTGCCGGCCAGGTCGCCGCCATGATGCTGGCGGCCCATCTCGACGAAGGTCTCGTAGGTGCCCTGAACGATGCCCTGGGCGCCGATATAGATCCACGAGCCGGCGGTCATCTGGCCGTACATGGCCAGGCCCTTGCGATCCAGTTCGTTGAAATGCTCCCAGGTCGCCCAGCGCGGCACCAGGTTGGAATTGGCGATCAGCACGCGCGGCGCGTCGGGATGGGTGCGGAACACGCCGACCGGCTTGCCCGACTGGACCAGCAGGGTCTCGTCGTCCTCCAGCCGGCGCAGGGTCTCGACGATCTTGTCGTAGCTCTCCCAGTCTCGCGCCGCGCGGCCGATGCCGCCATAGACCACCAGCTCCTCGGGCCGCTCGGCGACGTCGGGATGCAGGTTGTTCATCAGCATCCGCAGCGGGGCCTCGGTCAGCCAGGACCTGGCGGTGAGTTCCGTGCCTGTAGCGGGGCGGATGACGCGGGTGTTGTCGAGGCGGGTCATGCTGAAGTCTCGAGCGTTGAAAGGGCTGTTCTTCTCCTCACCCGCGCAGCGGGGGAGGTGGCGCGATGCGAACACGCATCGTGACGGAGGGGGCGTCGCGGCGGTGGCGGACGCCTCCACCGTCCGCTTCGCGGCCACCTCCCCCGTTTCACGGGGGAGGAGCGGTTGAGGCGAAGGCGAGGCACGCCTTCAGCACGTCGGTGAGGGCGGCGCGCAGCGGCGCGGCGCGGGCGGGATCGTAGGGCGTCGGCCAGGTCTCGGGCGTTAGGACCGCCGGCTCGTCGATATAGCCGCGGCAGGCCAGCTCCATCTGGACGGCGTGGACCCCGGTTTCCGGCCGGCCATACCGGCGGGTGATCCAGCCGCCCTTGAACCGGCCGTCGGTGACGCGCGGCAGGCCCGTGGCGTCGCAGGCGGCCTCGAGCGCGCGGGCCAGTCCCGGATCGCAGGCCGCGCCGCTGTTGGTGCCGATGTTGAACTGCGGCAGCTCGCCGTCGAACAGCCGCGGCGCCCGCGAGCGGATCGAGTGGGCGTCGTACAGCACCACCTTGCCGTAGCGCGCCGCCAGTCGGTCGAGCTCGGCCTGGAGGTCGGCGTGGTACGGATCGAAGAAGCTGGCCCGGCGCTCGGCGATCTCGGCCGGGTCGGGCTCCTCGCCGGGGCGATAGAGGGGCTCGCCGTCGAAGGTGTCGACCGGGCACAGGCCGGTGGTGGCCTGGCCGGGATACAGCGACACGCCCAACGGATCGCGGTTGACGTCGATCACCGTGCGCGAGATCTCGGTGCGCACCACCGTGGCGTCCAGGCCGTCGGCGAAGGCGTAGAGCTCGCCCAGCCACCAGTCGGCGTCCTTGCGGGCCAGCCACGGCGAGGCCAGCCGCGCCTCTATGGGGGATGGGATCAGCGTGCCCGCGTGCGGGATGCTGACGACCAGCGGGGCCTCGCCGCGGGTGATGTGGAGCCAGTCGCTCATGCTACCGCTCGGACAAACGCAGTGCGTCCTTCGAGGCTCGCCTGCGGCTCGCACCTCAGGAAGAGGAAGTCAGCACCAACGCTCCTCATCCTGAGGCGCCCGCGCAGCGGGCTTCGAAGGACGCACGGCGCTTGAGTGCTCATCCTTCCACGCCCGGCAACGCGATGGCCGAAGCCGCCGCCACGACCGCCCCCGACCGCACCAGGGCGTTGGCGGCTTCCAGGTCCGGATGGAAGTGGCGGTCGTCCGACAGGTGCGGAACCTGGGCGCGCAGCGCCCGCCGCACCGCCTCCAGGGCCGGGCTCGAGGCCAGGGGCGCATGGAAGTCGCAGCCCTGCGCCGCCGCCAGCAGTTCGATGCCGATCACCGCCTCGGCCGCCTCGACCATGGCCAGCAGGCGCCGCGCGCCGTGGGCGGCCATCGACACGTGGTCCTCCTGGTTGGCCGAGGTCGGGATCGAGTCGACGCTGGCCGGATAGGCCTTCTGCTTGTTCTCCGAGACCAGGGCCGCGGCCGTGACCTGGGGGATCATGAAGCCGGAGTTCAGGCCCGGCTTGGGGGTCAGGAAGGCCGGCAGGCCCGATAGCGCCGGGTCGACCAGCATGGCGATGCGGCGCTCGGCGATCGAGCCGATCTCGCAGACCGCCAGGGCGATCATGTCGGCGGCGAAGGCCACCGGCTCGGCGTGGAAGTTGCCGCCCGACAGGGCCTCGTCGGTTTCCGGGAAGATCAGCGGGTTGTCCGAAACGCCGTTGGCCTCGGTGGCCAGGGTCGCCGCCGCCTGGCGCAGCACGTCGAGCGCCGCGCCCATCACCTGCGGCTGGCAGCGCAGGCAGTAGGGGTCCTGCACCCGCGTGTCGCCCTCGCGGTGGGAGTCGCGGATCGCCGAGCCGGCCATCAGGGCGCGTAGGGCGGCGGCGGTCTCGATCTGGCCAGGCTGGCGGCGCAGGACGTGGATGCGCGGGTCGAACGGGGTGTCCGAGCCCTTGGCCGCCTCGGTGGCCAGGGCGCCGGTGACCAGGGCCGACTGGAACAATCGCTCGGCGTCGAACAGGGCGGCCAGGGCGTTGGCGGTCGAGAACTGGGTGCCGTTCAGCAGGGCCAGGCCTTCCTTGGGACCCAGCGTCAGGGGCTTCAGGCCCGCTTCGGCGAGAGCCTGGCCGGCTGGGAGGCGACGGTCGCCCACGAAGATCTCGCCGACCCCGATCAGGGTCGCGGCCATGTGGGCCAGCGGGGCCAGGTCGCCCGAGGCCCCGACCGAGCCCTGGCACGGCGTGACCGGCGTCAGCCCCTTCACGAGCATCGCTTCCAGCAGGTCGGTCGTCGCCGGCCGCACGCCCGACGCGCCCTGGGCCAGGCTGGCCAGCTTCAGGGCCATCATCAGCCGGACCACGGGGACCGGCGACGGCGCGCCCGTGCCGGCGGCGTGCGACAGCACGATGTTGCGCTGCAGGGTCTCCAGGTCGGCATCGCCGATCCGCACGCTGGCCAGCTTTCCGAAGCCGGTGTTGATGCCGTAGACCGGCGCGCCCTTGGCCAGGATGCGCTCGACGGCGGCGGCGCTCCGCGCGATCACCGGCGCCGCGCCGGGATGGAGGCGAGCGGGGGCACCGCGATAGACGGCCTTCCAATCGGCCAGGCTGACTTCACCGGGGGTGAGAACGACTTCGATCACTTACAGGCCCTTCCAGACGCGCGCATGGAGCGGGTTGAAGCCCATGCGGTAGACAAGTTCGGCGGGACGCTCGATGTCCCAGACGGCCAGGTCGCAGGCCTTGCCGGCCTCGAGCGTCCCAAGGCTGTCGAGGCGGCCCAACGCCCGCGCCGCCTCGCGCGTGACGCCGGCCAGGCATTCGTCGACGGTCATCCGGAACAGGGTGGCGGCCATGTTCATCGTCAGCAGCAGGCTGGTCAGGGGCGAGGTGCCGGGGTTGCAGTCCGTCGCCAGGGCCATCGGCACGCCGGCGGTGCGCAGGGCGTGGATGGGCGGCAGCTTGGTCTCGCGCACGAAGTAGAAGGCCCCGGGCAGCAGCACCGCCGTCGTGCCGGCCTGGGCCATGGCCGCGATCCCGGCCTCGTCCAGATACTCCAGGTGGTCGGCCGACAGCGCCCCGAACCCGGCCGCCAGGGCCGCGCCGTTCTGGTTCGACAGCTGCTCGGCGTGCAGCTTGACCGGCAGGCCGTGCTCGCGCGCCGCCTCGAACACCCGGCGGGTCTGGGCGGGGGTGAAGCCGATGCCCTCGCAGAAGGCGTCGACCGCGTCGGCCAGGCCCCATCCCCCGAATTCAGGGGCGGCGACGGCGGGGATCATCTGGAAGCAGACATGGTCGATATAGTCGTCGGGGGCGTCGGCATATTCCGGCGGCAGGGCGTGGGCGCCGAGGAAGGTGGTGGTCACCGACACCGGGCGGGCCTCGGCCAGGGCGCGGGCGGCGCGCAGGCTCTTCAGCTCGTCGCCCAGCGACAGGCCGTAGCCGGACTTGATCTCGATGGTGGTCAGGCCCTCGGCGATCAGGGCGTCCAGGCGGGGCAGGGCGCTGGCGACCAGCTCGGCTTGCGACGCCGCGCGAGTGGCTCTCATGGTCGAGACGATGCCGCCGCCGGCCCGGGCGATCTCCTCGTACGAGGCGCCGGCCAGTCGCAGCTCGAACTCGTGGGCGCGGTCGCCGCCGAACACCAGGTGGGTGTGGGGATCGATCAGGCCGGGCGTGATCCAGCGGCCCTCGCAGTCGATCGTCTCGCGGGCCTCGAAGGCGGGGGCTTCGGCGGCGGGGCCGGCATAGGCGATGCGGCCGTCCAGGCTGGCGACGACGCCGTCCTCGACCGCGCCGATTCCCGGCTGGCCCGGCGCGAAAGTGGCCAGGCGGGCCTTGCCCCACACCCGATCGCAGCGCATGGCCTGGGATCTCCCGACGCCGGTCCGGTCTCTTGCCGACGGCTTCAATATGTATAGACATATTCGCGCGACCCGAGGATTGTCCAGTGACCGACGACGAGTTTCCGCCGGAACCCGAGGCGGACGACGCTCCGATCTACACGCCGCCGCAGACGGTCGAGGCCCGAGCCGAGCCGGCTCCGCGGCCCGCGCCGGAGCCTGGGCCCGAGCGCGCGCAACCGGCCGGTCCCCAGACCCTGTGGTTCGAGCAGGCCCTGCTAGCCGACGGCTGGGCGAAGGGCGTGCGGTTCACGATCGCCGATGGCATGATCAGCCGGGTCGACACCGACGTGGCCCGCCAGCCCGGAGAAACCGCCCACGGCCCGTGCCTGCCCGGCCTGCCCAACCTGCACAGCCACGCCTTCCAGCGCGCCATGGCCGGTCTGACGGAGACGCGCGGCCCGCCCAACAGCAAGGGCGGCGTCGACAGCTTCTGGACCTGGCGCGAGCTGATGTACCGCTTCGTCGACCGGCTGGGTCCCGACGAGGTCCAGGCTATCGCCGCCCTGGCCTACATGGAGATGCTGGAGACCGGCTCGACCCGGGTCGGCGAGTTCCATTACCTGCATCACGACAAGGACGGCGGCGCTTACGCCGACCCCGCCGAGATGGCCACGCGGCTCGCGGCGGCGGCGGACGAGACCGGCATTGGCCTGACCCTGCTGCCGGTGTTCTACGCCCACGCCGGGTTCGGCGGCGTCGCGCCGGGCGAGGGGCAGCGGCGGTTCATCCACGACGTGGACGGCTATGGCCGGCTGGTCGAGGCCAGCCGCGCGGCGGTCGCGAGCCTGGCCGACGCGGTGGTCGGGATCGCGCCGCACAGCCTGCGGGCGGTGACGGGCGAGGAACTGACGGCGATCCTGCCGCTGGCGGGCGCGGGTCCGATCCACATCCACATCGCCGAACAGACCCGGGAGGTCGACGACTGCCTGGCCGCCACCGGCGCGCGGCCGGTGCGCTGGCTGATGAACAACGCGCCGGTCGACAAGCGCTGGTGCCTGGTCCACGCCACCCACCTGAACGCCATGGAGACCGAGCGCCTGGCCAAGAGCGGCGCGGTCGCGGGCCTGTGCCCGATCACCGAGGCCAATCTGGGCGACGGCGTCTTTCCGGCCCACGATTATCTGGCGGCCGGCGGGGCGTTCGGGATCGGTTCGGACAGCAATGTGCTGATCGACGCGGCCGAGGAGCTGCGGACCCTGGAATACGCCCAGCGCCTGACGCGGCGGGCCCGAAGCGTGCTGGCCCGGGCGCCGGGCGGTTCGACCGGCGGCGAGCTGTTCCGGGCGGCGGTCGATGGGGGCGCCCAGGCCCTGGGCGTCGCCGGCGGCCTGCGGCGGGGGCGGGCCGCCGACTTCACGACCCTGGACCGCGCCCATCCGGCGATGGTCGGCCGCGACGGCGACGCCCTGCTGGACAGCCTGGTGTTCGCCGGGCGGCACGGGGCGATCGACGGCGTCTGGCGTGGCGGCCGCCAGGTCGTCAGCGGCGGCCGCCACCACGCCCGCGACGCCATCCTCGCCCGCTACCGGATCGCCTTGGGGAGCGTGCTGGCTTGAGCGGGAACGAAGGGACGCTGTCCCAGCGCATCCGGGGCGAGGTAGAGGACCTGATCCGTTCGGGCGCCTGGGCGCCGGGCCGCAAGGTCCCGTCCGAGGCCGAGCTGATGGCCCGGTTCGGCTGCTCGCGGATGACCGTCAACAAGGCGATGTCGGCCCTGGCGGACGAGGGGTTGATCGTCCGCCGTCGCCGCGCCGGCTCGTTCGTGGCCCGGCCGCGCGTGCATTCCACCGTGCTCGACATCCCCGACATCCAGGCGCAGATCGTGGCGCGCGGCGAGGCCTATCGCTTCGACCTGCTGGACAGGCGGCGGCGCAAGGCCCGGGCGGTGGACACGGACGAGATGGCCCTGGCGGCCGGCGGCCCGCTGCTGGCGCTGCGCGGCGTGCACGTCGCCGGCGACCGGCCGTTCGCCCTGGAAGACCGCCTGATCAGCCTGGCCGCCGTGCCGGAGGCCGCCGATCTCGATTTCGCCGACGAGTCGCCGGGCGCCTGGCTGTTGCACCACGTGCCCTGGACCGAGGCCGAGAACCGGATCAGCGCGGTCGGGGCCGACCCGGCGACGGCGGGGCTGATGGGGCTGGACCCGGGCGCGGCCCTGCTGGCCGTCGAGCGCCGCACCTGGCGAGCGGGCGAACCGGTCACCTGGGTGCGCCAGCTGTTCCCCGGCGAGGCCTACGACCTGGTGGCGCGGTTCGGGCGGGGGCGGTGATACGGGCCGTGAAGTTGTCCGCGGCCGACGGCCTACCGTCGTGAGTTGACCGTCAGGCAATGGCTTTACGTGGTCGAATTGTCTGAGTAATGTCGCGGGCGCCGAACGACGGCCCGGGGGGAAGTAAGTGAAACAAGGTCTGTCTCTTGCGCTCGCCTGCTCGGTAGCGCTCGCCTCGAGCGGCGCGCCGTCGGTCGTTCGGGCGGCCGGCGCCGAGCCGGTCATCGTCAGCCGGGGCAACCCGCTGTTCCGCGACCGGTTCACCGCCGATCCCGCCCCGCTGGTCGTCGGCGACACGCTGTATCTCTACACCGGCCACGACGAGGCCCGGGGCGACGAGATGTTCACCATGCGCGACTGGCTGGTCTTTTCGACCAAGGACATGAAGACCTGGACGCCGCATGCTCCGATCATGAAGGCCACGGATTTCAAGTGGGCCAAGTCGGACGCCTGGGCGTCGCAGGCCATCGAGAAGAACGGCAAGTTCTATTTCTACGCCGCCGTCGCACACGACGACAGTCATCCGGGCATGGCCATCGGTGTCGCCGTTTCGGACAGCCCGACCGGCCCGTTCATCGACGCGCGCGGATCGGCCCTGATCACCAACCAGATGACGCCCGAAGGCACGCACAGCTGGGAGGATATCGACCCCACCGTCTTTACCGACGATGACGGCGTGACCTGGATCGCCTGGGGCAATCGCGACTGCTACATCGCGAAACTCAAGGCCAACATGACGGAAATCGACGGCCCGATCCGCAAGATCACCCCGCCGCTTTTCGTGGAAGGTCCCTGGCTGCACAAGCGCGGCGATCTCTATTACCTCACCTATGCGTCGCTCGACCCCAAAACCCAGAACGCCGAACACACGTCCTACGCCACCGCGCCTTCGCTGGACGGTCCATGGACCTATCGCGGCGAACTGACCAAATCGGCCAAGAACGGCTTCACCATCCACGCCGGCATCGCCCAGTTCAAGGGCCAGTGGTACATCTTCCTGCACAATGCGACGCTTACGGTCGGGGACCAGAGTGGCGCCGACGGCCGCCGCGCCGTGACGGTCGAATACCTGCAATATAATCCGGACGGCACGATGAAGCCCGTCGTCCAGACCGAGGCCGGCGTGTCCGTGCCGCCTCCGCCGGCCAATTAATCAGACAAATAACCGCGCCGGACCATGGCGCGATAATCCACCGGGGATCCTATCAATGCGCCTTCCGACCTCCGCGGCCGCGATCGCCGCCGCCCTGATCCTGCCTGTCGCGGCCCATGCCGCCGAGGCCCCGGTTCAGGTGGCGCTCGATGCGTCCAAGCCCGGCGCTGTGATCGACCGCCATGTCTTCGGCCAGTTCGCCGAGCACCTGGGCAGCGGGATCTATGGCGGCATCTGGGTCGGTAAGGAGTCCACGATCCCAAACACGCGCGGCATCCGCAACGATGTCGTAGCGGCCTTGAAGGCGCTCAAGGTCCCCAACGTCCGCTGGCCGGGCGGCTGCTTCGCCGACCAATACAACTGGCGCCGCGGAATCGGCCCCGAGCGCAAGGCGGCCGCCGGTGAGCCCAACACCTTCGGCACCGACGAATTCATGGACTTCGCCCAGCAGATCGGGACCGAAGCCTATGTCTCGGTCAATCTCGGCTCCAGCACCGCGCAGGATGCGTCCGAATGGCTCGAGTACATGACGTCTTCGACCGACAGCGCCCTGGGCGCCGAGCGCGCCAAGAACGGCCATCCGGAGCCCTACAAGGTCGCGATCCTTGGTCTCGGCAACGAATCCTGGGACTGCGGCGGCGCGATGTCGGCGGACTTCTACGTCAACGAAATGAAGCGCTTTTCGCACTTCGTGCACAGCTACAATCCCGCCCAGCCGATGAAGCGCGTGGCCGTCGGACCCAGCGGCCCCGACCCCACCTATACCGAGGCTGTCATGAAGGCCTGGAAGGGCCGATCCTGGGCCTGGGACATCGAAGGTCTGTCCCTGCATTCCTATTCGACGGGCGGCTGGCCGCCGCATATGTCGGACACCGGCTTTGACGAAAAGGACTACGCCGTCCTGCTGAAAGACTCGCTTGGCATGGACGACACGCTCAAGACGCAGTCGGCGATCATGGACAAGTACGATCCTGAAAAGAAGGTCGCCCTGGTGGTCGACGAATGGGGTTCGTGGCTGGCGCCGACGCCGGGGTCGAGCCCGGGCGCCCTGGTGCAGCAGAACAGCCAGCGCGACGCCGTGCTGGCCGCGCTCAACCTCAACATCTTCGCGCGCCACGCCGACCGCGTCCGCATGGCCAACATCGCGCAGATGGTCAACGTGCTGCAGGCCATGATCCTGACCGACAAGGACAGGATGGTGCTGACGCCGACCTATCACGTCTTCCACATGTACGTGCCGTTCCAGGACGCGACCTTCGTACCGCTGACCTTCGACGCCGGCGCCTATACGACGAACGGCGTCACCCTGCCGCGCGTCGACGCCGTCGCGGCCAAGGACAAGGCCGGCAAGGTCTGGATCGCCGTCACCAATATCGACCCGAAGTCGCCCGCGACGTTCAGCGTTTCACTTGCGGGCGTGAAAGCCACGAAAGCTTCGGGCCAGACCCTTTCGGCGCCGAAGGTCGACAGCGTCAATACCTTCGACGCCCCCGATACCGTCGCCCCCAAGGCCCTGTCGGCCAAGGTCGCGGGCGGCAAGCTGACCCTCACCGTCGCCCCGGCGTCGGTGACGGTGCTCGGCCTGGAATAGTCCGGACAAAACCGGCGGGCCAAGCCCGCCGGTCTTTCTGCCGGTAGGGCCGATAGAGCGCTTCGACGAGATCCCCGCGCGGGCTCTGGCGTCCCCGGCCCGCCGTCTAGGCCAGCCCCGGCCCCGAGATCCTCACCACCGGCGTGAAGGCCGGACGGGCGTCAGGCAAGGTCACGTGCAGGCCCCTGTCGTCGCGCCGGAACGCCAGTTCGCCGCCGCCCAGCAGCTCCACCCGCCGCACCTCGCCGGCGCTGGTCGGGCCCGACGTCGCCAGGCTCTCGATGACCAGTTCGCCCGCCGGCCAGGCCATGGGCAGGGCGTAGAGGTCGCCGCCCTTGGTGGTGAAGCGGATGTCGGCGGCCTCGAACGGCTTGGCGTCGCCTTCGTTCTGCATGCCCTCGACCAGCCTGGTCGGGCCCTCGCCATAGATCCGCCAGGGCCGCGAGGCGTAGATCGCCGGGGCGTTGACGGCGATCCAGCCGGCCATGCCCTCCAGGACCTTCTCTTCCTTGTCGTCGATCGTGCCGTCGCCGCGCTGGGGGATGGAGACCATCAGGCAGCCGTTCTTGCTGACCACGTCGATCAGGCGCTGGATCACGTCCCTGGCGCTCTTGTAGCCGTCGCGGTCGTAGAGGCCGCGGTCGTAGTGCCAGTTGCCGATGCAGGTGTCGGTCTGCCAGGGCTCGGGCCGCAGCCGGTCGGAGAAGCCGCGCTCGACGTCCTCGACGATGCCGCGCCGCTGCAGGGGGCTGAGCTTCTTGCCGGTGACCACCACGTCGGTCGCGCCACGCGCCGCCAGGGCCTGGTTGTAGTAGTGGGCCGTCGCCGCCAGGCCGGCCTGGCCCAGCGGCAGGGTGTAGTTGTCGAAATAGACCATGTCGGGCCGGTAGCGGTCGACCAGGTGGTTCTGCCGCGCCAGCCAGTTGGCGACGAAGGCGGGATTGTTCGGCGGCGGGGTCTCCAGCCACTCGCCGTCGTGCTTGTCGTGCCAGGCGTTGGCGGCGGCGATGCTGTCGATCCCGTCGGGGATCAGCATGTTGGGGCCGGTATAGAGCTGTTGCGGGTCCAGCCCCTGCCACCACTTGCCCTTGCCGTCGGCCTTGGTCAGGCGATGGGCGTCGTAGCGCCGGCCCTTCAGCGGGCCCTCGGCGTCGTAGCCGTAGGCGGTCTGCCACCAGTGCCAGGCGTGGGCCGAGTGGTTGGAGACCCCGAAGCGCATGCCGTGCTGGCGGGCCACCTGCTCCCAGGTCCCGACGATGTCCCGCCCCGGGCCGACGCGCAGGGTGTTCCAGGCGTGGTGGCGGCTGGCGAACATGTCGAGGTTGTCGTGGTGGTTGGCCATCGACATGAAGTACCGGGCCCCGGCGGCTTGGTACTTCTTCATCAGCCCTTCCGGATCCCAGTTCTGCGCCTTCCAGCGCGGGATGAACTCCATGAAGCCGAACTGGGTCGGGTGCCCGTAGGTCTTGACGTGGTGCTCGTAGACCCCGTTGCCCTGGATATACATCTGGCGGCCGTACCAGTCGCCGTATTCGGGCACGCATTGCGGACCCCAGTGCGACCAGATGCCCAGCTTGGCGTCGCGGAACCAGTCGGGGACCTTGTAGCCCTGGGCCAGGGACTCCCAGCTGGGCTGGAAGCCGCCCTTGCGAGCGGCGGCCAGGGCGGGCGCGGCCGAGGCGGCGGCCAGGCCCGCGCCGAGGTTCAGCAGGTCGCGACGATTGAGGCTCATGTACGGTCCCTAGTTCTTGGCCGGCGGCGCGGCGTTGGCCTGCGGGTCGCCATAGAGGATGCCCCGGCCGTGGACGCCAAGATAGACGCGGCCGAAGCGGTTGGGATCGCCGGTCAGGGCGAGCAGTTGGGCGAAGCCCCAGCGCTCGTCGTGCAGCTTGATCCAGGTCTTGCCGACGTCGTCGGAGCGGAACAGGCCCTCGACGCCGCCGACCTTGCCCCAGACGAACACCGCCGGGTGGGCCTGGCCCGGCGCGGCCTTGCCGAAGCCGACCAGGCCGGCCTCGTCGACGCCGCCGACCGCCTTGAAGCTGTCGCCGCCGTTGGTCGAGCGCATCAGGCCCTGGGCGGTGGGCAGCCACAGCTCGCCCTCGATCCCGGGCACGGCCTTCAGCGGCCGGCCGTTCGGCAGGTTGCGGGCCGTGACCTTGAAGCTCTCGCCGCCGTCGGTGCTGGCCAGCACCGCCCCTTGGACGGCGTCGTAGACGTAGAAGCGCGAGGGATTCACCCGGTCCGAGGCGGGGATGAATTCGAGGCGGTCGCCCGCCCCGGGGTTTGGAGGGGCGACGCCCTGCGCCGGGCGCCAGGTCTTGCCGTCGTCGCTGGAGACGTAGGGGGCGGCGTCGCGCAGGGCCCAGACCATGCGCTTGCCGTCGGCCGACAGGGCGATGCGGCCGGTGTCGGGGTTGGAACCGCGTGGCGGCGAACCGGCGAAGGCCTTCCAGGTCTTGCCGCCGTCGGTCGAGCGGAAGCCGCCGGTGGGTGTCGGGTCACTGGTCCGGACCAGGATGTCGGGCGCCAGTTCGGCGTAGTCGAGGCCGCGATTGGTGCCGCCGTGCGGGGCGAAATAGCGACTGTTGGCAGCGCTGTCGACGTCGTCGTGGCGGAAGCCGCCGATGTCGCCGATCGCGCTGACCAGCGGCGCGCCGCCCGAGGTCCCGTTGGGCGGCGAGACCAGCTCCAGGGGCGCGGTTTCCTCCAGCCCCTCGTCGTCGAACCGCCAGTTCGTGCGGCCCGAGCGATCGGCCTCGGTCAGGTTCCGGGTCCGCCACAGGCCATAGCCGGTGACGTAGATCGCCTCGTCGGGATTGGTTGGATCGATGTCGATGTCGCCGATCCAGTGGCCCATGGCGCGGCCCGCCTTGCCCTCCAGGCCGCGCACCCAGGGGGCGGCGGCGGCGTCGTGCTCGGACTTTTCACGCAGCCCCTTCCAGGTCTTGCCGCCGTCGGTGCTGCGGAACACCTCGTCACCCTTGCCCCAGCGGTCGAGGGTGGAGACCACGACCACGCCCGGATGGGCCGGGTCGAGGCTGAGGCCGCCATAGCCGAACGCGTCGGCGCCGGACGGCTTGACGGGCGTGATGTCGGCCCAGGCCCCGCTGTCGGGGTCGAAGGTCCAGACCGCCCCGTCGGTCACGCCGTTCGGGCCCAGGCCGTTGCCATAGGCGATGTACAGGACGCCCTTGGCGTCGAGCGCCAGGTGATGCGGGACCAGGCCCTTCGGCTGGCCGTCGACCACGCCCCAGGTCGCGCCGGCGTCGGTGCTGACCAGCAGGCCGCCGCCTCTTGCCGTGGCGAAGCCGGCATAGACGATCGCGGTCTCGCCGGTCTTGGTCTTCTCCACCGGGTCGAAGGCCACAAGGGTGACGTGGACCTTCGGGAAGGCCTCGACCCGCGACCAGGTCGCGCCGTGGTCGGCGCTGCGGTAGAGGCCGTCCTTGGCGCCCAGGAACAGCACCGCGCCCTGGGCCGGGTCGACCATCAGGCGCTCGCCGGTGTTGCGGCCGTCCTCGTTGCCGCCGATCTTGACCGGCAGCTCGGTCCTGGCCCAGGTCGCGCCCCGGTCGGTGGAGCGCAGCAGGGCGCCGCCGCGCCCGTAGGGGCCGGTATATTCGCCAGCCGCCATGTAGAGCCGGTCGGGATCGCGCGGATCGACGGCCAGGCTCAGCGCCCCGGCCAGCTGGCCGTCGGCACGCTTGAGGTCGTCGTTCAGCGCCACCCAGCGGCCGGTCGCCCGGTCCAGGCGATAGGCGCCGCCGATATCGGTGCGGATATAGACCAGGCCCTTCTCGGTCGGGTGATAGACCACGCCGCTGACGAAGCCGCCGCCCAGCACCTCGACGGGCTTCCAGCTGTAGGGCTGCACGGCCGGCGAGGCGGCGAGGGCGGGCGCGGCGGCGGCCAGCGCCCCGGCGACGACCGCCAGGGCGAGCATGCGTCTGAACGAGGACAAGCGGGATCTTTCGTCTAGCGGGTGGGGGGCAGGCGAACGGCCGCGGCGACAAGCGCCAGGGCGGTTCCGACCATCAAGCTCGCCGATCGGCCCGCCGCAAATCCCTGCATGTCGTCGCTCCCCGTTGTCGCCTCTCGGGCGTTTCTATTTGTCACACAAATTAGACGGTGTATGGATCGCCGTCGAGCTTTAAGATACCGGTACCAACGAACAGCGGCCGGATTGCCCGGAACGCGCCGACATGCAATTGACAGCGTTGTCGGAGTTCCAACGATAATGATGCGGGGAGTTATGAACACCAAGGCCTTTTGCGCAGCGCTGCTGGCGACCACCCTTCTGACTGGCGCCGCGTCGGCCGCCGAAAGCAAGAGCACCGCTCATCCGGCCCTGTGGCCCGCGGCCAAGAGCCAGGGCCTGGTCGATCCCCGGACCGAGGCCTTCGTCGATTCCCTGCTGGCCAAGCTGACCCTCGAGGAGAAGGTCGGCCAGATGATCCAGGCCGACATCGCCTCGATCACGCCGGAAGACCTGAAGACCTATCCCCTGGGATCGATCCTGGCTGGCGGCAGCTCGCCGCCGCTGGGCGCGCCCGACCGATCGCCGATCGGCCCGTGGGTCAAGTCGGTCGAGGCCTTCCGCGACGCCGCCGCCCAGCGCCAGGGCGGCACGCAGGTGCCGCTGATGTTCGGCATCGATTCGGTGCACGGCAACGGCAACGCGGTGGGCGCCACGCTCTTCCCGCACAACAGCGCCCTGGGCGCGACCCGCGATCCCGAGCTGATCCGCAAGATCGGCGCGGCCACGGCGCAGGAGACCGCCGCCGCCGGCTTCGACTGGGCGTTCGGCCCGACCCTGACCGTGCCGCGCGACGACCGCTGGGGCCGGGCCTACGAGGGCTATTCGGAAGATCCCGAGATCGTCCGCAGCTACGCCGGCCAGATGATCCTGGGCCTGCAGGGCGCGGTGAGCCAGGGCGGGGTGATCCAGCAGGGCCACGTGGCGGCCAGCGCCAAGCACTTCCTCGGCGACGGCGGCACCCAGGAGGGCAAGGACCAGGGCGACACCCGGGTCTCGGAGGCCGACCTGATCCGCCTGCACGCCCAGGGCTACGTCCCGGCCATCAACGCCGGGACCATGACCATCATGGCGTCGTTCAACAGCTGGAACGGCGAGAAGATGCACGGCAACAAGAGCCTGCTGACCGACGTGCTGAAGGGCAAGATGGGCTTCGACGGCTTCGTCGTCGGCGACTGGAACGGCCACGGCCAGGTGGCCGGTTGCACGCCCAAGAACTGCCCCCAGGCCGCCAACGCCGGCCTGGACATGTACATGGCGCCCGACAGCTGGAAGGATCTCTACGCCAACACCCTGGCCCAGGCGAAGTCGGGCGAGATCCCGATGGCCCGCATCGATGACGCCGTGCGCCGCATCCTGCGCGTGAAGGCCAAGCTGGGCCTGTTCCAGCAGGCGCGCCCGGTGGAAGGCAAGGACGTCGTGATGGCCTCGGCCGAGCACCGCGCCATCGCCCGCCAGGCGGTGCGCGAGTCGCTGGTGCTGCTGAAGAACAACGGTGTGCTGCCGGTGAAGGCCTCGGCCAACATCCTGGTGGCCGGCTCGGGCGCCGACGACATCGGCCAGCAGGCCGGCGGCTGGACCCTGTCGTGGCAGGGCACCGGCAACACCAAGGCCGACTTCCCCAACGCCCAGTCGATCTATTCGGGCCTGAAGGAGACGGTCGAGGCCTCGGGCGGCTCGGCGACCCTCAGCGTCGACGGTTCGTTCGACAAGAAACCCGACGTGGCCATCGTGGTGTTCGGCGAGACGCCCTACGCCGAGGGCGTGGGCGACATCAAGACGCTGGAATACCAGCCCGGAAACAAGACCGACCTGGCCCTGCTGAAGACGCTGAAGGCCGCCGGCGTGCCGGTGGTGGGCGTGTTCCTGTCGGGCCGGCCGCTGTGGGTGAACCCGGAGATCAACGCCACCGACGCCTTCGTCGCCGCCTGGCTGCCGGGCTCGGAAGGCGGCGGGATCGCCGACGTGCTGATCGGCGACAAGGCCGGCAAGCCGCGCACCGACTTCCGCGGCAAGCTGGCGTTCAGCTGGCCCAGGACCGCCGGCCAGTTCACCCTGAACCGCGGCGACAAGGGTTACGACCCGCAGTTCGCCTACGGCTACGGCCTGACCTACGCCTCCAAGGTCCGGGTCGGGACGCTGTCGGAGAAGCCGGGCTTCACGATCGCCACCGACAACGTCAGCAACTACTTCGTGGCGGGCAAGACGCCGGCGCCGTTCGAGTTCCGGCTGACCCCGACCACGGCGGCGCAGATCCGCCCGGTGGACGCCGGCAACGTGCAGGAGGCCGGGCGCCAGCTGACCTTCTCGGGCGACGTCGAGGCCAGGGCGGCGATCGCGACCGACAAGGCCTTCGACCTGTCGTTCCAGACCAACGCCGAGATCGACCTGCTGGTCGACTATCGTGTCGACGCCGCGCCGACCGCGCCGGTCACCCTGTCGATCGGCGCGGGCAGGCTGGACGTCACCTCGGTGCTCGAGGCCTCGCCGGTCGGCGAGTGGAAGAGCCTGAAGGTGTCGCTCAAGTGCTTCCAGGCGGCCGGGACCGACGTGACCAAGGTCACCGCGCCGTTCGAGCTGTCGACCGCCGGCAAGCTGGTGGTGTCGCTGCAGGGCGTGAAGCTGACGACCGATCCGGCCGGCGCGGTCTGCCCGGGCAAGGCTCGATAGTAACGCCGCTCACCCCGGCGAAAGCCGGGGGGCGAAGCCGAGGTCCAAGGCGGGCGCTGAGCCCGGAACAACAAAAACCCGCTTGGATCCGGCGTCCGCCGGGACGAGCGGAGATTAGGGTGAGATCCATGCGCTCGAAGATCCTTGGCCTGCTGGCCGCCACCGCCCTGACGGCCACGGCCGGGGCCGTGCAGGCCGCCCCCCTGCTGGCCCCGGTCTTCACCGACCACGCCGTGCTGCAGCGGGGCCAGCCCATCCGGATCTGGGGCGAGGCCAAGCCGGGCGAAGCGGTCGAGCTGTCGCTGGGCGAGGCCAAGACCAGCGCCACCGCCGACGCCGAGGGCCGCTGGTCGGCGACCTTGCCGGCCCGGGAGCCGGGCGAGGCCCTGACCCTGACGGTGCAGGCCGGCGGCGAGCGCCAGGCGATCTCGGACCTGCTGGTCGGCGACGTCTGGCTGTGCTCGGGCCAGTCGAACATGGAATATCCGCTGCGGCGCTCCCTGGGCGGCGAGGCCGAGGCCGCCAACTCGGCCGACCCGAACATCCGCCTGCTGCAGACCGGCCGTGTCAGCCTGCCCGCGCCGACGACCGCCCTGCCCAAGGACGCCGCCTGGCGTGCGGCCACGCCCGAGTCCGCCAACAACTTCAGCGCCGCCTGCTTCTTCATGGGCCGCGAGATCAAGAAGGCCACGGGCGTTCCGGTCGGCCTGATCGACGCCACCTGGGGCGGGTCGGTGATCCAGGACTGGATCAGCCGCGAGGGCCTGCACGCCCTGGGCAGCTATGAAGAGGGCCTGGCCATCCTGGCCGACTACGCCAAGTCGCCGGAGACCGGCATGGCCCGGTGGACCGCCCAGTTCGACCGCTGGGCCGCCAAGGCCGAGCCGCAGGCCGCGGCCTGGAGCCGCCCGGACTTCGACGACCGCGACTGGAAGACCATGCCGGCCGAACGGTTCTGGGAGGCCAATCCGGGCCTGGAGACCTTCGACGGCACGATCTGGCTGCGGGCGACGATCGTCCTGACCGCCAAGCAGGCCAAGCAGGGCGCCGTCCTGGCCCTGGGCCCGGTCGACGACCTGGACATCACCTTTGTCAACGGCCGCCAGGTGGGCACGACCCAGGGCTGGGACAAGCCGCGCGCCTACAAGATCGCCCCGGGGGTGCTGAAGGCGGGACCCAACGTCGTCGCTGTCCGCGCCATCGACACCGGCGGCGGCGGCGGGGCCTGGGGGCCGGCGGCCGAGAAGGGGCTGAAGTTCGACGATGGCTCGTTCGCGCCCCTGGGCGCCAGCTGGCGCTACAAGGTCTCGTCCACAGTCGCCCAGAGCGGCGTGCCGCCGACGCCGCCGTGGGTGGGAGCCAGCGGTCTGTCGACCCTGCGCAACGGCATGATCGCGCCGCTGATCCCCTACGGCCTGAAGGGCTTCGCCTGGTACCAGGGCGAGGCCAACGTCGCCGAGCCCCAGAACTACGAGCGCCTGCTGGCCGCCCTGGTCGGCGACTGGCGCAAGTCGTTCGGCGGGCCGGACCTGCCGTTCCTGGTGGTGCAACTGGCCGACTTCGGGCCGCGCCAGACCAGGCCCGCCGAGTCCGGATGGGCCGGGGTGCGCGACGCCGAGCGGCGCGTGGCCGCCGCCGACCCCAAGGTCGGCCTCGCCTCGGCCGTCGACATCGGCGACATCTACGACATCCACCCGGCCAACAAGCAGCAGGTCGGCCATCGCCTGGCCCTGCAGGCCCGCAAGCTGGCCTATGGCGAGACCGGCCTGATCGCCGCGGGGCCCGCGCCGCTGTCGGCGACGCTGTCGAGCGGGGCGGTGGTCGTGCGGCTGGACCAGCCGGCGGTGGTGCAGGCCGACGTCCGGCCGGTGGGCTTCGAGCTGTGCGACGCCGCCGGCGCCTGCCGCTTCGCCGACGCGGTCCTGGCCGGCGACCAGGTCCGGCTGGCGATCCCGGCCGGCTTCGCGCCGGCCAAGGTCCGCTTCGCCTGGGCCGACAGCCCGATCCTCAACCTCTATGGCGCGACCGGCCTGCCGGCGACGCCGTTCGAACTCGCCATCGCGCCCTAGGCCGGAAGACGGGTCGGGGCGACCTGCATCGTCTTCCGCCGGGAATCGAGGGTTTGGCCCCATGGCCGCGGCGCCGTGGCCCGCCTACCGTCGCGGCTTGGCTTGCGCCCGACCCCGACCGACCTGTCCCGGCCGAGGGACCGGCGCGGGCAGGGGCGACGGCGCGCGCGAATCTCTCGCGCGCGCCGTTAACCAGCAACCCCTGACGCTCGACGGCATTGTGTTGCGTCGAGGAGACCTCCGAGTGCCCGACGCCGCGTACCAGGAACTGGCCAAGCTGTGGGAAGCCGTATTCGGCGAACAGCCATCCGTCGTCGCCGAGCCGGGCCTGACGGCCCAGATCCTGGTCAGCTGCCTGCCGCCGGCCGAGCCGTACAGCTTCGTCGTGGACGACGAGGTTGGGGGGCTGGGAGAGATGACCCGTCCGCACGGCCGACGTTCGGAATGAGGTCAGCCCCCAACCGTTGTCATCCCGGAAAGCGCGCAGCGCTTGTCCGGGATGACAACAGGAAGGGCAGGCGAGCCCGTCGATCGCGCCTGAACCTAGACCGCCACGGCCTTGAGCCGCTCGCGCAGGTCGCCCAGCTCGTCCAGCGGGAGGTTGAGCTTGCAGAGCAGCTGCTCCGGCACCGCCCTGGCCTTGTCGCGCAAGGCGGCGCCCACCTCGGTGAGGGTGACGATCACCCGGCGCTCGTCCTCGGGGTCGCGCCGGCGTGCGACCAGGCCCTGGGTCTCCAGGCGCTTGAGCAGGGGGGTCAAGGTGCTGGATTCCAGGTCCAGCGCCTCGCCCAGGGCGCCCACGGTCCGGGGGCTGGCCTCCCACAGCACCAGCATGGCCAGGTACTGCGGATAGGTCAGGCCCAGGGCCTCGAGCAGCGGCCGGTAGAGCCGGGTCACCCGATTGGCGGCGCCGTAGAGGGCGAAGCACAGCTGGCGGTCGAGGCGCAGGGCCTCGACCGGTTCGCCGCTCGTCTTGTTCGTCTTGGCGCTCATGCGGCCCTTGTGGTGATCGCGACGTCGACATTGCCGCGCGTGGCGTTGGAATAGGGACAGACCTTGTGCGCCGTCGCAACCAGGGCTTCGGCCTCGTCCTGGGTCAGGCCCTGGGTTTCGACCTCCAGCGCCACCTCCAGCTTGAAGCCGACCTCCAGCGGGGCCAGGCCGACGACACCGGTCACGGTCGAGCCGGTCAGGCCGATCTTCTGCTGGCGGGCCACGAAGGCCATGGCGCTCTGGAAGCAGGCGGCGTAGCCGGCCGCGAACAGCTGCTCGGGATTGGTGCCCTGGCCGTTGCCGCCCAGCGCCTTGGGCAGGGCCAGCTTCACGTCCAGCAGGCCGTCGTCGCTGCGGGCGCCGCCTTCGCGGCCGCCGGTGGCCGTGGCGCGGGTTTGATAGAGGGTGGACATCGGATGCCTCCTTGGCGTTGTTCGATGTGAACGATTTAATCGCGCGCGATATAATAGCAAGGGACGTGGCAAAGTTTTTTATCGCGCGCGATCTATCAGATCGGCCGCGCTACCCGGCTGGAGCCTTCGCGGCGCCGACCAACGCCCCCAGCGCCTCCATCGTCGTGAGGTCGCCGAGCAACTGCCGCACGATGCTCAGCGTGTCGGAATAGATCCGTTCGCAGACCAGGGTCTCGCCTTCGAACAGGAAGAAGGCGGCCATCTGGCAACTGAACGGGCGGCCGGTGGCGGGCAGGGGGCCGAGGGGACCCAGCTGCGTGCCCTCGAGGATGAATTCCACCACGATCCCGTCGTCGATATGACGCAGGGACAGCACGGTGTTGCGCTGGTCGGGAAAGGTCTGGCGTGAGCTTTTGTAATAGCGCTCGACCTCGGGCCGGCCGTCGTGGACCGTGCCGGTGGCGATGATCTCATAGTGGGGGTGGGGGAAGGTCGCCAACACCTTGTCCCAAGCGTGGTCGATCTCGTCGGCCATATGCTCGCGCACGATCGTCTCGCGCCGGGCGCGCAGTTCGTCCTGGGTCATATCGGTCCTCCCGTCGCTCTTCGGCGGCGCCGAAGACAGTAGAGCCGTCAGGTCCCGACTTGGGAAGCCTCTAGGCCGCCCAGGCGGCCGCGAAGCGTTTCAGCTGCGAGCGGGCGGCGCTTTCGGCGCCGTCGCCCAGGGCCTCCAGGCGCAGGAACAGGTCGCCGGCCCGGTGCGGACCGCGGGCGGGCAGGCCCTGGCCGGGCAGGCGCACCAGGCCGCGGGCGGCGGCCTTGGTCGAGATCCAGACCAGGCGCGGCCCCAGGGCGGTGGCGACCTCGATCCGGCCACCCTCGGCCAGGGCGCGGGCGTCCAGCCGCGCGGTCAGCCACAGGTCGTCGCCGCGCGCCAGGGCGTCGGGATCGTGCTTGATCGCGACGCGGAAGGTCACGTTCTCGACCCGCACCTTGTCGCCTTCGCGCAAGCCGGCCGGCAGGGTCAGGCGCAGCTTGCGGGCGTCGAGCGCCAGCTCCAGCGCGCCGCCGGCGAAGGCCAGGGCGGCGTCGATCCGCAGGGTGGCCTGCTCGACCCGGGCCGGCTCGGCGACGGCGGGCGGAAAGTGAATCGGGCGGGCCGGGGCGTCCTGCAGCACGCGATAGGCGGCCAGCACGTCGCGGAACAGGGCCGCGTCGCCGCCCGGGCGGTCGGGATGGGCGCGCTTGGCGGCCTCGCGATAGGCGGCCCGCAGCTCGCGCTCGTCCGCGCCGGGCGCGACGCCCAGGATGGCGCGGGCGGCCTGGAGGCTGAGAACGGAAGACGAGCCGGCGGTCATGCCGCCGACCCTGCCGCCGTTTGGTCAACGGGGCGTTAAGTTAAGACTTTAACGAAGCTGGCCGCCCAGCAGCCAGACCAGGCCGAAGACGCCGAACACCCCGGCCGCGAAGACGATCACCGCCCACGAGCCGCTCCGGCGGTGCCAGGTGACCGGCTCGTCGACGTCCGGCCCCTCGACCCGGGCCCGCTCGGCGGCCTTGGCGCGCAGCCGCCACAGGTTCCAGGCCCCCGCCGCGAACAGGAACAGGCCGCCGGCCGCCAGGATGATCCAGTCCTGGACGTCGTCGCCCTTCCACTTGACCGCCTCGACATAGCCGATCCAGAGGCCCGCCGCGCACCAGAGCGCCAGGGGAAGCCAGGCCAGTCGCGCCCGCGTGCCGAGTTTCATAGGGTGTCCTTCATGTCGCGCGGCAGATGCGCGCGCGGGGCGGCGGCCGTCAAGCGCCGCTCGCCACGCCGGCGGTCGGAAATTTCCGACCGATTTCCGGCGGGCTGCCCTATATCGAGGTCATGACCGACGCGCCCCTGATCCCCGCCTCGCCGTCCGAGGACGACTATGTCCGCCAGGTGACCGAGGCCGCGCCCCTGCCGCTGCTGCCGGAGGGCGACCCCATCCGCCTGTTCGAGGACTGGCTGGCCGAGGCGGGCAAGGGCGAGCCCAACGATCCCAACGCCGTGGCCCTGTCGACCGTCGACGCCGACGGCCTGCCGGATTCGCGCATGGTGCTGCTCAAGAGCGTCGATGCGCGGGGCTTCGTCTTCTACACCAACACCCAGAGCGCCAAGGGCGAGGAGCTGAACGCCCGGCCCAAGGCGGCCCTGCTGTTCCACTGGAAGTCGCTGCGCCGCCAGGTGCGGGTGCGCGGCGCGGTCGAACCGGTCACGCCGGAGGAGGCGGACGCCTATTTCGCCAGCCGCGCCCGTCACAGCCAGCTGGGCGCCTGGGCCAGCGACCAGTCGCGGCCGCTGCCCGACCGCCTGGCCCTGGAGCGCCGGGTGGCCGAGATGGCGCTGAGGTTCGGCATCGGCAAGGTGCCGCGCCCGCCGCACTGGTCGGGCTATCGCGTCGTTCCCCAGGTCATCGAGTTCTGGCGCGACCGGCCGTTCCGCCTGCATGAGCGGCTGGTCTATGAACGGGCCGGCGAGGGCTGGGGGACGACGCGGCTGTTCCCCTAGACCACGGCGGCCTAAGTCGGGGCGCCATACCGCGCCAGGAACGTCTCGACCGCTTCCTCGGAAATATGCCGCAGCGGACGGACCGGGCGGGCCTCGTCGCCGGCCGTCAGGCCCAGCACCAGGGTGGCGTGGTCCAGCATGCCCAGCAGCTGGCCGGCCGCCGAGGCGGGGCGGTCGACCGTCAGCTCGCCGGACGCGACCAGGTCCTCGATGAGTTCGATCGCCGTCCCGCCCAGGGCCTGGTGGGCGCTCTGCCGGACGTGGTCGGCCACCGCCTCGAAGCGCCGGCGTTCGCTGGTGACCATCCGAAAGATCGCCCGGGTCGCGGGCTGCGACATGAAGGTCGCATAGGCCAGGGCCAGGCTGGTCAGGCGCGCGCGGGCGTCGCCCTTGGTCCGCACGCTGGCGCGCACGGGTTCGGCCATGTGCTGGACGGCGTCATGGACGATGATCTCGAACAGCTTGGCCTTGCTGGGGAAGTAGGCGTAGAGCGTCGCGGTGGACACGCCGGCCATGCGGGCGACCGCCTCCATGCCGGCGGCGGAATAGCCTTCACGGAGGAACACGCCGCGCGCGGCGGCGAGGATCTCGGTCTTCTTGCGCTCCGACCGATTGAGGACTGCGCCGATCAGCATGCGGTTTCGACTCTAGCCACGGTAAACGCGACCATAGGCGCTCAACCAAAACGTAAGCAAGCCGCCATGCGCGACGCGGCCTGAACTTTCCGCTATGGGGACGCCCGCGCCCGGAAGTCTGGCGCGATTGACGAGGTTGGGGCGTGATCAAGGACGCGGAGACGGTTCGCGAGCAGGAAGTGGCCGCCTGGATGGGCGAGCGGGCCGATCGGGTGATCGAGACCTCCTGCGCCCGGGTGTTCCTGGTCGGCGAGGCGGCCTGGAAGGTCAAGCGGCCGGTCAATTTCGGCTTTTTGGACTATTCGACCCTGGAGCTGCGCCGCTGGTCGCTGGAGCGCGAGCTGAGCTTCAACCGCGCCGCCGCGCCGGACATCTACCGCGCCGTGCGCCGCCTGACCCGCACCGAGTCGGGCGGGGTCGAGATCGACGGCGCCGGCGAGATCGTCGAATATGTGCTGGAGATGCGCCGCTTCGACGAGCAGGGCGTGCTGGCCCAGCAGCCCTGGGCGATCGACGACGCCCTGGAGGAATCGCTGGGCCGCACGATCGCCCAGTTCCACGCCGGCGCGCCGCTGAGGCCGAACGGCGGCGGGGTGGGGGCCCTGGGCTACACCATCGCCTCCAACGCCAACCTGCTGCGCGGCCTGGCCCCGCGCTTGGGCGCCCAGGCCGTCGAGCGGCTGATCGCCGAGACGGATCTCGCGCTGGAGCGCCTGGGGCCGCTGCTGAACGCGCGGGCCGGGCAAGGCTTCGCCCGCCACTGTCACGGCGACCTGCACCTGGGCAACATCCTGGTCGAGGACGGCAAGCCGATCCTGTTCGACTGCATCGAGTTCAACGACTCGCTGTCGGACATCGATATCCAGTACGACCTGGCCTTCCTGCTGATGGACCTGGACTTCCGCCGCCGCCGGGACGCCGCCGGCCGGGTGCTGAACGCCTATCTGGACGAGGCCGCCCGCACGTTCGGCGAGGGCCTGTGGACCGGCCTCGCGGCCTTGCCCCTGATGCTCAGCGTCCGCGCCGCGGTGCGCACCCACGTCTGGGCCTACAGCAACGACGACGAGGCCGCCCGAGCCTACCTGGCCACCGCGCTGGAGCACCTGGCCCCCAAGCCGGTCAGCCTGGTGGCCACCGGCGGCTTCTCGGGCTCGGGCAAGTCGACCTTCGCCCGGGTCTGCGCGCCCGGCCTGGGCGCGGCCCCCGGGGCGGTCGTGTTGCGCACCGACGAGATCCGCAAGCGCCTGTGCGGCGTGCCCTCGCTGCAGCGCCTGCCCAAGGAGGCCTACACGCCGGAGATGAGCGACCGGGTCTATGGCGAACTGTTCCGCGACGCCGCCCTGACCCTGGCCGCCGGCCGCTCGGTGGTGGTCGACGCGGTGTTCCTCAAGCCCGAGCAGCGGGCCCGCGCCGAGGCCCTGGCCAAACAGGTGGACGTGGCGTTCCAGGGGGTCTGGCTGGAGGCTCCGCCCGAGGTGCTGCGCGCCCGCGTCGCCGCTCGCGTCAACGACGCCTCGGACGCCGACGTGGCGGTGCTGGAAAGCCAGCTGGCCCGCGACACCGGCGAGATCGCCTGGCGCCGCGTCGATACGGTCAGCGCGTTCGAGGACGAGGCGAGGGCGCTGGCGGAGACGATGGGGTAGGCGTTCGCCGGTCGCCATTCGACGCGCCGCCAAGTTCGCCCGCCGAGCGCGCCGCGTTGCGCGACGGGCGCCGCCCCGCTAGCCTCGCCTGAACAACGATAACGGATCGGGAGCGCGCGGGCGATGCAGGGCTTGATGCAGCACGGGGCCTTGACGGTCGACAAGATCATCGACCACGCCGCCCAGTGGCACGGCGCGCGCGAGGTCGTCACCCGCTCGGTCGAGGGGCCGATCGTCCGCACCACCTACGCCGCGATCCACGACCGCGCCAAGCGGGTGTCCAACGCCCTGCTGGCCTTGGGGATCAAGCCGGGCGACCGGGTCGGCACCCTGGCCTGGAACACCGGACGCCACATGGAGGCCTGGTACGGGATCATGGGCATCGGGGCGGTGTGCCACACCCTGAACCCGCGCCTGTTCCCCGAGCAGATCGCCTGGATCGCCAACCACGCCGGCGACCGCGTGATCTTCACCGACCTGACCTTCATGCCGATCATCGCCGGCGTCCTGCAGCACCTGCCCAGCGTCGAGCACGTGGTGCTGCTGACCGATCGCGACCACATGCCCGCCGACTTCAGGCCGGCCGGCGAGACGCCCAACTTCAAGGGCCTGCTGTGCTTCGAGGACCTGGTCGAGCAGCATCATGCCGACTGCGCCTGGGGCGGGTTCGACGAGGGCACGGCGGCGGGGCTCTGCTACACCTCCGGCACCACGGGCGACCCCAAGGGCGTGCTCTATTCGCACCGCTCCAACGTGCTGCACACCCTGATCACCCTGCAGCCGGACGTGATGGGCCTGTCGCAGAAGGACGTGATCCTGCCGGTGGTGCCGATGTTCCACGCCAACGCCTGGGGCGTGGCGTTTTCGGCTCCGGGGACCGGCGCCAAGATGGTCATGCCGGGCGCGAAGATGGACGGCGCCTCGATCTTCGAGCTGCTGGACAGCGAGGGCGTCACCTTCTCGGCCGCCGTCCCGACGGTCTGGCAGATGCTGCTGCAGCACCTGAGGGAGACCGGCGCGAGGCTGCCGGCGCTGAAGAAGGTGGTGATCGGCGGGGCGGCCTGTCCCGAGCACATCATCCGCGCCTTCCATGACGACTACGACGTCGAGGTGGTCCACGCCTGGGGCATGACCGAGACCTCGCCGGTCGGCACGCTGTCGGTGATGACCGACGAGCTGGAAAAGCTGCCCTACGACCAGCAGATGCCCTATCGCCTCAAGCAGGGCCGGCCGCCGCTGGGCGTGGAGCTGAAGCTGACCGACGACGCCGGCCAGCGCCTGCCGCATGACGGCAAGAGCTTCGGCAACCTGAAGATCAAGGGCCCGATCATCGCCGCCGAATATTTCCGGGGCGCGGGCGGCCGGATCCTCGACGACGAGGGCTTCTTCGACACCGGCGACGTGGCCACGATCGACGACCACGGCTTCATGCAGATCACC
>Ga0209758_1000853_pt1 | contig 42429 bp, 38 predicted proteins | sample AraplaMF_Col_mMF_FD_184258 | JGI IMG/M metagenome (GOLD analysis project Ga0209758, IMG submission 184258) | Arabidopsis root microbial communities from the University of North Carolina, USA - plate scrape MF_Col_mMF (SPAdes) (version 2) | ecosystem: Host-associated > Plants > Roots > Endosphere... | reverse complement strand
TAACGGACAGCGTAGCCCTTTGATTTTGCATGAGACGCCGGGCGTTCACGTTTCCGGCAGGTTGTGGTTCGCGCCTTTGCGAGGCCACGGTTTGTTGTTATCCATGCCGCGGTTTGAAGCGGAATGGAGAGACGAAGAGTGAGCGCAAGCATCGAATTCGACGATACCTCAACTTCACTGAGCGGCACGCTGCGCCAGCTCATCGACGGCATCAAGGGGCAATCGGTGACGCTGCGCCAGTTGATGGACGCGGTGGGCGAACAGGGCCTTCTGCTCATCTGCGCCGTTGCCTCCCTGCCCTTCCTCCTGCCCGTGTCGATCCCCGGCGTCAGCACCGTGTTCGGTGCGGCTATCATCCTGATCAGCCTGGCGATCACCGCCAACCGCCTGCCCTGGCTGCCGAAGAAAATCCTCGACCGGGAACTCGATACGCAGAAACTGCTGCCGGCTCTGGAAAAGGGCGCTGGCATCGTATCGCGCCTCGACCGGTTCCTGAAGCCGCGGATCCTGGCCCTGACTAACGGGCGGCTCATCAACCGGGTCAACGGCCTGGCGATTGCAGCGGGCGGCGTGCTCCTGATGTTTCCGCTGGGCCTGGTGCCCTTTTCCAACACGCTGCCGGGGATCGCCATCCTGCTTCTGTCGACAGGCATGATCCAGCGCGACGGGCTGATCGTGCTCGGCGGCTACCTCTTTAACGTAGTCACGGTGATCTATTTCGGCGTGCTCGCCTACGCAGCGTTCAGCGCCGGCCAGGGAATCGCTTCGATGTTCGCCTGAACCGGGCCTGCCCTAACGCTGCTCGGCCTTGCGCGACCGCCGCCTTGCCCACCAGAGCGCGATACGGCGCCGCTGACGCCGGACGAAGGGCAGATCGTGGGAGAGGACCAGAAAGCCGAGCGGCAGCATCCAGAAGCCGAGAATCGGCAGGAAGCCGAGCAAGCCGCCCAGAATCAGGACAAGACCGACAATGACGCGGCCGATCCGCGAGCGCGGCATGGGAATCTCCACGCCGCCGAGCATCAGCTTGCCGCTCTGCGGGTCCATTCCAAATCGCTTCGGCTTACTTTCGCCTGCCACGCTCGATTATCCTCATCGGTTAAAGCCTGTCTTTGCCCGGGAAATGGGGCTTTACCGGGGATAAAACAATCAAGTTGGATTTTTTTGTAAAAACCGCTTGGCAAAACGGCAAAGCATTTGTATTACCCGCCGCACACGCCGCGGCCCTTCGCGGATGATCCCTGGTAGCTCAGCGGTAGAGCATTCGACTGTTAATCGACAGGTCGCCGGTTCGAATCCGGCCCGGGGAGCCAGTTTTGCAAAAGCGCGCCTAACGGCGCGCTTTTGTCGTTTCAGGCCCGCGCAAACCTCCACGTCCCTTCATGCCGCCGCCCTGTGCCCGGGCGGCGGGATCTGCTTCACGATGTCGAGAGCGGCCGAGGCCGTGTTTACTTCAGGCCGAACAGTGCCACCGCGTTGTCGCGGAAGATGGCGGCGCGTTCGGCCGGCGTCAGCGGCACCTTGAAGGCGAAGCGCGGATCGTCGAAATCCCAGTGCGGATAGTCGGTCGAGAACATCAGCCGGTCGGTGCCGATCCAGCGCAGGATATCGAGGAGATGGCGGTTGTTCTCCGGCTCCTCGATCGGCTGGGTCGTGTACCAGAAATTCTCGCGCACATATTCCGACGGCTTGCGCTTCACATGCGGGACCTCGTCGCGCATGCGCTTCCATTCCCGGTCGAGCCGCCAGACCAGCGACGGCAGCCATGAAAAGCCGCCCTCGACCAGCACGATCTTCAGCTTCGGGAACTGTTCGAACACGCCTTCGAGGATCATGCTGGAGAGCACCGTCTGGAGGCTGTTGGAGGCTGCGTAGTGCTCCTCCAGGTAAAACGAGCTCCAGCCGGACGGCGTATTCGGGCGGTAGCCGAAGGCGCTGGTATGCAGGCCGATCGGCAGGCCGTAATGCTCGGCCGCCTCGTAGATCGGCCAATAGCGACGGCGGCCGCAGGGCTCCAGCGTGCGCGGCGGCATGGCGATCTGCACGAAGCGGCGGTCGGTGACACGCCGCTCGATCTCGGCGACCGCGTCCTTCGCATCCTCCTGGGAGATGCAGATGGATGCCTTCAGGCGTGGTTCCGGCCCGGCAAACTTGTCGATCTGCCAGTCATTCAGGGCCGCGCAGAGCGCTGCACCGAGCTCCTGGTTGAAGGCGACGCTGCCGGCTGCGAGCGGCTGCAGGATGCCGTAATCGATATTGCACTCGTCGAGCAGCTGTTGCCGCAGGAAGGCAAGGTCCGACGCCGGCGGGCCGCCGTTCGGCGGCCAGGAATCGCGGCGCATGCCGTTGCCGGGCGTCATGCGCGGATAGGGCAGCGTGCCGAGCAGAGGGTTTGCCGTGCGCACGGCATAATCCTTCACGTGTTTTTTCCAGCGTTCGGGCAGATAGTCGAACAACTGGTCCGGCCGGGAGAAAGCCGGATGCACATCGCAATCGACGACACCCTGTGTCTGGGCTTTTTCCTGGCTGCGTTCGAGTACTGGGGTTTCCATGGGGATCAGCCTCCAAATCTCGGATAGGTAGCGAGAACGTTGTCGCGCAGGATTTTGTTCACCCTGGCTTCCGGCAGGCCTTCGGGCAGCACGTCCAGCCCCTCGAAATGCCAGTGCGGATAGTCCGAGGAAAACAGCAGCATATCATCGCTGAGCAGGTGGTCGAGCGTCTTGGCGACGTCCTCGACGTCGTCCGGCCCGTCGAAGGGCTGCGACGTCATGCGGATGTGCCGGCGGATGATGTCGGCCGGCGCGTCCTTGACCCACGGCACCTCGATGCGGGTGCCGCGCCAGTCCTTGCTCATGCGCCACATCAGCGCCGGCATCCAGGTGACGCCGGATTCGATCATCACCGCCTTCAGCTTCGGATATTTGACGAACACGCCTTCGGAAATCAGGCTGGCGACCTGGGTGGAGAAGCCCTGCGGCTGCACCACGTGGTCCTCGATCAGGAAGGAGTGAAAGCCGCTGTGGCTCGGCGCATGGCGGAAATTCGATCCGGCGTGGATGCCGATCGGCAGGCCGTGTTTCTCGGCGGCCTCATAGATCGGCCAGTAGGTGCGGCGGCCGAGCGGAAGCTCGGTCATGGCAAGCGTCAGCACCTGCACGAAACGCTTGTCGCCGGCGCGGCGCTCGATCTCCTCGACCGCCGCCTCGACGTTCTGGAACGGCACCAGCATCGACGCCCTCAGCCGGTTGTCGCGGCTCAGCCACTTGTCGGCGAGCCAGTCGTTGGTGGCGCGGCATATGGCGGCTGCGAGATAGGGATCGAACAGGGCGTGGGCGCCGGAAACCACGTTGAGGATGGCGCCTTCGAGCCCGAGCGGGTCGAGCAGGTTCTTCTGCATCTGCGCGAGCGGATCACCGGTCCACTCCCAGCCGGGCCGCATATAGGGGCGCGTGCGCTCGGGATAGCCCATCAGTTCAAGCGCATCGACTTCGCGCGAGGTGACGATCTCCTGCCAGTAGTCGTCGAGATAGGGGATGAGATCGGCGCGACGCGGTGTCGGCGGATGGACGTCGCAATCGATCGCCCCGGCGGTTTCGAATCTAGCCATTGTCGTAAACGTCTCGCTCATTGTTGATCGATGAATTGTCTTTGGACTTCCGCCTCGCGGGCATCCTTCCTTGCAGGCTTCAGGCCGCCTCGACCCCCATCTTTTCCTCGCGGATGAAATCCGCCGCCTTTTCCGCGATCATCACGGTCGGGGCCTGGGTGTTGCCGGAAACGATGGTCGGCATGATCGAGGCATCGACGACGCGCAAGCCGGCAAGGCCGTGGACCCGCAGCCGATCGTCGACCACCGCCATGCGGTCGCGGCCCATTTTGCAGGTGCCGACCGGATGGAAAGTCGTGTTGAGGGTGCGGCGCGCATAGTCGAGCATGTCGTCATGCGACTGCACAGCGGCGGTCGGCGCGATTTCCTCCGGCTCGAACCGCGCCATGGCGGGGCTCGCGGCAATGCGCCGGACCGCCTCGATCGACCGTATCAGGATCTCCCGGTCCGCTTCCTCTTTCAGGAAATTGTGCAGGATGCGCGGCGGGGCCGAAGGGTCGCTCGCCCCGACATGGCAATGGCCGCGGCTTTCCGGCCTGAGGATGCAGGCCGACGAAGTAATCCCGGGGAACGGATGCATGGCGCCGCCGAAACTCGGCGAGGTGGAGCCGGAAACATGGATCTGGATTTCCGGCGCCGGCGCATCCGGCGTCGCCTTGAGGAAGGCGCCAAGCAGGGTCGGCGAACCGCCGAGCGGTCCCCGTTTCGTCGCAAGATACTGCATGCCGAGCAGCATCCGGCCAAGCCTCGTGCCGGCGCGGGTATTGAGCGTATGGGTATTGCGAAGGCGGTGCTGCACCCGGATATGCCAGTGATCCTGCAGGTTTTCACCGACACCCGGCAATGCATGCAGCACGTCGATCCCGGCCGCGGCCAGAACGTCCGGCGCGCCGACGCCGGAGCGCTCAAGGATGGCCGGCGAGCTGTAGGCCCCGGCGGACAGGATGACTTCCCTCCCCGCCTTCGCCTCGTAATTCTGGCCATCGAGGCTGAAGACGACGCCATTAGCCCGCCTGCCCTCGAAGGTGACGCGATCGACGAGAGCGCCGGTGACGACGGTCAGATTGCGGCGGTTGCGGACAGGCTCCAGAAAGGCCCGGGCGGTCGAGTGGCGGATACCGTTCCGGATGGTGGCGACAAAGAAGGCCACACCTTCATTGTCGCCGGAATTGTAGTCGCTCGCAGCGGGAATGCCCTGCTCGATCGCCGCCTGGCGATAGGCCTCCAGGGCCTCCCACCGCACATTGGGATCGGAAACCGCCCATTCGCCCTCGGTGCCATGCGCATCGGAATCAGCGCGGTGGAAGGCTTCGGAGCGCTTGAAATAGGGCAGCACGCTTTCCCAGGACCAGCCGCGATTGCCGAGCTGCGCCCATTGGTCGTAGTCGTAGGCATGGCCGCGCACGTAGATCAGGCCATTGATCGCGGAACTGCCTCCGAGCATCTTTCCGCGCGGCAGGGCGAGCTGGCGTCCGTTGAGATAGGGCTCAGGTTCGCCCTTGTACAGCCAGTCATAGCGCGGCCTGCCGATCAGATAGGCGAGACCCAGCGGCATGTCGACATAGAAGCCCCGCCCCTCGCCGCCGCCCTCGATCATCAGCACCTCGACCGTCGGATCCGCCGACAGCCGGTTTGCCAGAACGCAGCCTGCCGTACCGCCGCCCACGATGACGTAGTCGTAGGTACGGGAATGCTCGAACGCACCCATGGTCTCTCCTCCACTTTCCGCAACCGGCACCGCCACGTACCTCGCGGTTGCGGCGCCGGACCAGGCGCCGAAAGAGCAAAGGACAGAGCGGCCACGCCATCGCAGCCTCCCATACAACCATGGCACATGGCCCCGCCGGAAGGAAGTCATTTGCTGCAAAACCGAATGCAAAAGTATACATCGGCATCCTCCTGTTGTAGGCTTTCCCTACGGCAGGTTGCCGCAATTCGGGAGGAGGAAGCCGAATCGCGGTTTCGATGTATGCATTGCCAAGCCTGTCGGCGGAGTTGTTTCATCAGTTTGTTTCATTGGGGAGGAGCCCAGAGATGAGCAAGACGAAGGGCGGCGTGCCGTCCGTCATCCATGACAGCAGGATCAACCGAAGAACGTTTCTGGCATCGGGCGCGGTGCTGGGAGGCGCAACGCTGTTGCCCGGGTCGATGTTCGCGCAAGTGTCCGCTCAGGCATCGACGCCCAAACCGGGCGGCACGCTGCGCATCGCCATGCCGTTCAACCCGGCCGCACTCGACCCGATGACCGGCCGCAACGTACCGGACTTCAACGCGCTCTATGCGCTGTTCGACGCACTGATCGCCTTCGACCCCGCGACGCTCGAACTGAAGCCGATGCTGGCCAAGGACTGGACCTTCAGCGATCCGACGACGCTGGTGCTGAACCTCATCGACGGCGTGAAATTCCATGACGGCACGCCGTTCAACGCCGACGCCGTGAAGTTCAATCTGGATCGTTTCATGAGCGACCCACGCTCCAACGTGAAGTCGGACCTGGTTTCCGTCGCGTCGGTTGCGGTCACAAGCCCGAACCAGGTAACGCTCAAGCTCAAGCAGCCGAACTATTCTCTGCCGACCATCCTGACCGGCCGTGTCGGCTGCATCGTCTCGCCCGCTTCCATCAAGGCGGCCGCCGACGGCAATGTCGACCGCAATCCGGTCGGCACCGGCCCGTTCAAGTTCGCCGAATGGCGCGACAACGACCTGATCCGCGTCGAGAAGAACCCGAACTACTGGCAGGCGGGCCTGCCCTATCTCGACGGCATCAACTTCCGCATCATCAACGAGCTGAACACGGCCGCCCGCACGGTCACCGCCGGCGAGACCGATCTTGCGCTCAACATGGCCGCGCAGCAGATCGCCACCGCCCGCCGGGTGCAGGATCTCACCGCCGAAGCCAATCCTTCGATGATCTTCTTCACCCTGATGATGAATTTCGCCAAACCGCCGCTCAACGACATCCGGGTGCGGCAGGCGATGAACTACGCGATCAACCGCACCGAACTGAACCAGGTTCTGATGCTCGGCCTCGGCGAGCCGACCTCGACCATGTTCCCCAAGGATTTCTGGGCCGTGGATGCCGGGACGGCGCAGTTCTACCAGCACGATCCGGACAAGGCGCGCAAGCTGCTGGCCGACGCCGGCTATCCGAAGGGGCTGGAAGTCGAGACCTGGAGCTGGCCGGACCAGACGTCCGTCCAGCGCCTCGAAGTGGTCGGCGAACAGCTTTCGCAGGTCGGCATTCGCCTCAAGGTCACCCCCTCGCCGCCCCAGGTGGTGAACCAGGCCTTCTATATCGAAGGCAAGGGCGCGATGATCCTCAATCCGCAGGGCGGCTGGCTCGATCCGAGCCAGACCTATGAGCGTCTGTTCGGCGCGACCGGCCAGTTCAACGCCGGCAAGGTGGAAGATCCGCAGTTCCGCAAGCTGCTGGACGCGACCGGCACCTCGGCCGATGCCGGCAAACGCAAGGAGGCCTTTGCCGCACTCCAGCGCTTCGTCGTCGAGCAGGCGCTGCACCTGCCGCTGGTGACCTCGGCCGCCATGTCGATCCGCAACAAGAAGGTCAAGGACTTCCGGTACGACCGGCTGCATTCGCCGCGGTTCCACCGCGTCTGGCTCGACCAGACGGCTTGAGACCGATCCCCTGCGGCCTGCCGGCCGCCCCTCCTCCGTCATCCTCGGGCTCGACCCGAGGATCTGACCACATCGCCACGCGTTAGGCGTGGATAGATGCCCGGGACATCCTCCGGTTAAACCCGAGGACTGGCATGACGAAACGAAAGGCCCGACCTTCCAGCCGGGCCTTTTCATATGCGTTGCGAAACCCGCCCCTTACCTTCTCTTGATGGTCGGATCGAGGAGCACGCGGATCGATTCGCCGAGCGTGTTGAAGGCGAGCGCGGTGAACAGGATGGCGAAACCGGGCGCATACATCTGCTCCGGCGCCACCTCGACATAGTGGTAGGCGCGCGCCAGCATGCCGCCCCAGCTCGATTCGGGCGGCTGGACGCCGAGCGACAGAAAGCTCAATCCGGCTTCCGCAAGAAGCGCGACGGCGAGCATCAGCGTCACCTCGACGATCACCGGCTGGATCGCATTGGGCAGGATATGGCGCAGGATGAGGTGCAGGCGCGAGGCTCCGAAACCGGTGGCGGCCTCGACATAAAGCGCGTTCTTCACCACCAGGGTCTGGGCCCGCATCGTGCGGGCAAGCACCGGCGCGAAGGCGAAACCGACGGCGATCATCGCGTTGGTGAGGCCGATGCCGAGCGCGCCGGTGACGGCGACGGCGAGCACCAGCGGCGGAAAGGCCAGGACACCGTCGATGATGCGGCTGCCGACCTGATCGATCCAGCCGCCGACAAAACCGATGAAGACGCCGAGCGGCACTCCGATCGCCACGCCGATGCCGACCGCCAGCGTCGCGGCGTAAAGCGCGTTGTAGGAGCCGTATATCAGCCGGCTCAGCGTGTCGCGGCCCAGATCGTCGGTGCCGAGCCAATGCGCGCCGCTCGGCGGCGCCAGAAGGTCCATCAGGTTCTGCTTGTTGGGCGCATAGGGCGCGATCACCGGCGCGAAGACCGCCGCCAGGATCAGAATGGAGAGATAGGCAAGGCTGATCAGCGCGCGTTTATCGCCCCACAGCCAGGCCCAGAAGCGGACGGGAGGCGGCAGGGTCGCTCTGGCTGCGGGGGCGGCAGCGGTTCGGGTCATCGTGGTCATGTTGGTATCGGTCATGCGGAGGCCGCCACTCTGGGATCGAAAGTCGCGTTGAGCACGTCGACCAGGAGATTGGTGAGGATGACCACCAGCACCAGCACGAGCGCCACGCCCTGCACGACCGGGAAGTCCTTGTTGAGCGCCGAATAGCTGATCAGGTTACCGACGCCGGGAATGGCGAAGACCGCCTCGATGATCACGGCGCTGGAAAACAGCCGGTTCACCTGCAGGCCGGCAATGGTCAGCATCGTCGCCGCCACATTGCGAAGCCCGTGCTTCCACAGGATGGCCCCCGAGCTGAGCCCCTTGGCGCGCAGCGTGCGGATATATTGCGAGCCGAGCACCTCGAGCAGCGCGCTGCGCACCTGCCTTGCCAGAACCGCGACCACACTGGTCGAAAGCGCTATCGCCGGAAGGGTCGCATAATAAATCGACTCCAGCGGTTTTTCGAAGACGGATACCGCGCCGGTTGCCGGGAACCAGCGATAGCCAAGCGAAAACAGCGTCACAAGGATGATGCCGAGCCAGAAACTGGGCACCGCGACACCGAGCGAGGCAATACTGGTGATGACCTTGTCGAGCGTCGTGCCCTGGCGCGTGGCGGCGAGAATGCCAAGCGGAATACCGAATACCGCACCGAGAACCAGCGCGTAGAGAACCAGCAGAACCGTATGCGGCAGACGTGCGAGGATCAGCCGCAGGACCGATTCGTTCGAGAACAGCGAATGGCCGAGATCGCCCTGCACGGCATTTCCCAGCCAGAAGAAATATTGCACCAGCATCGGCCGGTCGAATCCGTAGATATGGCGGATTTCCGCGATGCGTTCCGCCGTCGCATAGTCGCCCGCGATCATCATGGCCGGGTCGCCGGGCATCATGTAGACCAGCGAAAACACCACGAACGTGGCCACGATCATCACGGGCACGAGCTGCATGAGCCTTTGCGCAACCATCCCGGGGACGCCGTACATCATTGATACTCCGTCAATCCGCAATTGACGCCGGCCGTTTCGATGGCCTGCGCAGGAACCACCGGACGCGCAGAAGCACTGCCGTCCGATGCGATGGAAGCGAGACGGGCAATCCGCCCCGCTTCGGTTTCCGGGCGTTTCCCCCATGCGCCGGTCGCATCGGGCAATCGCATCGCCTGGGCCTCAGGCCTCCATCCACACCTTGTGGAAGCGGGGGCGCTGCAGCAGGCTGAAATTGAAGCCGTGCACCTTCGGCGTGCGGATGATGATGCCCGCGGACGAGAACTGCGGCAGGTGCAGCGCGTTCTCGAGCACGAAACGCTGCATCTTGAAGAGCACGTCCTTGCGCTTGGCGTTGTCGAACGTGTTCATCGACGCATCCATCAGTTCGCGATAACCCGGCAGCTCGATCTTGGCCGCGTTGCGATAAGCGGTCGCCGAGAACTGACGGTCGTAGGCCGTTGCCGGATCCGGAAGGCCGCCGGTCGGGGTCATCAGCATGTGACCCTTTTTCTCGGTGAGGAAGTATTGCATCGTCTGGGCCGGCTGCGCCGGCGTCACCTTCAGCCGGATGCCGGCTTCTGCAAGCTGCGCGCCGAGCACTTCCTGGCGCTGCACCGCCGCCTGGTCCGCCCAGGTGAAGGTGGCGATCTCGATGCCGTTTGCGAAACCGGCCGCTTTCAGCAGCGACTTGGCGCGGTCGAGGTCCAGCTTGTAGAAGTTCTCGGTGGCGGGATCGTTGGCCCAGAAGCCCGACGGGAACATGCTGCAATGTCCGCCGCCGAGGCCGCCCCACAGGACCTGGTTGAGCACCGGACGGTCGAGCGCCCAGTTCATGGCCTGGCGAACGCGAACATCCGCCAGCGGCCCTTCGCCGTAATTCAGGAAGGCCGTGTAGTAGATCATCGAGGGCGTCGCTTCTGCGACCAGCTTCGGATCGCGCTTGGCCACGGCCATCTGCTGCGCGCTCATGTTGAGGACGATATCGGATTCACCGGCTGTCACCGTGCGGACAGCCGTGTTGAACTCGTTGACGATGCGCATGTCGACGCCGTCGAGATAGGGCTTGTCGCCCCAGTAGTTGGCGTTCTTGACGACCTTGATGAGCGCGTTGTCCTGCCATTCGACGAACTTGAACGGCCCGGTGCCGACAGGCGCGCGATCGACATTGCCGCCGGCAGCGGCCTTGACCGAAGCGGGCGACACGATGAGGCCGGCGCGGTCGGTGAGGATGGCGGGCAAAGTGGCGTCCGAATATTTCAGCTTGATGGAGACCTGATAGGGGCCTGTCGCCTCGACCTTGCTGACGACCGCAAGGTCCGACTTCACGTTCGAGCGCTCGTAGGTCATGCAGCGCTGCAGGTGGAAGACCACCGCTTCGGCGTTGAACGGCGTGCCGTCATGGAACTCGACGCCCTGACGCAGCTCCAGAACCAGCGTGGTGGGGTCGGTGAATTTCCACGAGGTCGCCAGCATCGGCTGCAGTTCGAGCGTCTGCGGATCGAAGCCGATCAGGGCGTCGAACATCAGGAGAAGGGCGTTGAAATCGGGATTGTTGCGGCCCGTGAGCGGGTCGAGCGCTGCCGGGTTGAAGGGCATGACGGCTCTCAGGGTGCCGCCCGATCTCGGCTGCGGGGCCTGAGCGCGCGCCATCGCCGGCAAGAGGGCGAGGCCACCGGCAGCGGCCGTTCCGGCCAGCAGCGAGCGACGGGTGAGATCCGGTATCTTTGTAAATGGATTTATGGTCACGTCTTCTCCTCCTTGATCATGACCGGCCTTATTCGGCCCCTATGTCAGTGCATTCGTCGCAGGTGCGACATGGTCCCCGCCGTTCCCCCCGGCAGGACCAAGACCCCTCCTCTCCTTTTCGCCGAGCATCTCCTCGGCGAAGTGGCATGCAACATGCCGTCCCGGCAGCAACTCCCGCTGCCGGGGTTCCTCGGTGCGACAGATGTCGCGCACCCGCGGACAGCGCGTATGGAAGCGGCAGCCGCCGGGCGGCGCGATGGCGCTCGGTATCTCGCCCTGCAGGATAATCCTCTGCCGGGCATCGGCGGCGGCCGGATCAATCTCCGGTTCGGCCGAGCGCAACGCTTCCGTATAGGGGTGCAGCGGCGTCTCGATCACGGCATGGGCCGGGCCGAATTCGACGATCTTGCCGAAATACATCACCGCCACACGGTCGCTGATATGGCTGACGACGCGCAGGTCATGGCTGATGAAGACGTAGGTGAGGCCGAATTGTTCCTGCAGCCGGGCGAAGAGATTGAGCATGTCGGCCTGGATCGACACGTCGAGCGCCGCCACCACCTCGTCGCAGACGATCACGTTCGGATCCAGCATCAGCGCCCGGGCGATATTGGCGCGCTGTTTCTGGCCGCCGGAAATCTCGTGCGGATAACGGTTGGCCATTTCCGGCGACAGCGACACCCGGTCCAGCATCGCGAACGCCTTTTCGCGCCGCTCGGCTTTCGTCCCCTCGCCTGCGATGTTCAAGGGTTCGCAGATGCTCTGAAGGATGGTCATGCGCGGGTCGAACGCCGCATTCGGGTCCTGCGAAACGATCTGGTATTTGCGCCGATGGCGATTGAGTTCGCGGCGGGAAAACTTGAACGGGTCGATGCCGTCATGCAGCACGCCACCGCCGCTCGGGCTGAGCAGCCCGACGAGACAGCGCCCCAGCGTCGATTTACCGGAGCCGGATTCGCCGATCACGCCGAAAATTTCGCCCTTGCATACGCTGAAGCTGACGCCGTCGACGGCACGGATCAGCGAGCCGCGCCGCGCATTGCCGAAGCTGACATGCAAGTCGTCGACGTCAAGCGCCGTCTGCCCGGAAGGAGTGGCTACACTCATGCCCCGACCCCTCTCAATTCGAGTTCTTCCCAACGGTTGCAGCGCACTTCCCTGCGGACGATGTTCTCGACGCCCTCATTTTCGATGCTCTGCGGCAGTTCGCAGGGCTGCATGGAATAGGAACAGCGCGGCCCGAAGCGACAGCCCTTCGGCATGTGACGCAGCGAGGGGACGCGGCCGGCGATCGAAGGCAGGGTGCCGCGCGCGCGGTTGCTGTCGGGGATGGAATGCAGAAGTCCGGCCGTATAGGGATGGCGGGGGCCGGCGATGACGTCCTTCACCGGGCCACCTTCCACGACCTGCCCTGCATACATCGTCACCATCCGATGGCAGCTCTGCGCGACCAGACCGAGATTGTGGGTGATGAACATGATGGCCGTGCCGGTGCGGTCGGCAAGGCCCAGGAGCAGGTCCATGATCTGCGCCTGGATGGTCACGTCCAGCGCCGTGGTCGGCTCGTCGGCAATCAGCAGGCGCGGTTCGCAGACCAGCGCCATGGCGATCATCACGCGCTGGCGCATGCCGCCGGAAAGGTTCATCGGGTAGAGCGTGGCGACATGGCGGGGCGATGCGATGCCGACCGAATCGAGCGCTGCGACGGCGCGTTCCGCCGCCTCCCTGCGATCGATCTTGAAATGCCGCCGAAGGGTTTCCTCGATCTGGTAACCCACGGTGAACACCGGGTCGAGGGCGCTCATCGGCTCCTGGAAAATCATGCTGATGTGCCGCCCGCGAATGCGGTTCATCTGCGATTCCGAACAGGCGGCCAGGTTCTGCCCGCCGAACATGATGTTGCCGCCAAGGCGCGAATCGCGCGGCGGCAGAAGCCGGAGGATCGAGAGCGCGGTCATCGACTTGCCGCACCCGCTCTCCCCGACAACGCCGAGAATCTCCTTCGGCTTCACCGACAGCGAAACGTTGTTGAGGACTTCGACCCAACCCGATTGGTCACGCAATGACAATGTCAGGTTCTGGATATCCAGAAGCGTGTCCTGGCCGGCCATCGTGGTCTCGGCAAGCTGCTGCATCCGGCCCTGATCCTCCCGTCGGCCCGCTGCCTGCACGATCAACATCTGACATGCAGGCGGCACTCATGCATTTTCCTCACCGCGCCGACTATCCCATCAGGGATCCTGATACGCGATGCAGACTCCTCCCGAGAGCCTATTCGTGTATACATTACACGTCGCGTTGACGAAAGCCAGAATGAAAATCACCTTCCTCGGGAAGCCTGTTTTTCACCCCAGGCTTTCCCGGATCGCCTCCCAGCTCGCCGCATCGGGCGCAAGCAGCAGCCGCCCTTGCGTCATCGAGGGCCGGTAGGTCTCGCCGCTCAGGAGACCGCTATGGCCGCCGGCTTCGCGGTGGATCAGTTCGCCGGCCGCATGATCCCAGGGTTTCATATCGGCATTCAGCGAGAAGGTCATCGCCCCGGTTGCCACCATCCGGTATTCGAAGGCGGAGCAGCGCCATGTGGTGGTGCGGCCGAAACGCAGAACCCGCGGAGCGAAGGCCGCCTGCTCTTGCGCCGAGAACATGTGCAGCGGCACGAAGCCGCTCATTTCGGCGACCGGAACCGGAGCGGCGACGCCAAGGCGGGTATGGGCGCCATCGCGGGCGACGTGCCAAGCCCCCTTGCCCGGCCTGGCCACCAGAAAATCGCCGGTCACCGGATAGTGGATCAGGCCGGCGACGGTTCTTCCACCCGACACGATCGCCACGATCATGCCGAACAGCGGTACCCCATGGGCGAAATTCCAGGTACCGTCGACGGGATCGATGATCGCGGCGAGTTCGGCATCCCCCAGACGGTCGAGCAGCGCCGGGTCGGCGGAGACCGCCTCCTCGCCGACGATCAGCGCGCCGGGAAAATGCGCAGAAAGTGCTGCCGAAAGCCGGCGTTCGGCCCCCAGATCGGCATCGGTGACGATGTCGTCGGGAGCGGTCTTGGCGCGGATGCCATCCGCCGTCACGCCGAGGAAGCGGGGCAGAACTTCCGCCTCCCCCGCCTGGCGCATATCCTCCATCAGGGACCGAAGCACGGCGTCGGAAACGATCGTCATGCCTGGCGCGCCTTTATGTAGGATTTCAACGCGGCGGGCTGGTCCGTCTGGATAACGCTGATGCCCGCGTCCATCAACCGGCCCCAGATCAGATCGGGATCGGCAAGAGCGGCACTGTCCGTCCATTCGCCGCTGCCGGCCTGGTCGAGGGTGTTGACCCACAGCGCCATCCGGGCCCTGGCGAAAGCCTCGCGGTGATGAGCGATCGTTTCGAGACTGTCGAAGCGGATTTCGCACATGAAGGGCGAGAGGTTAGCAAGGACAGCCAGCGAATCGCCGATGTTTTCGGCGGTGAAGCGCGTCATGCCCATGAACGGTACGCCGTCGATGTTCTGGTCGCGCACCCAGTGGACATCCGCCAGGCTGTGGACCTTGGTCTTGAGATCGACATAGGCAGCCGCCCCCATCTCGCGCGCGCAGGCGGCGACTTCGGAAAAAAGTCCGCGGTCCTTCAAATCCAGATCGGCGAAGATGCGGCCGCGGATGATCTCCAGCGCCTGTTTCAACGTCGGGATGGGCTGGTCGCTTACGGCACGCGCTTCGCCGCCGTCGCTCTCGCGCAGCATGATCGCCTGGAGTTCGGGCATGGTCAGGCTTTCGGCGTCGCGATTGATGCCGGCCATGCGTTCGAGCGTATCGTCATGCATCAGGAAAAGCTCGCCGTCGGCGCTCTTGCGCACGTCGAGTTCAACGATGTCGCAGCCGAGCGCGATCGCGTTCTCGATGGCCGCCAGGCTGTTTTCCGGGGCCTCGTGCCAGGCGCCACGATGGGCAACGACGGCGCAGCTACGTGCCGGATCGGCGATGAAGTCTTTGTAGTTCATGTGGGTTTCTTTCATAGGGCGCCTGTGGCGCCGGGCTTTCATTGGGCGCCGAAGGCACCGGGTATGGCCCGGCCCGTCGCTGCGTCGAAGAGATGCAGTCGCGAGGTCGGGAAGTTCAGGTCGAGTTCGAGTCGGTCGGCGATATCCGAACCGAAGGGCGTCGCGATGCGGACGATCGAGCCGCCGAGATCAGCAGCCAGCACTGAATGGGAACCGAGGTCCTCGCGGAAACGGAGTGCTGCCCTGACCGCATGGCCATTCGCCTTGCCATCGACGACGATATCCTCGGGTCGGATGCCGAGCTGGTAGGTGCCGGTCAGCGAGGCGTTCGCCACCACCTGCCCGTCGGCAAGCCGCAGCGCCGCCCCGTCTCCGGTCACGGGCAGAATGTTCATCGGCGGAGCGCCGATGAATTTGGCGACGAAGACCGAGGCCGGGTTGTGGTAGATCGCCTTCGGCGTATCGAATTGTTCGATGCGGCCCTTGTTGAGGATGAGGATACGGTCGGCAAGCGTCATCGCCTCCACCTGGTCATGGGTGACGAAGACGGTGGTGGCGCCAATGCGGCGATGAAGGTCGGCGAGTTCGACGCGCATGTCGTGGCGAAGCTGCGCATCGAGATTGGAGAGCGGCTCGTCGAACAGCAGAACGGCCGGTTCGCGCACGATGGCCCGGCCAATCGCGACGCGCTGGCGCTGGCCGCCGGAAAGCTGTCCCGGCTTGCGGTGCAGATAATCGGCAAGGCCGAGCATCCTGGCGACCGCCGCCACCCGCTCGGCGCGCTCCGCTTTCGGTGTGCCGGAGACCTTGAGGCTGTAGGCCATGTTCTCGAACACGGTCATGTGCGGATAAAGCGCATAGTTCTGAAACACCATGGCGCAGCCGCGATGTTTCGGCTCGAGATCCTGCACTTCGCGGGTGCCGATCAGGATCTTGCCGCTACTCACCCGTTCGAGCCCGGCGATCATCTGCAGCAGCGTGGACTTGCCGCAGCCGGAAGGGCCGAGCACGACGGTGAATTCGCCCGCCTTCAGCTCGACATCCATCGGCGGAATGACCACCGTCTGAGGATCGTAAGCCTTGGTGAGATCCTTGACCGTGATGCTCGCCGCGGCGGCGCGGATGGCTGTATCGATGGCGTTCATCGTCATTTCTCCGAAAGCACGAGGCCCTGCACCAGATACCGCTGCAACAGTGCGATCATCAGGAGGGGCACGAGGGAAACGATCACGGCGCCCGCCATGATCATCGGAAAGTCCGGCACTTCGCCGTCCGAATCCGGCAGCAGCCGCGCGAGGCCAACGACGGCGGTCTGCATGTCGGGTGTGGAGGAGGCGACGAGCGGCCAGAGATACTGGGTCCAGCCGCTCAGGAAGGTCAGCACGAAGAGCGCCGCGAAACTGGTGCGCGACAAAGGCAGCAGGATATCGAACATGAAGCGGACCGGGCCGGCCCCGTCCATGCGGGCGGCCTTGAACAGGTCTTTCGGCAGAGTGAGAAAGAACTGGCGGAACAGGAACGTGCCCGTGCCATGGGCGACAAGCGGCGCGATCAGGCCGAAATGGGTGTTGAGCACGCTCAGTTCGAGCTGCACCGGCGCCCCGAAAGCCTTGGCGATCAGCCCGTTGAGGCCGGTGACGTAGAGCAGCGCGTTGACCGGCGAAAACACGTTCGACGCCACCTGGTAGGTGGTGATGACGCGGATATCGACCGGCAGCATGATCGTCGCGAGGATCAGCGCGAAAGCGACGCCCGCCCAGCGGATGCGGAAATAGACAATCGCATAGGCCGACAGGAAAGACAGGATGCAGGTGGCGATCGCCAGGCTGAAGGCAACCGCTAGGCTGTTGAGCATCTGGATCGGGATGCGCGTCTCGGTGAAGATGCGCGCCGCATTGTTGAAGAACTGGTCGCCCGGATACCAGGCGAGCCCGTTGCGCAGCAGGAATTCGTAGGACTGCGACGCAGTTGCAAGCGTCAGGTAGAGCGGCCCGAGAATGTAGAGCATGCCGGCGAGCAGGATGACGCTCGCGGCGATGTTGAGGGAGCGTGCGTTTTCGATCATCGGTCAGCGCTCGTAGTTGATGCGCCGGCCGAGGAAGGCGAACTGGGCGGCGGTGAGAAGGATGACGAAGACCATCAGGATCGCGGTCTGGGTGGCGGCGCCCGACAGGTCGTAACCGCTGAAACCGTCCTTGTAGATCTTGTAGACGAGCAGCGTGGTCGCGCCGCCCGGACCGCCATGGGTGATCGTATCGATCAGCGCGAAGGCCGAGGTGACGCTTTCGGTGAATTCCAGCACCAGGGTCAGGAAGAGCTGCGGCATGATCAGCGGCAGCTGCACGTCAAAAATCCGCCGCCATGGCCCTGCCCCGTCCATCGCCGCCGCCTGCTGCATGGTGCGCGGGATCGATTGCAGCCCGGCCAGGAGGATGACGAAATTGAACGGGATGCCGCTCCACACATGCGCGGCGATCAGCGTGATGAAGGCGTCCGTGCCGTCGATGCCGGGCGCCCAGATGCCCGGAAAGGCCTTGTTGAGCGGCGCGAGGATGCCGACGAACGGGTTGAAGACGAAGGCGAAGACGACGCCGATCGAGGCGCCCGCCACGCCCTTCGGCCAGACCAGCACATTGCGGGCCGGCAGCGACAGGCGGATCTTGCGATCGGCGGCGACCGCCAGGATCAGCGGGATCAGTACTGCGAGCGACGATGCGGTCACCATGAACACGAGGGTGCGCCCGCCGGCCTGCCAGAATTCCCGGTCGGAAAGGACCCGGGCAAAATTGTCGAGCCCGACGAACATCGAACCGCCGCCGAACGGCTGCTCGAGAAAGAAGGACCAGTAGAAGGCCTGGAAGATCGGCACGTAGAAGAAAAGGATGATCAGCAGCATGAACGGCGCGACCAGCAGGACCGGCAGCCAGCGATTGCTGAAGAGAGTGGATTCGGAGGTCATGGGAAAAGCCCGCAGTGAAGGACCGACACGGACAGGACTTGCGTCCCGCCCGCGCCGATCAAGCTTGGATCAAGGCAGCTTGACGCCCTTGTAGGTCTGCTCGAAACGACGCAGCAGCTCGTCGCCACGCTTCTTGGCATTGTCGAGCGAGACCTGCATGGTCTGCTGGCCGGCATAGGCCTTCTGGGTCTCTTCCATGAAGATTTCGCGGAACTGCACGTAGAAGCCGAGGCGAATGCCGCGGCTGTCGGCGGTCGGCGGCTGGTTCATCGACTCGATGCCGATGGCAGCGGTCGCGTATTTCGCGGCCTTGGCGTCGCCGCTCTTGTTGATGGCTTCGAGCACGTCGTTGGTGACGGGGACGTAGCCGGTGGCGGCGGTAAACGCCATCTGCTGTTCCGGCTTGCGCAGGAAGTCGAGGAAAGCCTTGGCGCCATCGACCTCGGCCTGGTCATGGCCCTTCATGACATAGATCGAAGCACCGCCGACCAGCGTGTTGTGGCGCTCGTAACCCTTGTACATCGGCGCCATGTTGACGGTGATCTGGTACTTGCCGTCGAAAGCCTTGGTGGAGGCGGCGTAGGAGCCGGAGGAGCCTTCCATCATCGCGCATTCGCCGGCGTTGAAGGCGGCCGTATAATTGCCGGCCTTGGTATCGGCATTGAGCCTGACGAGGCCTTCCTTGCGCCAGTCGACCAGGTTCTGGAGGTGCTTGGCGACGAAAGTGGTGTTGAAGACATATTCGGCATCGAGGCCGTCATAACCGTTGTGCCTGGAGGCGATCGGCAGGCCATGACGGGCGGAGAACTGCTCCAGCACGCGCCAGGTATCGCCATCGGTGACGAACGGGCAGGCATGGCCGGCGGCCTTCAGCTTGCGGGCGGCGTCGATCACCTCTTCCCAGGTGGTCGGGGTCTGGGTGACGCCGGCTTTCTCGAGCTCGGTCCTGTTCGTATAGAACAGCAGCGTCGAGGCATTGTAGGGCTGCGCGAAAAGCTTGCCGCCGGATGTTTCGTAATAAGCGCGGGCGCCGGCGATATAGCTGTTCCACTTCACGTCGGGCAGGATTTCCTGGACCGGGACGACGGCGTTCGACAGCATCAGGTCGAGCGTGCCGGCGTCGAAGAACTGGATCAGCACCGGATGGTTCTTGGCGCGATAGGCGGCAATCGCCTTCTGCATCGACACTTCGTAGCTGCCTTGGCCGACGCAGGTGACCTTGTGCTGGGTCTGCGCGGCATTGAAGGCATCGCACTGCGCCTTGATTGCGGTCTCCACCGGCCCGGTGTTGCCGTACCAGAATTCGATATTGGCGGCCTGCGCGGAACACGCACCCGCCATCACGGCGGCCGCGGCCGCCAGAATGGAAATCTTCATCATTGCCCTCGCCTGTTTTGGGATCGGCCGAGTGTGCTCGGCATCGGAACGGCGGCATTACTACACTTTATGTGTAACAATTGAATGACAAGCGGAAGCCCTTGTCGCGAAAGGGATTCCGATCTATGGAAAGGAAATTATGGGGTAAGGCGGCCGGTATAAAGCCGCCTTTATTACACTTCTATGGTAATTTTGGCGGAGGAGATGGATCAATGGCCTATTTTCCCGAGGCGCTGATCTCCCCGCAATTCCTGCGCGCAGGCGAAAGCGGAGTCGTCTCGCCGAACGAGCGCAGCCTGCTCAAACTCATCTGGCGGTATCCCGGCCTCTCCCGTTCCGAGGTGACCGATCATACCGATCTCACCCAGCAGTCGGTCTACCGGATCATCGATCAGCTGGCGGAGCGCGGCATCGTCTCGCTTGGCTCTCCGAAACCCGGCGTCGGCCGCGGGCAACCCAGCCCGACGCTCAGACTCGACAGTCGATATGCCTATTCCTGCGGGATCTCGGTCAATACCGACGTCATCGGCATCTGCCTGATGGACCTTGCCGGCAGTGTTCTGGCTGAAAGCAGCGTGACGCTGCGCGGGCATACGATGGCGCAATCCCTCGATCTTGTCAGGGAACGGCTTGTGGAGGCCCAAAAGCTCAACGACCTGTCCCCGGCGGCCCTTTTCGGCATCGGCTTTGCAATAGCAGGCTTTCATGTCGGCGGAACACGCTACAACGCGCCGCTTCCGCTCCATGAATGGTCGCTGATCGAGCTCGGCCCGCTGCTGGCGGAATTTTTCGGCAAGCCGGTCTGGGTGCACAACGGCGCCAATACCGGGGCGATCGCAGAGGCGATGTTCGGCGTCGGGCGTCATATCAAGCATTTCGCCTATCTGAGCTTCAACTACGGTTTCGGCGGCGGACTGATCGGCGACGGCGAACTGCTGCTCGGCGGCAACGGCAATGCCGGCGAGTTTTCGGGCATCTATGACGAAGAGGAAAACCAGCGCAGACCGGCGCTGCAGTTGCTGATCGAAAGGCTTGCCCGCAACGGCGTCGACGTCCCTTCCATCAACTACATGCGCAGGCATTTCGACGCGCAGTGGCCAGGGGTGACCGAGTGGGTGAACGAAGTCGCGCCGGCTTACAACCGCCTGGTCAATGCCATCTGGGCGATCTTCGACCCGCAGGCGATCGTCTTCGGCGGCCAGGTGCCGCGAGATCTGGCGCAGATGCTGATCGATCGAACCCGCATTTACGACCGGCCGCGCTACGGCGTGCCGCGCCCCAGCCCAAAGTTGATCATCTCGGACATCGCCAGCGACGCATCGGCGATGGGGGCTGCGGTCACCCCTTTCCACTCGACGTTCTACTGACGCGGGCAGCCGGCCTATCTCTCGTGCGCCCGGATCACCTTCAGGAAGGCATCCCCGTAACGCTCGAGCTTCGACTGTCCGACGCCGGATATGCCAAGCAGCGCGTCGCGGCTCGTCGGGCGGTCGGTCGCGAAGGCGACCAGCGTCGTGTCCGGGAAAACGACGTAAGGCGGCACCGCAAGCTCCTTGGCGATCGCCAGGCGGGCGACACGCAGTGCCTCGAAGAGTTCCGCGTCTGCGCCTTCCAGCGCAGACCTTGCGCTTGCCGCCCCGGGCGACGCGCTTCTCGATGCCTTGCCGGTGGTCGGGCGGTCCTTGCGGAAACGGACCTCGCGTTCGCGCTTGAAGACGGCGCGGGCTTCCGGTTCCAGCTTCAGGGCGCCGAAGGCCGCGTGATCGACACTGACAAGGCCGGCGGCCAGCAATTGACGGTAGACGGACTGCCAGGTCTTTGACGGGATGTCCTTGCCGACACCGAAGACCGGCATGTCCGCATGGCCGAAGCGGGTGGTCTTTTCATTGCGGTTTCCGAGCAGCACGTCGATCAGGTGGCCCGTCCCGAAACGTTCACCGGTCCGGTAGATCGCCGCCAGCGCCTTGATGGCGGCCTCCGTCCCATCCCAGGTTTCGACGGGTTTGAGGCAGGTATCGCAATTGCCGCACCGGCCGCCATGCGCCTCGCCGAAATGCGCCAGGATCGCCTGCCTCCGGCAGCCGGGAGTTTCACAGATGCCGAGCAGCGCATTCAGCTTGGCCCGTTCGACCCGCTTCACATCGTTGCCCGAACTGCCCTCGTCGATCATCCGGCCGCGCTGGATGACATCGGCCATGCCATAGGCCATCCAGACGTCGGACGGCAGACCATCGCGCCCGGCGCGGCCCGTCTCCTGGTAATAGGCTTCGACGGAACCGGGCAGATCGAGATGGGCGACATAACGTACGTTCGGCTTGTCGATGCCCATGCCGAAGGCGACGGTGGCGACCAGGCAAAGGTCCTCCTCCTTCAGGAACGCGTCCTGGTTGGCGTCTCGAAGGCTGCGGTCCATGCCGGCATGGTAGGCAAGCGCGCGAATGCCCTGCCCGTTCAGCCACTCGGCCGTATCCTCGACCTTGGCGCGCGACAGGCAATAGACGATGCCGCTCGAACCCTTGTGGCGGGAGAGGAAGCGCAACAACTGCTGCCGCGGCTGGTCGCGCTCGACGATTTCGTAGGCGATATTCGGGCGGTCGAACGACGTGGTGAAGACCTCGGCCGAACGCAGCGCAAGCCTGTCGATGATGTCGTCGCGGGTATGCGGGTCGGCGGTCGCCGTCAGCGCCAAACGCGGCACGCCGGGGTAAAGCTCGGCGAGATTGCCGAGTTCGCGATATTCCGGGCGGAAGTCGTGGCCCCATTGAGAAACGCAATGCGCTTCGTCGATCGCGAACAACGCGATCTTCGCATTGCCGATCATCTCCTTGAAGGCCGGCGTGACGATGCGCTCGGGCGTCACATAGAGAAGATCGAGATCGCCATTGCCGATCGCGCGGCGAACGTCGAGAAATTCTTCGCGCGTCAGGGATGAGTTGAGGGCGGCGGCCCGCACGCCGAGTTGCTTCAAGGCCTCCACCTGGTCACGCATCAGCGCGATCAGCGGCGAAACGACAATGCCGACGCCGTCGCGGCAAAGCGCGGGGATCTGGAAGCAGAGCGACTTGCCGGCGCCGGTCGGAAATAGCACGACGGCGTCGCCGCCCGACACGACCTGTTCGACGACAGCGGCCTGCTTGCCCCGGAAGGATGAATAACCGTAAACGCGCTTCAGCACATCGAGCGGGTTTTTCGTGCCTTCGTTGTCGAACAGGGGAGCGAGGCGGTTTTGGGTCGGCTGCATGGAATCGCTTTCATGTGGGAGCCTGGACTATGGCACAGGTCCGGCGCCCGCCGCGAGTGTATGCGAACATCGAGCTTGGATGGGAATGGCATGAATGAAACCTGATGCAACTATACCGCCGCCACTTCTGATTGCAAGCCGTGCAGCTTGAAGCGCCTTTCGCGGACGTATAAGCCTCATCTACCCGTTCCCCACCACCTCACTCCTATCGATATCCAGCATGGCCGCAGACTCCGAACCGGATCAAAATACGGACGACAAACCTGATCATGCCCGCGTGGCGATCAAGGTCGATATCGTCGTGATCGGAGCGGGCCAGGCGGGTTTGTCTTCAGCCTATCACCTGCGGAAACTCGGCCTTGCGCCGGACAGAGACTTTGTCGTTTTCGACCAGTCTCCGGAGCCCGGCGGCGCCTGGCAGTTCCGCTGGCCGTCCCTGACGCTCGCAACCGCCAACCGTGTTCACGATCTCCCCGGAATGCGGTTCGACGAGGCGGTCGATACCGCCGCCGATCAGGTGAAGGCATCCGTCGCCGTGCCGCAATATTTCGCGGCCTACGAGCAAGCCTTCGATCTGCGCGTCCATCGCCCCGTCGAGGTGACGGTCGTCTGCAACCGGGGAGACCGGCTGAGGGTCGAAACCGATCGGGGCGCCTTCTCGGCACGGGGATTGATCAATGCGACCGGGACCTGGGAATCACCCTATATTCCCGACTATCCCGGCGCTCAGCGGTTCCAAGGACGTCAGCTCCACACGCGGGATTATCGCACCGCGGAGGAATTTGCCCGCCAGCATGTCGTCGTGGTCGGCGGCGGGATTTCGGCGATCCAGCTGCTCGACGAAATTTCCCGTGTCACCACGACCACCTGGGTGACGCGACGGGAACCGAAATTCCGCGACGAGCCGTTCACGCCGGAGGCAGGACGCGCCGCCGTGGCGCTGGTGGAAGACCGTGTCCGTCAGGGCCTTCCGCCGGGTTCGGTGGTCTCGGTCACCGGCCTGCCCGTCACGCCTGCGATCCAGGCGGCGCGGGAGCGCGGTGCGCTGGACAGGCTGCCGATGTTTTCCGAGATCACCGAACACGGCGTCCGCTGGCCGGACGGTTCCGAGCGGCGGGCCGACGTGATCCTCTGGTGTACGGGTTTTCGCAGCTCGCTCGATCATCTCGCCCCGCTGCAGCTGCGCGAGACGAGCGGCGGCATCCTCATGACCGGCCGGCTGGCGACCCAGGTCGGTAAAGACCCGCGCATTCACCTGGTCGGTTACGGCCCGTCCGCTTCGACGATCGGGGCGAACCGGGCGGGCGGCGCGGCAGCGCGGGAATTGACAGGCTTCCTCGGCACTCCGGTCAATCACGGCAAATGACCGGGCCTAGCTGGCGCGTCTCGCCAGCTTGCCTTCTTCCGCCTTGTAGAAATACTGGCTCGCCACCAGCCAGCCTTTCAGCGGCCGAAGCGGCGGAATACAGGTGAGCAGCATGAAGGGTAGCGTCACCAGCAGGTGAACCCACCAGGCGGGCTGGAACTGCACCTCCAGCCAGACGCCGAGAAGCACGCTCGGCACGCAGGCAAAGCAGATCACGAAGAAGGCCGGACCGTCGGCGGGATCCGCAAAGGAATAGTCCAGTCCGCAGGCCTCGCACTTGCGATTGAGCGTCAGGAAGCCGTTGAAGAGATGCCCCTGCCCGCAGCGCGGGCAGCGTCCGCGGATGCCGGTCTGCATGGGAGGGAGAGGAGGCCATTCATGATCCATGATCATCGTCCTTGCGAAAAAGCAGTCAAAGCGAGTATTGATTGCATTCATTTCTATAAATTGATGCACTCAATATGTCGATTGGCCAGAATGCCGCAGGCATTCCGGTTCGGCGTCGCGGGACGATGAAAAATCAGAAGAAGGAGCCAGCCATTTCGGGCGAGGTTTCCAGGGCATGGCCCATGAATTCCAGCGCCGCCTTGAGCGCCGGCCGCTGGATCGGGCCGCCCAGGCATACGCGCACCGCTTCAGGCGCCGGACCGTCGACCGTGAAGGCATCGCTTGCCACCACGCCGATGCCAGCGGAGCGCATATGGCTGCCGAATGTCGAGCGGGTCCAGCCCTGCGTCAGCGGCAGCCAGATGTTGAAGCTGGCCGGGTCGCCGCGATAGCTGCCCTTCGGCAATATGTCCGCGACAAGCGCCTGGCGGGCCGAGGTTTCGGCGCGGATGAACTGCAGGATGCCGTCGGCCGTGCCATCCTCGATCCAGCGGGTGGCAAGCGCTGTCGAGAGCGGCGATGCCATGACATTGTTGGCACGCATGGCGCTGACGAAGGGCCACGCCGCCTTGGTATCCGGAGCGACCACATAGGCGAGCCTGAGGCCGGCGCCGATGGATTTGGAAAGCCCGCCGATATGCCAGGTCAGATCCGGCGCGATCGCCGCCAGCGGTGTGGGGCTCCGGAGTGGAATGAAGCCATAGGCATCGTCCTCGACGATCGGCACCCCGTATTTGCGCGCCACGGCGCAGATCTCCTCGCGGCGCCGTTCCGGAATGGTCAGCGTCGTCGGGTTCTGCAGGACGGGGTTGAGATAGAGCGCCCTGGGCTTCTTCTTCTCGCATGCCTCCGCAAAGGCCGAAGGGACAATGCCCTCGTCGTCCATCGGCAGGCCGACGAGGTTCAATCGCAACTGGGCGGCGATCGAGCGGATGCCGGGATAGGTGATGTTTTCCGACAGCACCGTCTCGCCCGGTTTTGCCAGCATACCGAGGATCGCCAGCAGGGCCGGATGCGCGCCGGGAGTGACGAAAACGCGGTCCTGCGACGGTACAAGACCGCGCCGGCCGAGCCAGACGGCAGCCGCTTCCTTGTCCAGGCCGGCGCCGCCAAAAGCCTGATAACGCAACAGAGGCACGAGGTTGGCGGCGACGGCGGCAAGCCCTTCCTGCATCCGCGCGATCAGGTCCGGATCATCCGGCTCCGGCGGCATGTTCATGGAAAAATCGACGATCGAGGCTCGGCGGGGATCCGGCGCTGCGTCGGAAACGAATCCTCGGCGCTCCTTCTCGGCACCGCCCGTCACGAACGTCCCCCTCCCCACATGCGAACTGACGAGGCCGCGCTTCTGCGCTTCCAGATAGCCCCGCGCCACCGTGGTGAAATCGACATCGAGCAGCTTGGCCAGCTCGCGCTGCGGCGGCAATCGGTCGCCTACCGTAAGGTTGCCGCTCCTCAAGTCCATCTCGATGACATCGGCGATCGCCATGTAGCGCGGGGAGCGGCTGCGGGTCAGGTCAGGCTTCCAGTTCTTCATCCATCACGTCCGATCGTTCGTCCTGGATTGACGGTATATTGTTGCTCAGTGAGTCTGTCATCAGCAAAAGAAAGGACATTGCGCCGCAGCCTTGGGACGGGCGATATCCGCTGTATCCCTGAAGCGAAACAAGCAGAGAGATACACCTTTTCCGCGTCCTCACAACGGCTTACGAACCACGCGTTGTCCACTCTCTTCGCCGCCAAACCTCCGCTCGATGTTCGGTCCGAAAAGATTGGTTCCCTCGGCATTGATCGCAAAATTGAGGGATGCATCTGTCCCGGCCTGCTCGGCCGTCATATGCGCGGACAGTCAGCAGCGTCGCGCTGAAGGACAGGCGTTATCGGGGAAATGCTCTCGAGGCTTGACTGCCGGCAGGACGACCTTGCCGAACCTATCCGTTGCCGGGCTCGTTTACGCCCAAGACATCCTGGGCGACCTGACTCTTGTTCTGCTTGTCGGGAACATTGCCGTTTCCTTCCGCCCGGTCGCGGTGGAGGGCCGCGCGCGCCAACATCATGAAGGTGATCGGCGTGGTCACCGTCACGAAAATCCCGATCAGTATCTCGTGGAATACGAGGCGTCCCGAAGAGACGGTGAAGAAGATCATCGAGGCAAGCATGACGCCGCCGATCCCCCAGCTCGTGCCGAGCGTCGGCGCATGAATGCGCTCATAGAAGGTCGGCAGGCGCAGGAAGCCGATCGCGCCGATCAGGGCCAGGCCGGAGCCGACCAGCAGGAAAAATGCGACCGCAATGGCGGCCCAGACGGGAATGTCGGCAGCGGAATGGATCATTCGATCACCTCCCCGCGCATCAGGAATTTCGCGAGCGCCACGGTCGCAACGAAGCCCAGCATGCCGATGACAAGCGCGGACTCGAAATAGATCACCCGGCCGGTGCCGATGCCGAAGGTCACCAGCAGCAGCATGGCGTTGATATAGAGCGTGTCGAGGCCGATGATCCGGTCCTGCGCCCTCGGGCCCCGGAACATGCGCACGGAGGCAATCGCCATGGCGGCGGCCAGCATCAGCTGGGCGATCGAGACCGCACTGAAGAGAATGATGGCGCTCATGCGAAAATCTCCATCAACAGCTTCTCATACCTGTTCTTGATCGTGTTGCGCCATTCAGCCTCGTTGTCGAGGTCGAGGACATGCAGCAGCACCGTCCGGTCGTTGGAATCGTATTCCAGCCAGGCGGATCCGGGGGTGCTTGTCACTACGACCGCGAGGACGGCTATGGCGAGATGGTTCTCGACATCCAGCTCTACCGTCAGGAAACCCGGGTTGTGGCTGCGACGGCCGATTTTGAGAATGATCAGCGCAACCGCGATGTTCGACCTGACGATGTCATAGAGCACGATCCCGAACAGTTTCGGCAGCAGATACCATTTGGCAAGGCGCGGCTTGTCCGGGCGCAGCGACGCCATCGCCCAGGAGGCGAAGACGGCGACCAGGATGCCGAGCACGAGATGGCCGGGCGTGAAGCCGTTGAGCAGCAGCCACATCAGGACCAGCGACAGGGTGAGCAGCGGATAGGGCAGCATCACTTGGCCCCCGCTTCGGTCGAGGAGACACCGTCGTAGTCGGGCACCGCCGCCGCGTTGCGCACCGCGTCGATATAGATCCTCGGATTGCTGAGGCTTCGGATCGTCGTGTCCATATACTGCATTGCGGGTCCGGCCTGGACGGTCAAAGCGAGCGTCAGGAAAAGCAGGAACATCACCGGCACGATCTCGATGACAAGGACGCGCGGCACGGTTCCCTCGAGCGAGCTCCAGAAGGTGCGGATGCCGGCGCGGGTCATCGAAATCAGCGCGGCGATGCCGGAAAGGATGACGAGGGAAACCAGGACCCAGACCGCGGCCGTCGGCGGCACGCCGATCGCGCCCGTGCCCATCATCGCCGACAGCATCGCGAATTTGGCGATGAAGCCGGAGAGCGGCGGAAGGCCGGACAAGAGGATGCCGCAGGCGGCAAAGCAGATGCCGAGGATCGCCATCGTGCCGGGCATGGTGACGCCGTCGCCCTCCTCCGGCTCGTCCTCGTCCGCATCGCCGTAGGCTTCCATGGTCACTGCAAGAACGATCGCACCGGCATCCTGGCCGCGTTCGACCAGTTCGATCAGCATGAAGAAGGCGCTGATCGTCAGCGTCGAACTGACGAGATAGAGCAGCGCGCCGGACGAGATCGCGCCGTCATTGATGCCGAGCACCATCAGCAGGGTTCCGGACGAGACCAGAACCGAGAAGCCCGCAAGCCGTCCGAGAGCCTGCGAAGCCAGTACGCCGATCGTGCCGAAAATGATTGTGGCAATGCCGCCGTAAAGCAGCACGTCGGACCCGAAACCGGCGGACGGCCCGTCGCCGAAGAGCAGCATGGTCAGCCGAAGGATGACGTAGATGCCGAGCTTGCTCATGATCGCGAATATGCCGGCGACCGGGGCGGAAGCGGCGCTATAGGCGGTCGGCAGCCAGAAGCAGAGCGGCCACATGCCCGCCTTGATCAGGAAGGCGATGCCGAGCACGCCGGCGCCCGCCTCCATCAGCATCCGCCGGTCCGGCTCGATATCGGGAATGCGGGCGGCGAGATCGGCCATGTTGAGCGTGCCGGCGGTGCCGTAGATCAGGCTGACGCCGATCAGGAAGAGGAGCGCTGCGGCAAGGTTGACCGCGATGTAATGCATGCCCGCCTTGACGCGCAGCGGGCCGGACCCGTGCAGCAGCAGCCCGTAGGATGCCGCCAGCATAACCTCGAAAAAGACGAAGAGGTTGAACAGGTCGCCGGTCAGGAAGGCGCCGTTCAGCCCGACCAGCAGAAGCTGGAACATGGTGTGGAAATGGGCGCCGACTGCATGCCAACGGGCGAGCGAGAAGACCAGTGCGGCCACCGAAAGCAGCGCGGTCAGCAGCAGCATCAGGGCCGACAGCGCGTCGAGAACGAGCACGATGCCGAAGGGCGCCGCCCAGTTTCCGAGAAGATAGACGCCGTCGAAATCGTTCGGGCCGCTTTCGACCCGCAGCAGGGCGAGCGAGACGGCGACCAGGATCAGCGTCGAGGCGAGACTGATCATCGCCTTTGCGACACGCTGCCGCTCGTCGAAGAACAGCAGGAGTGCGGCCACGACCAGCGGCACGAGGATCGGCGCGATGATGAGGTGATGGGCCCAGCCAATCATTTCGGCTCGTTCCTCCCGTCGACATGGTCGGTGCCCGTCAGCCCTCGGGAGGCCAGAAGCACGACGAGGAACAGCGCCGTCGTGGCAAAACCGATGACGATAGCCGTCAGCACCAGCGCCTGCGGCACTGGATCGGCAAGTACCGAGGTGGGAACGCCGTCGACGAGGATCGGCGGGACATTGGTCTTCACACCCCCGACGCCGAAGATGAACAGGTTCACGGCATAGGAAAGCAGCGAAAGGCCGACAATGACCTGATAGGTGCGTGGACGCAGGATCAGCCAGACGCCGCAGCCCGTCATCACGCCGATAGCGGTGGACAAAACGAGTTCCATCAGCCCTCCTCCGTCCTTGCCGCATCGATCGCCCGCAGGCGGTTGATGCGGATCGACTGGTGCGCCAGCGCCACGAGAATGAGGACGGTCGACCCGACGACCAGCGAAAACACCCCGAGATCGAAGAGCAATGCGGTCGCCGCCGGCATCTTGCCGATCAGCGGCAGCTCGACATACTGGAAATGCGAGGTCAGGAACGGATAGCCGAAGAACCAGGCGCCGATGCCGGTCGCGGACGCGGTCAGGATGCCCGCCCCCATCCAGCGCAGCGGCAGGATGCGGATACGGTCTTCCGCCCAGCGCGTGCCGCCGGCCAGGTATTGCAGCAGGAAGGCGATCGACAGCGTCAGCCCGGCGGAAAAGCCGCCGCCCGGCAGGTCATGGCCGCGCATGAAGATATAGACGGCGAAGGTGATGATGACGGGAAAGAGCCAGGTCATGATCACCGAGGGGACCAGCAGGTAGTCGCGCACCGTATCGCCCGCCGAACGCTCGGGCCGATCCTCGTCGAACCGGTTCTGGATGCGCTGCTGCTCCGGCAGGTCCATGCTGTCGTCGGCGGGGCGGAAGCGACGCAGCAGCGCGAACACCGTCAGCGCCACGACGCCGAGCACGGCGATCTCGCCCAAGGTATCGAAACCGCGGAAATCCACCAGGATGACGTTGACGACATTGCGCCCACCGCCTTCGGAATAGGCGTTTGCTAGGAAATAGTTGGCGATCGCATCCGGCACCGGCATGGTCATCACGGCATAGGCAATGAAGGACATGCCGATACCGCAGACGACGGCAAGCGCCAGGTCCCGGAAGCGGCGGAATCGCGCCCGCAAGGTGATGGACTCAGCCAGTCCCTCGGTCCGCTTCGGCAGCCAGCGCAGGCCGAGCAGGATGAGGACGGTGGTGACGATCTCGACGAGGAGCTGGGTGATGGCGAGATCCGGCGCCGACAGCCAGACGAAGGTGACGCAGACGATCAGGCCGACGCCGCCGAGCATGACGAGTGCGGCGAGGCGATGGTATTTGGCGAGATAGGCGGTGCCGAAGGCGAGGCATATGCCAAGCAGCCAGATCGCCGCAAAGGCGGGATCGATGCCGGAAAAGGCGATGTCACGCGTCTCGAAACCGGAGAGATAGAGCGGAAGCAGACCGGCGAGGAAACCGGTCGCCACGACCCAGCGGAGCTGCGGCTGGAGATTGCGGGTGCCGAAGCGCCGTTCCAGCGTACGGGCCCAGCGCCAGGACACTTCCACGAGAATGCGCTCGAAGATGCGCTGGCCCTTGAGGTTGCGCAGGATCGGCGGGCCGTCCTCGCAGGTCGCGAGATATTTCCTGAGCGCGAAATAGAGGAGCGCTCCGCCGACCAGCGCGATGGCGCTCATGATCAGCGGCAGATTGACGCCGTGCCAGATGGACAGGCTGTATTCCGGCGTATCAGGGCCCAGAACACTGATGACGGCGGTATGAAGGAAAGGCCCGATCGAAATCGCCGGGATGATGCCGACGATCAGGCAGGCAACGACGAGGAGATCGATCGGAAAGCGCATCCAGCGTGGCGGCTCATGCGGCTTGGGCTTGGGCAGATCGACCGGCGGCGGGCCGAAGAAGACGGTATGGATGAAGCGCAGCGAATAGGCGACGCTGAAGGCGCTTGCGAGCGTCGCCACGTAAGGCAGGATGCGGTCGAGAATGGAATCCGCGTGGGTTTCGACCGCTTCCGCGAAGAACATTTCCTTCGACAGGAAACCGTTGAGCAGAGGAACTCCGGCCATGGCGGCACTCGCCACCATGGCCAGCGTGCCTGTGATGGGCAGATACCGGAAAAGTCCGCTCAATCGCCGCATGTCGCGCGTGCCGGTCTCGTGATCGATAATGCCGGCGGCCATGAACAGCGATGCCTTGAAGGTCGCGTGGTTGACCATGTGGAAGATCGCGGCAACCGTCGCCAGCGGACTTCCGAGGCTGAGAAGCGTGGTGATGAGGCCGAGGTGGCTGATCGTCGAATAGGCGAGCAGGCCCTTCAGGTCCTGCTGGAACATGGCGAAATAGGCGCCGAGCACCAGCGTGACGATGCCGGCCAGCCCGACCAGATAGAACCATTCATAGGTTCCCGACAAAGCCGGCCAGAACCGCACCAGCAGGAAGACACCGGCCTTCACCATGGTTGCTGAATGCAGGAAGGCGGAGACCGGGGTCGGCGCCGCCATGGCATTGGGCAGCCAGAAATGGAACGGAAACTGCGCGCTTTTCGTCAATGCGCCGAGCAGGATGAAGACCAGGGCCGGCACGTAGAGGGAATGGCCGCGAATGACGTCCCCTGCAGCAAGGATCTTGTCGAGGTCGTAGCTGCCGACGATATTGCCGATGAGCAGCAGCCCGATCAGCAGGCAGAACCCGCCGATCCCGGTGATCGTCAGCGCCATGCGGGCGCCGTCGCGGGCGGCGGCATTGTTATGCCAGTAGCTGATCAGCAGGAAGGAGAAAATGCTGGTCAGTTCCCAGAACACCGACAGAAGAATGACATTGCCGGAGATAACGATGCCGAGCATGGCGCCCATGAAGGCGAGCAGGAAAGAGAAGAAGCGCGGAACCGGGTCGTCTTCCGACATGTAATAACGGGCATAAACGACCACGAGAAAGCCGATGCCGGCGATCAGCATGGAGAAGAGCCAGGCGAAACCATCCATGCGCAGGGTGAAGTTAAGCCCGAGCTGCGGCAGCCATGTACCCTCGAAGCGCAAGATCCCGCCATTGGTGACGCCCGGATAGAAGGACGCAACGATCAGCAGGGAGAGGAGCGCGGTGGCGCCGGCCACCCAGGACGGCAGGACGCGCGAACGCGTCCGCAGCAGAGATACGGAGACCAGGCTTCCGAGGAAAGGCAGGACCAGAAGGACAAGAAGAAGATATGGTCCCGACGTTATCCCAATGCTCCGGCCTTCCTATGTGCTGCGCATCCGTCAAGCGCCCGCTGCCAGGGGCTTACGAATACTCCATCTAGCAATCGAATCCAAATTGCCATATATGAGAGATATTGACCAATATGGGCAGTTTGGTGAGATGGGTCAAGCCGCAAAGAACGTAATTTTGACACCGGCCTTGTGTCGCGCCGCCCGTGGGTTTCTTGACTGGACGCAGACCGATCTCGCCGACCGGTCGGGAGTGTCGAGAAGCACCATCCGTGATTACGAAGGCAGCCGGCACGATCTCCATCGCGCAACGGAAGCGCAATTGCGCCTCGCCTTCGAGGAAGGCGGCGTCGCCTTCGTCCATATGGAAGGCGGTTGCTTCGGCGTCTGTCCGAGGACCGTGCAGGCCCCTCAATAGATCGATATGATTTCGGCCTCCCCGCCGGACGACAGGACGGCACCCTGCGGAGAGGCCGGAGAGCCGATGTTACCAGTTGGTGACAGAGCCGTCGCGGCGCTTCAGATGCGGCGCTTCCCAGAATTCGAAGCTCTGCTTGGCGATCAGTTCCTCATTGACCTCGACGCCGAGGCCCGGCGCATCCGAGACCGGATAGTGAGCACCTTCAAGCCGCGGCTGGACGGGGAAAAATTCGGAATTGTCGAAGCCGAGATGGGTTTCCGCAGGGCTGTTGCGGGTCTCCAGCCAGGAGAAGTTGGCGACCGCCGCCGAGAAATGGATGGTCGCCGCGGTGCAGACCGGACCTAGCGGATTGTGCGGCATCATGTCGACGTAGTGGGTCTCACTCCAGGCGGCGACCTTCATGCTCTCCGTCAGGCCGCCGACATTGCAGACGTCGAGGCGGTTGAACTGGTGGATGTCGCGTTCGATATAGGGCTGGAACTGCCATTTGGAGGAAAATTCCTCGCCGATCGCAAACGGGATGTCGGTCATCCGGCGCAAAGCTTCGTAGGAGCTGGGCGACTCGTCGCGGATCGGCTCCTCGAGGAAATCGAGCGTGCCCTTCGGCATCTTCTGGCAGAAGCTCGCCGCTTCCGCGACCGTCAGGCGGTGGTGGTAATCAATGCCGAGCACCACGTCGTCTCCGAGCGCCTCGCGCGTCTTGACGCACCACCTGGCGGTGGTTGCGATATGTTCGCGCGGCTCGTAGACCTCCTTGTTCTCGTGGCCGGAGGGCGACAGGCGCATGGCCGTCCAGCCGTGCTCGACCAGCATCTGCGCCTGCTCGACCATAGCCGGGCCCGGCTCGGCGAAAGTGGTCGCGAAGGTCGGAATGCGGTCACGCTGCTTGCCGCCGAGCAGTTCATAGACCGGCACGCCGAGCGCCTTGCCCTTGATGTCGTAGAGCGCGATGTCGATCGCCGAAATCGCCGCCTGCAGCACGCGGCCGCCCTCAAAGTACTGGCTGCGGTACATTTCCTGCCAGAGCGCGCCGATCTTGAACGGATCGCGGCCGCGCAGGAATTCGGCATAATGTTCGAGCGCGCCGACGACCGCCTTTTCGCGGCCCGAAAGACCGCTTTCGCCCCAGCCGAAAATACCCTCGTCGGTCTCGACCTTCACCAGAAGCTGGTTGCGGATGCCGACCTTGACGGCATAGCTCTTGATCGCTGTGATCTTCATCGTCGTCCTCTTTCCGATCCTTGGCGAATTACCAGTGCCACAGGGTGCCGTCTTCGAGACGGTTCACCGGCAGGTAAGCGCGCTGGTATGGATATTTTTCCGCAAGCTTCTCGTCGATCTCGACGCCGTGGCCGATCGCCTCGCCCGGATGCAGGTAACCGTCCTTGAGGCTCCAGGCACTGGGGAAGACGTCGAGAATTTCCGGCAGGTAACCGGAATATTCCTGAATGCCGAAATTCGGAACCCAGAGATCGAGATGCAGGTTGGCGCCGAGGCAGATCGGCGACATGTCCATGGCGCCGTGGCAGGCGGTGCGGACATTGTAGACGCTGGCGAAATCCATGATCCGCCGCTGCGCGGTGACGCCGCCGGCATGCACGGTCGTGGTGCGGATATAGTCGATGAGCTGCTCTTCCATCAGAAGCCGCGCATCCCAGATGGTGTTGAACACCTCGCCGACGGCAAGCGGCGTCGTGGTGTGCTTGCGGATCAGCCGGAAACCTTCCTGGTACTCGGCGGCGACCGTATCCTCCAGCCAGAACAGGCGGGCGAACTCGAGATCCTTGCCGAGCCTCGCCGCCTCGATCGGCGTCAGGCGGTGGTGGCTGTCGTGGAGCAGCTCGATATCCCAGCCATGCGCCTCGCGCACCGCCTTGAAGAGTTCGGGAACGTAGCGGAGATATTTGGAGGTCGACCAGGTTTCCTCGTGCGGAAACGCGTCATCGGCAGCATTGTTGGTGACCGATTTCTTGCCCGTGCCATAGACATCCGGCAGGCCGGGGATGCCGACCTGGACGCGGATCGCCTTGTAACCCTGCTCGATGCGCCTGCCGACGGCTTCGACGGCCTCGGCTATATCCGTGCCCTGGGCATGAGTGTAGCAGAGCACCTTCTCGCGGCTCGCCCCGCCGAGCAGCTGGTAGAGCGGCATGTTGGCGGCCTTCGCCTTGATGTCCCACAGCGCGGTATCGATGCCGGCGATCGCCGCCATGGTCACCGGGCCGCGGCGCCAATAGGCCCCTTTGTAGAAATACTGCCAGATATCCTCGATGCGGCTCGGATCACGGCCGATCAGGAGGGGCGCCAGATGTTCCTGCAGATAGGCGACGACGGCCTTTTCGCGGCCGTTCAGCGTTGCATCGCCGACCCCGGTCAGGCCCTCGTCGGTAAAGATCTTGACGGTGACGAAGTTGCGGCCGGGCGAGCAGACAATGATTTTGACGTCGGTAATTTTCATGGATTTATCCGTTGGCTGAAACTGTGCGGGCCGGGTCGTAGCGGAACCGCTTGTGGATGCGCCGGTCGCGCGGATCGGGATGGGGAATGGCCGAGAGCAGCGCGCGGGTGTAGTCGTGCTGCGGGTGGTTGACGACCTGGTCGGTATCCCCCGTCTCGACGATCCGGCCGCGATACATGACCGCGACGCGGTCGCACATGTAGCGGATCACCGACATGTCGTGGCTGATGAACACGTAGGAGAGACCCAGCTCATCCTGCAGCTTCATCATCAGGTCGAGCATCTGCGAACGCAACGACACGTCGAGGGCCGAGGTCGCCTCGTCGGCGACGATCAGGCGCGGCTTGACCGCAATCGCACGGGCAATGCCGATGCGCTGACGCTGGCCGCCGGAAAACGCGTGCGGGTAACGCTCCCGCCAGGCGGGTTCGAGACCCACCTGCTGCATCAGCTCGGCGACGCGGTCGTCGAGCTCCCTACCCCTCATGCCGGCAAGCTTCAGCGGCTCGGCGATGATCTGGCCGACATTCTTGCGGGGGCTGAGCGATCCGACCGGATCCTGGAAGATCATCCGCACCTCGCGGCGGATATTTTTAAGCTCCGCCCTGTCGGCTGTGCGGATATCGACCGTCTTACCGTCCGGGCGTCGAAAATCGATGGCGCCGGCCTGCGGGTCGTAGATGCGCAGCAGGCAGCGGCCCATGGTGGTCTTGCCGGAACCGCTTTCTCCGACGATACCGAGCGTCTCGCCCGGCCGCACGGTCAGCGACACGTCGTCGACCGCCTTGAGGCCGGAGGGGAAAGTCAGCGAGAGGTTCTTGACGTCGAGAAGCGGCGCGGCCTCCGCCGGGATGGCGGTACGCGTCAGGCGGACCTCGGCCTTCTTCTCCAGCTTCACGACCGAGCCGATCAGCCGGCGCGTATAATCGTCCTGTGGTGCGTGAAAGATCTGCTCCACCGGACCGCGTTCCATCACCTTGCCGCGATACATGACCAGCACTTCGTCGGCGATCTCGGCGACGACGCCCATATCGTGGGTGATGAACAGCACGGCCATGCCGTGGCTCTGCTGCAGCTTCTTGATGAGGTCGAGGATTTCGGCCTGGGTGGTCACGTCGAGCGCGGTCGTCGGCTCGTCGGCAATCAGCACCTGCGGATTGCAGGCGAGCGCCATGGCGATCATCACCCGCTGGCGCATGCCGCCGGAAAATTCGAACGTGTAACGGTCGATCGCGGTTTCCGGGCGCGGGATTTCCACCTGCCGCAGCAGTTCGAGCACCCTCTCCCGCTGCTCCTTCTTCGGCGTGCCGAAGTGGATTCGCAGCGCCTCGCCGATCTGGGTGCCGATGCGGTGGACCGGTGACAGCGAGCTCATCGGCTCCTGGAAGATCATGGCGATCTCCTTGCCGCGCACCGAACGGATGTCTTTTCCGCGCGGATCGAGCTTAGCCAGATCGGTGAGCGAACCGTCGGCGCGGGTGAGCAGGACCGAGCCGCTTTCGATGCGGCCGGGCTTGTCGACGATCTGCAGGATCGAGCGGGCTGTCACCGACTTGCCGGAACCGCTCTCACCGACGACGCAGAGCGTCTTGCCGCGTTTCAACTCGAAGGAAACGCTGTCGACCGCCTTGAAGATGCCGGTGCGCGTCGGGAAGTAGGTCTTGAGGTCCTCGACCTTGAGGATCGTATCTTTGTTCATGCTCATGACACGGACTCGTAGGGGTCAGCGGCATCCCGCAGGCCATCGCCGAGGAAATTGAGGGACAGGACCGAGATGACGATCGCGGCCGCCGGCGTGAACAGCAGCCAAGGCGCCTGGGCGACGGCGCGGATGTTCTGCGCCTCCTGCAGCAGCACGCCCCAGGAGATGATCGGCGGCTGCAAGCCGATGCCGAGGAAGGAGAGCGCCGTTTCGGCCAGGATCATTGACGGGATCGCCAATGTCAGCGTCGCGATGATGTGGCTCATGAACGACGGCACGAGATGGCTGAAGATGATGCCGATCTCGCTCATGCCGTCGAGGCGAGCTGCGATGACGAAATCCTCGCTCCTGAGTGACAGGAACTTGCCGCGCACTTCACGGGCAAGACTGGTCCAGCCGATCAGCGAGACGATCAGGGTGATGACGAAATAAGTCCGGAGCGGCGGCCAGCCGACCGGAATGGCGGCGGCCAGCCCCATCCAGAGCGGAATGGTCGGGATCGAGCGCAGCAGCTCGATGAAACGCTGGATGGCAAGATCCGCCCAGCCGCCGAAGAAGCCGGAAATGCCGCCGATCGTCACCCCGAGGATGAGGCTCATGAACACGCCGACAAGCCCGATCGAGAGCGAGATCTTGGCGCCGTGCACGACACGGGAGAAGATATCGCGGCCGAGCCGGTCGGCACCGAAGATGTAGAGGCTGTCGCCGACCTGCGGATTGGTGAGGCCGAAAAGCTTGGTCTGCATCGGGACAAGGCCGAGCAGGTAATAGGGCTGCTGCGCCTTCACGAAGAAACCGACCTTGACCGGCTTGGCCGGGTCCGGCTGGAATTCGCGGCGCATGGACTCCGTGTTCAGCGTCATCTTCAGCTGCTTGACGTTCGGCTGGAACGAGCCGTCGTGAAACAGCGAAAGGGCCTGCGGCGGCGCGTAGGTGAAGCGCGCATTGGTGGCGTTCGGATCGAAGGGCGCGATGAAATCCGCAAACGCCGCGACGAGATACATGAAGACGATGACGACGAGGCTCGCGAGCGCGATCCTGTGTTTCTTGAACTTGAGCCAGAACAGGCGCCACTGGCCGGCAACGGCCATGTCCTTGCCGGAGAGATTGAACGACGGGCCGGTATCCGGCGGGAGGCTGGTGATATCTGTCATTGGAAACGGATCCGCGGGTCGGTGAGCGCGAGCAGGATGTCCGAAATCAGCGTGCCGATGATGGTGAGCACCGAGATCAGCAGGATGAGCGAGCCGGCGAGATACATGTCCTGGGCGAGCAGAGCGCGCAGGAGCAGCGGGCCTGTCGTCGGCAGGCTCATGACCACCGAGACGATGATCTCGCCGGAAATCACCGCCGGCAGGATCCAGCCGAGCGTCGAGATCAAAGGGTTGAGCGCGAGGCGGACCGGATAGCGGATCAAAAGCTCCAGCTCGGACATGCCCTTGGCGCGCGCCGTGGTGACATAGGGCTTGGAGAGTTCGTCGAGCAGGTTGGCGCGCATGATGCGCACCAGCGCCGCGAGCGAACCAAGGCCGATGACGACGACCGGCAGCCAGACATGCTCTGCGAAATCGAGGAGCTTTCCAAAACTCCAGCCGGCATCGACATATTCGGGCGAAAACAGCCCGCCGACGCTTTGTCCGAACCAGGCGGACATGACGTACATCGCCGACAGCGCCATCAGGAAGTCCGGCACGGCGAGGAAGAAGAAGGCGAGGAACGTCGCCGTGTAGTCGGAGATCGAATATTGCCTGACCGCCGACAGGATGCCGATCGGGATGGCGATCGCCCAGACGAAGCAGAGCGTCAGCAGCGACAGCAGCATCGAGAAGCCGAGGCGGTTCCAGATCAGTTCGGTCACCGGCTTGCCGAGCTCGAACGAGATGCCGAAATCGCCGGCAGTCAGGATGCCCCAGATCCATTTGTAATATTGGAAATAGATCGGCTGATCGAGGCCGTAACGTTCGCGCATCGCGGCGACCGTGCCGGCTTCCACTGCACCGCCCTGGCTCGCCCAGTCGGCCATCAGGGTCGTCAGATAGTCGCCCGGCGGCAGCTGGATGATGATGAAGGCGATGATGGAGACGGCAAACAGTGTCGGGATCGCGAACACCAGCCGCTTGATAATGTAACGGAGCATTTTCTTGCCGTTCTGTTTTTCAGCAGACGTTTGGGCGGGCGGCATTTGCCCCTCACCCTAGCCCTCTCCCCGCGCGCGGGGAGAGGGGACTTCAAGGTTTGCCGCTCGTGTCCTTCTCCCCGTCAAAACGGGGAGAAGGTGCCGGCAGGCGGATGAGGGGCAAAGCGTCACATTCAATCACCCCTCGGTCTCGGGAGGAGACTTATTTTGCCGGCTTGTCGAAATACCACTGGGTCAGCGTCGGCGCCGGGTGCCAGAGGTTGCCGGTGATCGGAATGCCGTTGACGACATTCTTCAGGTTCGTCGACGTCATCATGTATTTCGGCATCGGGCGCGAGATACCGATGTTGAGGAAGTTGTCGGCAGACTGATTGAGGAAATCCTTCATCTTCTGGCGACGGTCGTCATCGGTGACGGCAGCGTTGACCTTGTCGTAGGCGGCCATCAGCGCCTTGATGTTTTCCGGCGGTTCCTCGCCCGTCGCGTGGTTCGAATACCATTCGCTCCACTTCATCGCGAAGAAGATGTCGGCCTTCTGGAAGGGCATGTAGCAGCGCGGATCGGTATAGACTTCCGAAAGCCCGCCGACGCAGTTCCAGATATAGGCGTCCTGCTCGTTGGCCGCCCACATGGTATTGAGGCGGGCACGGTCCGTGGTGCGCAGCTGGATGTCGATACCGACCTCCTTGGCGTATTTCTGCACCATCTGCATCACGTCCGGATAGGACAGTCCGAAGACGTCGGCGACCATGAAGTTGATGGTGAAGCGCTTGCCGGTCTCGTCGAGACGGAAACCTTCCGCATCCTTCTTCGGCATGATCTTGTCGAGGATCGCCATCGATGCCTTGGGATCGAACTCGGTGTACTGCTTGGCCTCGCGCTCGTTGAAAAGCTCATGCTCGGGCTGAACGGCGACCTGGGCCGGAGCCCCCTGCCCGACATAAACGAGGTCGATGATCTCCTGCCGGTTGATCGACTGGCTGAGCGCGATGCGGAAATCCTTGTTCTGGAAGATCTTCTTCTTCACCGGGTCGGTGGAGTTGAGGTTGAGCAGGATGACCGCGTCATTGGCGGGCAGATCCTTGACGTCCACGAACTTGTAGTTGCCCGTCTTCTGGCCGTCGAAGAGAACCGACTTGAACGTCGAGTTGTTGATGTGGCGGAAAGCGAAATCGAACTCGCCCGAGGTCATCTTCAGCGCCATCAGCTGCGGATCGTCGAGTTTTGCCCAGGTGATGCCGTCGATATAGGGAAGCTGGTTCCCGGCGGTATCGACCTTCCAGTAATAGGGATTGCGGGTAGCGACGACGCGTTCGCTGTCGGCATAGGGAACGGTCAGGATCCACGGGTTCAGCGTCGGCAGGGCGAGGTTCTGCCAGAACGGCGGTTGGAAGGTCAGCGAGACCTTGGAGTTGAACAGCGCCACCCAGTCGCCGGCGGCCGGATTGGCCTTCAGAAGCGCCGGAATGCCGTCCTTGTTGTACTTTTCATGGAACTGCTTGAGGTAGTGTTTCGGATAGATCGCCGGCAGGTGACCCTGGCCGTAGGCGAGCTGCTGGATGAACAGGCCGTAGGGCGACTCGAACTTGAACTCGACGGTGAGGTCGTCGATCTTGGTGACCTTGACCGGCTTGCCGGCGACCGTGAATGTCGGGTTCTTGGCCGGCGAGAGCGCCGGGTTCATGAACACGTCCTCGTACCAGAACATGATATCGTCGGCATTGAAGGGCTGGCCGTCGCTCCACTTCAGGCCCTTGCGGAGCTTGAACGTGTAAGTGGTCGCATCTTCCGAGGCCTTGAACTCCTCGGCCAGCGACGGCATCACCTTCTGCCACTTTGGGTCCCAGCGGACGAGCAGTTCGTTGGCGATGGTGCGGGTCAGGTTGTACTGGTCGCCATTGGCGAGGATCGTGGTGCGCAGCGTGCCGCCATACTTGCCGACGCCGTCGATCATCGTCTCGACATAGGGATGTTCCGGAAGCCGCTCGGCGACTGCCGGCAGCTTGCCGGCCTTGACCTGCTCGTCGAGCATCGGCGCCTGCTTGTAATCCGCCGCCCAGGCCGGGAGCGCCGCTCCCAAGAGCACGGTCGTCAACAACCCCGTCGATACGACGAAGCCACGCAGCTTCTGCTGGTAACCCATATTCTCTCCTCCTCTTTGACCGGCTGTCTCCGCCGGCTCCTCCCGAACGAGTGCCATCGCGGCCTTCGTGTTGCACGAAAGCTTTCAGATCGTACATTCTTTGTCAATCTGGATGTACAAAATTAAATGTTTTGCTCTTGGAAGACGATGGAAAGTGCATTAAAAGCAAGCCTATGAGCACGATCAGCAGCATCCTACAGGCAGTTCCAGAACGCGACGACTTGGCGGAGGACGGCGGCTCCTCGATCTACGAGAGGCTGCGCGACGACATCATTCACGGGCGCGTCAAGGCGAACGAACGCCTGAAAGTGGCCGAGCTTGCCAGTCGCATGGGGACCTCCACCAACCCGGTGCGCGAGGCCCTGCAACAGCTGCGCGGCGAAGGTTTCGTGATCATGACGCCGAACCGCGGCGCCCGCGTTCGCCCCATCGACGAGGAGTTCGTGCGCGACATCTGCGAGATCGAGGTGCTGATCGAACCGGCGCTGACCCGCTGGTTCGTGGGCATCGCCACGAAGGCGGATATCGAGGAGCTGGAACGGCTGCAGGCGGAGATCGAGGAGCTGAATTTCGGCGACGAGATGAAACATTCCAATCTCGACCTGCAGTTCCACCGGCTGATGTACGACCGCCATTACAACCGCCATGCGGTCGATCTGTGGGTGCGTCACCGTCACATTCTCTGGGCGATCAGCCGTGGTTTCCAGACATCGCTCAGCCGGCAGTCGAATGTGCTGGACGAGCATCGCGAACTGATCGCCTGCATCAAGGCGCAGGATGCCGACGGCGCCTCGCGCGCGATCGGCCGCCATGTCGAAGGGTCCGGCCGGCACATCATCGAACGGATGCGCCTCGAGAAGCGGAACGGCTGACAGGCGTCGAAGCCGATCAGGACCGCGTTCAGAGCTTCAGTCTTGCGGTCCAGGCGAGAACGGCCTCCGCCATCGTCGCGAGATGGTCTGCGGTGGAAAATCCGGAAATTTTCTTGCGCGGCTTCAGGTCGTGGTCGCCGTCCTCAAGCCACAGGATCTCGATGGAGCCGGACAGATCGTAGCCGGGCACTTCTTCGCGCGTACCGAATTCGTCGCGGGTTCCCTGGCAGATCAGTGCCGGGGTTTTCAAGCCCTGGAGGTGCTGGGTACGCAGCTGCTCCGGCTTTCCCGGCGGATGGAACGGGTAGCCGAGGCACAGCAGACCGGCGATCCTGCCTTCGGAATAGAGTTCGTCGGCAACCAT
>Ga0209758_1000850_pt1 | contig 42511 bp, 39 predicted proteins | sample AraplaMF_Col_mMF_FD_184258 | JGI IMG/M metagenome (GOLD analysis project Ga0209758, IMG submission 184258) | Arabidopsis root microbial communities from the University of North Carolina, USA - plate scrape MF_Col_mMF (SPAdes) (version 2) | ecosystem: Host-associated > Plants > Roots > Endosphere... | reverse complement strand
CTCGGTCTCGTACTCGGTCTCGTGCACCGCCTCGGCGCCGATGAACCAGCCCGGCGCGAAGCGGTACGACAGGCCGGTGCCGTACTTGAAGTTGATCTCCATCTCCGGATCGGTCGGCCAGTCGTAGCCGTCCGGCAGGTCGGCGATCGCCTTGCGTTTCTCGTAGGCGGCGCGCAGGCCCACGTTGCCGACCCAGACGAGCTGGCCTTCCATGAAGTACTTCTGCGCCTGCAGCTGGGTCTCGAACTCGATCTCGCGCTTCTTCTGGCCGGAGTGCACGTCGAGGAAGCCGTACTCCAGGCTGCTCGTCATCGACAGGCCGAAGTCGTCCTTCGCCGGGCTCAGGAAGTTGTACTTGACGCCCAGTTCGATGCCCTGCAGGCGCAGGCCGTATTTCTCGTCGCGCGGCAGGTAGCCGTTGATCACGAGGCCCGAGGTGTTGATGCCCAGGCCGTTGAGCTCCGCCGACACCTGGAAGCGGTCGGTGACGCCGTACTCGATCTCCGACTTGGTGTCGATCGCGCGGTAGGTACCCGCGCCCTTGTTCGAGCGCTGCGTGACCCACTGGTAGAACTCGGCCTCTCCCTTGGGCAAGGTCTCGGCACCGCGCACGTAGCCGAACAGGTTTTCATCGGCGTGCGCGGACACGGACAAGGCGAGCGCAACGGCACCGAGCAGGGACAGGCGAAGCAGGGACATGAAGGTTCCAGGCTGAGTGAAGGCAAATGCGAATTACTTTCACTCATATTCTAGCGAGGAGCCTCCGCGGCACGCCACGGCCCCGCGCGCCGCGTCGAGGTGCCTCTTAAGCCTCGTCTAAGCCGCCGTTAAGGCTTGGCTAAGCGCACCGGACCAACATCGGTTCGATGAGCTTCCCGCTGAGTCCCGAGCTGCCGATCGCGGCGGCAGACACCTCGGTTGCGCACGCCCCTGCGTTCGACCGCGACGCCGCCGAGCGCACGACCCGTGCCTTGTTGCTGCTGGTCGGCGCCCTGGTGCTGTTGCGCCTTCTCGGCATGGCATGGCTGCCGCTGATGGACACGACCGAGGCGCGCTATGCAGAGGTCAGCCGCAAGATGCTCGAGCTCAACGACTGGATCACGCCGTGGCACGACCGCGGTGTTCCGTTCTGGGCCAAGCCGCCGTTGTCGTTCTGGCTGACCGCCCTGAGCATGAAGTGCTTCGGCGTCAACGAGTTCGCAGCGCGGCTGCCTCACTTCCTGTGCATGGTCGTCGTCGCCGTGCTCTGCGGGCGACTCGCAAGCTCTCGCCGCGACACGCCGCCGCTGGCTTGCGTCGCCCTGCTCGCCGGTGCGGCCCTGTCGCTGCTCGCGGCCGGTGCCGTGATGACCGACGAGGCGCTCGTGGTCGGCACGACGCTGGCGATGAGCGGCCTCTGGCAGGCCTTGCACGGGCCGCGCCGCCGCACCGGATGCGCATTCCTGTTCGTCGGCCTGGCGCTGGGTCTGCTGGCCAAGGGCCCGCTCGTCCTGCTGCTGGTCGGCCTGCCCACGCTGGCATGGGCCGCGGGAACGCGGCAGCTGCGCCGCGTGTGGGACGACGTGCCGTGGCTCATCGGGCTGGCCCTGTCGGCGGCGGTCGCTGGCGGCTGGTACATCGCGGCGGAGCTGAAGACGCCGGGCTTCCTCGACTATTTCATCGTCGGGGAACATTGGCACCGCTTCGTCACCCCCGGGTGGTCGGGAGACCGCTACGGATTCGCCCATGCCTTCCCGCCCGGCACGATCTGGATCTTCGCGCTGGCGTCGACGCTGCCGTGGCCGCTGGTGCTGTTCGCGGTCGCCCTCGAGCGCAGGGCCTCCACGCCCGACCTGCACGGCCTGGATGCCGACCCGCGCTCGTGGCGCCTCTACCTCGCCTGCTGGTCGCTCGCCCCGCTGGTGTTCTTCACGGCCGCGCGCAACATCATCCTGCCGTACGCCTTGCCCGCCCTGCCGGCGATGGCCTTGTGGACCAGCCAATGGCTGCGCGGACGCGTCGGGGCAGCACGCATGCAGGCGTGGGTCGTCGCAGGCCTCGTGGTGTCGACAGGCGGCGCGCTGGCGACCGCCGTGCAAGCCGAACACAGCGGCATGTTCAACGCCCGCTCCGCCAAGGAGGTGGTCGGCGTGTGGGCAGCGCATCGCCCTCGAGGCAGCGAGCCGTTGGTGTTCGTGACGGAACGGATGGACTCCGCATCGTTCTACAGCGGCGGCCAGGCGCAGTTTGCGGGCAGCGCCGCCGAGGCGCTGGGGCTTGTCGCTGCAAGCGGCGGATTCATCGTCCTGCGCCAGGAGGACACAGCCGCCCTGGCGCAGCTTGGTTGCGTCACGGAGCGCACGGTGGTCGGTGGCTTCACGCTGTTGCACCTCACCGGGCCGCTTTGCGTGCAATCCCCCACGACCCGGAGCACTGCGTCGCGCCTCTTAAGGAGCGACTAATCCTTGGCTCCGCACAGTGCGTCCATGCCGAGCCCGATCCACCGCCTCCCTGCCCTTCCTGCCGGCCTGCTCGCCGCGCTGGTCGCCTACGCAGCGTCGTACCCGTCGGCCTCGCAGGCCGGCGACGAGGCCCCTGCCGCCGCGGTCGCCGACCAGCCGACCGACGAGAGCCTGGAACGATCCGGCGCGGTCATCGGCGAGATCCGCATCGACAACCTCGACATCTTCGACACCCGTCTGGACGAAGAGGACAACGCCCTGTTCCGCTTCGCCAACTGGCTGCACATCCAGACGCGCCGCGAGACCATCGAGCAGCAGCTGCTGTTCAAGCCCGGCGACCGCTACGACGCCCGGCTGCTGCGCGAATCGGAGCGCGCGCTGCGCGCCGACGGCTACCTGCGCGACGCCGGCATCCGCGTGGCCGCGGTGCACGACGGGATGGTCGACCTCGTGGTGTCGACGCAGGACGTGTGGACGCTGAAGCCGGGCATCTCGTTCGGCCGCAAGGGCGGGCGCAACAGCAGCAGCATCGGCATCCAGGAGACCAACCTGCTGGGGCTGGGCAAGCAGGTCGGGCTGGACATCAGCTCGGGCGTCGACCGCCGGTCCAAGGCCCTGTCCTACCAGGACAACCAGCTGTTCGGCAGCCGCTGGACGCTGTTCGGCGAATACGACGACAACAGCGACGGGCGCGCGCAGAAGCTGGCACTGGAACAGCCCTTCTATGCGCTGGACACGCGGCGCGCCGGCGGCCTCTCGCTGCGCAACGAGCGCCGCGTGGACTCGGTCTATTCGCAAGGCCAGGTCGTCAACCAGTACGACGTGCGCGACCGGCGGGCCACCGCCTGGTTCGGCCGGTCCGACGGCCTGCACGACGGCGCCGCGCTGCGCTGGACGGCCGGCCTGAGCTTCGACGAGCGCCAGTACGCGACGCTGTCCGACCCGGGCATCGCCAGCGTCGCGCCGGCCGGGCGGCGGCTGCTGTACCCGTGGGTCGGCTTCGGCTGGGTCGAGGACCAGTTCATCGCGACGCACAACCAGGACCAGATCGGCAAGACCGAGGACATCGCGCTGGGCTGGAACGTGCGCGGCCGGCTCGGCGCGGCCTCGAGCCGGCTCGGCTCCGACCGCAGCGCCGGCGTGTTCGACACCGGCTTCTCGAAGGGCTGGATGACGAGCCCGTCGCAGACCTGGCTGCTGGCGGGCACCGCCGAAGGCCGCGTCGAACGCGAAGGCGTGAGCGGCGGGCTGTTCAAGCTGTCGGCGCGCTGGTACCTGCGGCAGTCGCCGCAACGCACGCTGTTCGCCAGCGTCGGCATCGACCGCGGCGTGCGCCTCGACCCCGACCAGCAGATCACGCTCGGCGGCGACACCGGGCTGCGCGGCTACCCGTTGCGCTACCAGAGCGGCAGCGGGCGCTGGCTGGCCACGATCGAGCAGCGCGCCTTCTCCGACTGGTTCCCGTTCCGGCTGTTCCACGTCGGCGGTGCGGTGTTCTACGACATGGGCCGCACCTGGGACGGGGTGCTGCCGGGCGACTCGGCCCAGGGCCTGCTGCGCGACGCCGGCGTCGGGCTGCGCCTGGGCAACAGCCGCTCGGGCCTGGGCACCGTCGTGCACGTGGACGCGGCCTTCCCGATGGACGGCGACAAGTCGATCAAGCGGGTGCAGTTCATCGTCGAGGCCAAGCGCAGCTTCTGAGCCGCAGGCCGGGGCTCTAAGTCGCGGCTAAGGCCGGACGGCGCAACATGGCCGCCTCCCCCGATGGACAACTTCCACCTCTTCGCCACGAGAGTCCCGGCGACGCAACGCTGATGCGCTCGATCGAACGCACCCTGCTGGCCTGGCTGATGGGCGCCCTGCTGCTGGGGGGCCTGCTGGTCGCGATCGTCACCTACGTGGTCACGCTGGACGAGATGAACGAGGTGTTCGACGCCGACCTGAAGAACGTCGCGCAGTCGATCGCGCGCTATCACCGGGCAGCCTATGACGCGAGCCGCCACGATGCGCTGGTGTTGCCCGAGCGCAGCGACACGCCCGAGGACGTCGAGATCGTCACGCTCACCTGGACCGCCGACGGCGTGCGCGTCTATGCGTCGGACCCGCGCGTGAAGCTGCCGTTCTCGCGGACCGAGGGCCTGGCCCGCCTGGACGTCGACGGCGAGGCCTGGATCGTCCATTCGAGCGTGGCCGCCGACGGCGTCGCGCAAGCGGCGCAGCGCGTGTCGCAGCGGCACCAGATGGCCGCCGAATCGGCGGCCAAGGTGTTCCCGCCGATGCTGGCGCTGGTCGTCGTGCTCGGCGGCCTGCTGCTGTTCGGGCTGCGCCGCGGCCTGCAGCCGCTGGGGGATGCGGCACGCGACGTGGCGGCGCGCAGCGCGCGTTCGATGCTGCCGATCGCCACCGACGGCGTGCCGCGCGAGATCAAGCCGCTGGTGCAGTCGATCAACGAGCTGCTCGGCCGCCTGTCGGAAGCGTTCTCGGCGCAGCGGCGCTTCCTCGCCGATGCGGCGCACGAGCTGCGCACGCCGGTGACGGCGCTGCGCCTGCAGGTGCACCTGCTGCGCCGTTCGGACAGCCCGGCCGCGCGCCAGGATGCGCTGGACGAACTGGAGCAGGGGGTGATCCGCTCGGAGCGGATGGTGCAGCAGTTGTTGGCCGTGGCGCGCTCGGAGCCCGATGGCCAGGTCATGCGCGTCGAGCAGGTCAGCCTGGACGACCTGGTGCGCTGCGCTGTCTCGGACTTCTCGCTGAAGGCCGAGCTGTGCCGCATCGACCTCGGGGCGCGCGTGGGTTCCAACATCGCCGTGCAGGCCGACGCCCATCAGCTGCGCGTGCTGCTCGACAACCTGGTCGAGAACGCGCTGCGGTACACGCCGCCGGGCGGCGTGGTCGACGTCGATGCAGACCTGCAGGACGGGCGACCCCGTCTTCGCATCGTCGACAACGGCCCGGGCATCCCGGTGGCCGAGCGCGAACGGGTGTTCGACCGCTTCTACCGGGGCGCGGACGCGCATTCCCTCGCCCCCGAAGGCGGCGGCAGCGGACTGGGCCTGGCCATCGTGCGCGCGATCGCCGAACGCCACCACGCGAGCGTCAGCCTGCACACCCCGACGGGACATGGCGGGCTGGAGGTCCGGGTCGTGTTCCCGCAGATCGTTCCAACGGCGCAAGGAGCCATCAGGGTGCGAGGCTCAGCGCCAGGCCGCACAGGCCCGATACGAGAACCACCGGGATGACGCCGACCTTGAAGCGGATCAATGCGATTGCCGCGGCAATGCCGATGACGGCCGCCGGCCACTCGAAGCGTCCCGACAGGCCCGCCGGCCACAGCACGTGGTAAGCGAAGAACACGGCGAGGTTGCCGATGACGCCCACGACTGCAGCGGTGATGCCGGTCAGCGGTGCCGTGAACTTCAGGTTGCCGTGCGTTGACTCGATGAAGGGGCCGCCGAGCAGGATGAAGAGGAACGACGGCAGGAAGGTGAAGAAGGTGACGACCACCGCCGCAATCGCGCCGGACAGGAACAGCGAGTCCGTTCCGAGGATGGCCTTCGTCCAGCCGCCGACGAAGCCGACGAACGAGACGACCATGATGAGCGGGCCCGGCGTCGTCTCCCCGAGTGCCAGCCCGTCGATCATCTGCAGCCCGGTGAGCCAGTGGTAGTGGTCCACGGCGCCTTGATAGACATAGGGCAGCACTGCGTAGGCGCCACCGAACGTCAACAGTGCAGCCTTGGTGAAGAACCACGCCATTTGCGTGAGAACGCCGTCCCAGCCATGGAAGAGGATCAGCCCTGCGAGCGCAACCGCCCACGACCCGAGGCACGCAGCGAGGACGCGCCAGAAGCGCTTCCATGTGAAGAGCGCATGCGCCGGCGTGGGCGTGTGGTCGTCGATGATGGCTGCGCCGAAGCCCTGGGCCGCCTTGCCATGGCCTGCGCCGGCCGCGAATTTCCCGGGTGCATGGCGGCCACCGAAATATCCTGCGAGGCCCGCCCCCAGGACGATGAGCGGGAACGGCAGGTTCAGCGCGAAGATGGCGATGAAGGCTGCCACCGCGATGCCCCAGAGCCAGCTGTTCTTCAATGCACGCGAGCCGATGCGAGTCGCGGCCGACACGACGATGGCCGTGACCGCAGGCTTGATGCCGTAGAAGAGACCTGCCACCGCAGGGACCGTGCCGAAGGCCATGTAGACCCAGGACAAGGCGATGAGGATGAACAGCGACGGCAGCACGAACAGGCCGCCGGCGACGATGCCGCCCCAGGTCCGGTGCATGAGCCAGCCGATGTAGGTGGCCAGCTGCTGTGCCTCGGGACCGGGCAGCACCATGCAGTAGTTCAGCGCGTGCAGGAAGCGGTTCTCCGAAATCCAGCGACGTCGCTCGACCAGCTCCTCGTGCATGATGGCAATCTGACCGGCCGGCCCGCCAAAGCTGATGAATCCGAGCTTGAGCCAATAGGCAAATGCCTGGCCGAAGGAGACCGGTTCGGGCGCTGCGTCCGGGCTGGTGGTGGGGATGTCGGTCATCTGGCGAGCCGCAGTGCGGCGTACAGGGTGTCGAAGAAGGTGCACGAGGCCGCGAGCAGCGCGTCGTCGTTGCCGTGTTGTGCCTGCAGGCCTCGAACCATCATCTCGACACCGGCAGCCTCGTCGACGGAGATGCCTCCAACGTCGATGCAGTGCACCAGCTGGCCCATGCGTTGGAGTGCAGCGTCCTCATCGAGGCCGAAGGTGTGCGCGACGACCTCGAAAGTGACCTTGTCGCCCACGTGAGTGAACCGGGCGCCGTCGAAGTCGAAACCGAGCGCAGACTTCGGGCACTTCCTGGGGTCGGCAAGCCAGACGAACCTTGGAGACTTGTCCACGAAACGCCGCACCAGCCAGGCAGTGGCGAGGCGGTCGACCCAGGGCCGCTTGCGCGTCGCCCAGGTTCGCCCCTGGAAGTCCTCGACCGGCAGGCGCCGGACATCTGCTTCGGCCGAGGCAGGCTCGCCGGGCGACAGGTGCAACTCCACTTCACGCCGGAGCGCGGCAAGGGCACCGGCGGCCTTCTCGCCGGCCTTGCCGGGGAAGAAATCACTGGCCTGGATGGCCTTAAGCTGCTGTTCGAGTGCTCGAAGGCTCTTGTGCAGTTCGACCTCGGTGGCCGTCCTGATGGCGCCTCGGGCTTCCTTGACGGATTGCAGCAACTCGGCATAGAGGTCGGAACGCTCGAACAGGGCCCGAAACGACTTCTCCTGTGCCTCGTCACGGGCCTGGACCACCAGCATGTGCGCGTCGGCACCTGCCTCGGCGATGCTTCGCTCGATGCCCCAAAGGGCTTGTGCCGTCGGGGCGCCGGTGGGGAGAACATAGACGCCTTCGCGCAGAGTTCCCGCACCGGTCGCCTTCAAGGCTCGCCAGACGCGGACCCGCAGCGCGCTGGGGTGGGTCGGAAGCGTTGCGGTCAGGATCAGCCACCCGTTCATGTAGCAAGTATCACGCAACATGATGACTGCTACAAGAATGTGGATGCCGTCGGATCCGGATCGGGTCTGTGCTCAACTCGCGCGATGTCTGTTCGCACCGCATTTCCCGCCCTCGCCGCCGCGCTTCTGTTCGGCGCCAGCACGCCGCTGGCCAAGCTGCTCGTCGGCGACGTCCCTGCGCTGATGCTGGCCGGATTGCTCTACCTGGGCAGCGGCCTGGGCCTGGGCATCCTGCTGGCTTTGCGCTGGGGGCGAGAACGCGCATCGGGGCAGGTGGCAACGAAGCTCGGAATCCCCCGCAAGGAGATTGCGTGGCTGCTGGGCGCCATCGTGTTCGGGGGCATGCTCGGCCCTGCGCTGCTGATGCTCGGCCTGGCACAGGCCACCGGCGCTGCGGCGGCGCTGCTGCTGAACGTCGAAGGCGTCCTGACGGCGCTCATCGCCTGGCTGGTGTTCAAGGAGAACGCCGACCGTCAGATCGCCCTCGGCATGGTGGCCATCGTTGCCGGCGGCGTCCTGCTTTCGTGGGAGCCCGCAGGCGCCACCCTCTCGACGGGTGCGCTGTTCATCCTGGGCGCCTGTCTGTGCTGGGCCATCGACAACAACCTGACGCGCAAGGTGTCGGCGAACGACGCGATGCTCGTCGCCGGCATCAAGGGTCTCGTTGCGGGTGCTTGCAACACGGCCCTGGCGCTGGCTGGTGGGACGGGTTGGCCGGCGCCGTCGACCGTCGGCGCCAGCCTGCTTGTCGGGTTCTTCGGCTACGGCTTGAGCCTCGCGCTGTTCGTGGTCGGCCTTCGGGTGTTGGGCACGGCCCGTACAGGCGCCTACTTCTCGGTGGCGCCACTGGTCGGCGTGGTCATTTCGCTGGTCATCTGGCCCAACGCGCCAAGCCCATTGTTCTGGAGCGCCGCGGCCCTGATGGCACTGGGTGTGTGGCTGCACGTGCGGGAACGGCACCTCCATGAGCACACACACGAGCCACTCGAGCACTCCCATCGACACCGGCACGACGAACATCACCAGCATGAGCACGCCTTCGCCTGGAGCGGTGACGAGCCGCATGCGCATCTGCATCACCACGAGGTCCTCACGCACAGGCATCCGCACTATCCGGACATCCATCACCGGCATGCGCATCCACACCAGGGTGCACATGCTTCGGCGCCCTGATGCGATGGCAGCCTCAGGAGAAGTCGGTCCTGACCTGGATCGGGCCCCCTCACCCAACTGCAGCGGTCGTGCGCCTTGGTGTCGAATGCCCGCGAATGACATCCACGGCGGCCTGCAGTGCGGGCGTCAATCGCTCCGTGTTCCAGGCCGCCGCCGTCGCCACCGTGTCGATCTGCTCCACGAGCGGGCGAACGGTCACGTTGTCGGGCGCCAGCCCGCGCATGTCCGACGGGACCAGCGCAATGCCCTGGTTGCAGCCGACGAATGCCACCTGCGTCGTCACGCTGCGCACCTCCCTCAGGATGCGCGGCGAGAAGCCTTGCGCCTGGCAGGCGGCGATGATGCTGTCGAAATACACCGGGCTCAGGCGACGCTCGAACATGACGAACACCTCGTCCGACAGGCTGGCCAGCTTGATGCGCCGCTTGCCGGCCATCGGGTGAGAGGCGGGCAAGGCCACCGCCAGCCGGTCGCAGGCCATCGGGATCGTCTCGATCGCATGCTCCTTGTCGGCCCGCAGGCGGGCGAATGCGAGGTCGATGTCGCCGGCGCGCAGTGCGGGCAGCGCCTCCACGCTGTCGATCTCGCGGACTGAAACGCTCAAGTCGGGGCGCTGCTTGCGCAGGCGCTCCAGCAGCGGCGGCACGACTTCCAGCAGCGCCGACGAAATGGCACCGATGGTCAGCGTCCCCGATTGCCCGCTGACCGCTTCGCGCACGGCGATCTCCAGGTGCTCCAGCTGGTCGGCGAACTTGCGCACGGCAGGCAGGATCGCCCGGCCCACGTGCGTGAGCTGGGCGCCCCGGCGAGATCGCTCGAAGAGCTTGACCTTGAGTGCCTGTTCGAGCACCTGGATCTGCTCGGTCAGCGGCGGTTGCGACATGCCCAGGCGTCGTGCCGCGCGCCCGAAGTTCTGCTCCTCCGCCACGGCGAGAAACAGCCAGAGGTGTCGAACGAGTCGGAAGTTGATCATCTGATCCTCGCTTGGAGCGTCGGTTTGACCATAGGTTTGGCGTATGGAAATGTTCCTGAAGAACGAATTTACAGAATTGACCGGCGACGCGACAGTGCGCAGACGATGAACGCACCTGCCGCACACCCCGCCCTCGCCGTTCCCCGCCCCGCCGGGCTGGGCATCGCACTCGCCCTGGCCGGGTCGATCTGCTTCTCGGGCAAGGCCATTCTGGCCAAGCTGATGTACCAGCATGGCGTGGATGCCGTGACGGTCGTCGCGTGGCGCATGCTCATCGCGCTGCCGATGTTCGTGCTGCTTGCGACGTGGGCCGGGCGTGGCAAGGCACCGCTGCATCGTCGTGACCTGGTGGCCGTGACGGGCCTGGGCTTCTGCGGCTACTACGCCTCCAGCATGCTCGACTTCTACGGGCTGATGTTCATCAGCGCAAGCCTCGAGCGCCTGATCCTGTACCTCGGCCCCACCATCGTGATGGCGCTGTCGGTGTGCTGGGCCAAGCGCCCGGTGACACGCCGGCAATGGGTGGCCGCGGCGATCAGCTATGCCGGCACCGCCCTGGTCTTCGGCTGGGAACTGCGAGCCGAAGGAGATCACATTGCACTTGGCGCGGCATTGGTGTTCGGCAGTGCCGTCAGCTACTCGGTCTACACGCTGGCAAGCGGCGAGGTCGTTCGGCGCGTCGGCGCCCTGCGGCTCACGGGGCTCGCGACAAGTGCCGCGTGCGTGTTTTGCCTTTTGCACTTCTTCGCGGTGCGCCCGCTCGGCGCGCTGGTGGTGCCCGAGCCGGTGCTCTGGCTGTCCGCCGTCAACGCGCTGGCCTGCACCGTCGCGCCCGTGTTGATGATGATGATGGCGATCGAGCGCATCGGCTCCTCGCTGGCCGCGCAGATCGGCATGGTCGGCCCGGTGTCGACCATCGGCATGGGGATCTGGTTTCTCGGCGAGCCATTCACGCCGGCGTTGTTCGCCGGAACGGTGCTCGTGCTTGCCGGGGTGGCGCTCGCTTCGTCGCGGCGCACCTGAGGGCGCCGGCATCGTTCAATCGAGTTCAGCGAACCTACCCGGTGATGATCGGGCGAAGCGTGTCGATCTCGCTCACGATGAAATCAAAGAACGCAGCAACGCGCGGGGTGCGGCGCAACTCCGGGGTCGTCAGCACGCGCCATATCCGCGTGAGTTCGGCGACCGGCTCGATCACCCGGACGAGATCGGGTTCCGCATCGCCCAGGGCGATCGGCAACGGGGCCACGCCGACCCCCGCCTTGGCGGAATGGACCAGGCCCAGCACGCTGTTGCTTCGTGCGACAAGCACCGCGTCTGGCGCGACCTTGCGCAACCAGGCCGAGATGCGGTGCTTTGCCATCGAGTCGTCGAACCCGACGAGGGCATGCCTGGCCAAGTCTTCGACACGCTGCGGGCGTCCGTGGCGTTCGATGTAGCTCGTGCTGGCGTAGACCGCCCAGACCGAATCGCCGATCTTTCGCCCGACAAGCCCGCCATCGTCGGTGTCGCCCGAGCGAAGCGCCACATCCGCTTCGCCCTTGGCCAAGTCGATGTATTTGTCGCTCATGACGAAGTGCACCTGCAGTGCGGGATGGCGCTGGCTGAACCGCTGCAGCAGGGTCGACTGGGTGATCCGGTAGACGATGGGCTCCGGGCAGGTCACACGAATGACACCCGTGACTTCGGCGGCGGCGACCACCAGGTGCTGCTTGAGCGCCGCCACCGCGTCCTCCACACGCTGGGCATGCGGCAGCAAGGATTGCCCGAACTCGGTCAGCCGGTAGCCGCTGGGCTGCCGCTGCACCAAGGGTTGGCCGAAGCGGCGTTCCAGTTCGGCCAGTCGCCGCTGCACCGTCGACTGGTCCAGGCCGAGCGCGCGGCCCGCCGCGAGCGTGCTGCCGTGCTGCGCCACGGCCAGCAAATGCTTCAGGTCGTCCCAGTCGAACTCTGGAGGGGTATGCGCCATTGCGGCCCCCATTTTGCAGCTTTGCGGCTGACGCAGACGCTTCCCGTCTCGTACGCTGAGTGACATGAACCCATCCGAAGCAGACACCCAGAAACACAAGGCCTTGGCGCGAGCGCATTGGGACGCCGCCGCGCGGGGCTGGGATGCGCATTCGCCCCAGATTCGCACCTGGTTGCGCAATGCGACCGACGCGATGATCGCCATGGCCGGCGTGAAGCCGGGTGCACGCGTGCTCGACGTGGCGGCCGGGGCCGCCGACCAGACGCTCGACATCGCCGAGCGCGTCGGGCGCGCAGGCGCCGTGGTGGCCACCGATCTGTCGCCGGCGCTCGTGGCACTCGCCCAGCAGCGGGTGCGGCGCGCCGGCTTCGCGCAGGTGCACTGTCGGGTGGCCGACGGCGAGGATCTGCAGGTGGAGGCTGCCTCGTTCGACGCGGCGGTCTGCCGGCTCGGGTTGATGTTGTTTCTCGACCCGCTCCAGGGCCTGCGCGAAATGCATCGCGCGCTGCGGCCCGGGGGCGGCGCGAGCACCGTGGTGTTTTCGGCACCCGAGCGAAATCCCTGCCTCGCGATCCTCATGACCACGGCGCTCAGGCATGCCGGGTTGCCCGCCCGCGACCCCTGCGCACCCGGCAGCCTGTTCAGCCTGGGGTCTCCCGGCCGCATCGACACGCTGTTCGGGGAAGCCGGGTTTCGCGATGTCGCGACCACGGCGGTGGATGCGGTGTTCCGCATGCCCTCGGTCGACGACTACCTGGCGTTCGTGCGGAGCTCGGCGAGCCCGATCCTCCAGATCCTCGCGGGGTTGAGCCCGGCCCGTGCCCAGGCTGCATGGGACGACATCCGAGAGCAACTGCGGGCCTTCGACACGCCGACGGGCTGGGAAGGTCCCAACGAACTGCTGATCACGGCGGCGCGCCGACCCTGAGGACCCCCTGGCCGGCGAGATGGAGCCGGGCCTCGCCAGGGCCTGCTCTCACGCATCAGTGCACGGGCTCAATCCGAGACCTTCACCCAGTCATAGAAGGCCGGACCGCCGCCCCCGTTGTAGGTCCCCACGAAGCCGACGGCGCCGGACGAGTTGTTGCCGACCCAGTGGTTCAGCATCAGGCGCATCGGTGCCGCGATCGAGGTGTTGACCCGCCGGAACTCCATCTCCACGCCGGCATCGTTGACGTGGAACCAGCGCACGAAGGTCGGCCGCCACTCGAAGCCGATGGTCCTCCAGCCCGTGGCGATGGCGAACTGCTGGTAGTTCTGCCGGCCGGCCGTCCACACGTTGGTGTGCAGGACGGTACCCGCCTTGATGAACTCGATGTCGATCTCGAAGTGGTTGGACGTGCCCGCGTTGCCGGTGTAGAGAAAGAACGAGCTGTTGCCGCCGGGGATGGTGCCCGGTTGCATGCGGGTCACGAACTTGCCGTACTGGAAACTTTGCCAGGTGCGCACTTCAGCGCACTTCACGGCGCTGCGGTTGCTGCCGTTGACGTTCAGGTCCAGCCCGCCCCACCCCGTCAGCCACGCTTCGCTGAAGGCGAAAGTGCAGCCGAAGATGTCGCCATTGGCCCAGTTGGCGGTCTCCCAGGCCGATCCGTTGGGCCCGCCGGAGCCGTCGAAGCCGTCGAAGAAGTTGGTGGCCTGCGCGCTCAGGTGCAGGCCCATGGCCAGCACCGCGGCGAAGGCGCCCTTGACGATGGAATTGATCATGCTTGTCTCCTCGTTGTTGGTTGTCGTGCGTGATCAGGGGGCGAGCTTCACGGTGCCCACGGCCAGGTTGTGCGAGCCCGTGCTGGTGGCGCTGTTGATCACGTCGATCGCGAAGAGGCCGGCCTTGACGCTGCCGACTTTCGAGCCGGCGCCATTGCAATAGTCCGGCAGCGGAAACATCGTGTCGTTCAGATCGATGACGAGTTCGGACTGGGTCGCGTTGACGATCGCCTGGGCCGTCGCCGTGCAGCCGTCGGCCGCCACGGGGCTCGGCTGGAGCTTGATCGACAGCACGCCATCGCTCGACGATTTCAGCTGGATCTTCAGCTTGGTGAAACCCGATGCGTTGAAGGCGCTGACCGGTGCGGCGCCGGTATTGCCGGGCGCGTAGACCCGGATCGCCGTGCCGGCATAGGCCTGGTCGCCCGACAGCGACGCGCTGAAGCTGACCTCGCTCGAGGCATAGGTCACCGTACCGGGAACCAGTTGATTGCCCTTCTCGGCAAACGAGTAGGTCTCGATCTTGCCGGCCTCGCTGGTGTCCGTTGCGCTCGCAGGGGTTGCGAATGCGACGTCGGCCGACGAAGGACCGGAGGGCGGTGCCGGCACCGGGGCCGGCGGTGGCGCAGAGGCCGCCGGTGAAGGGCTGCCCGACCCTCCGCCGCCGCAAGCCGCGAGCGCCACCGCGCTGAAGAGCGCCGCCAGGACGGTGCATGAACGCCGATGAATCTGATCCACTGATGTCTCCTGTGAAGTGACCCGTGGATGGTGTTCTCACGCTGGCGTAGCCGCAGTCGCGCCGTTGCGTTTGATCGTGCCGTTCTTGCGATCAATGCTCAATAGCACATCATCAAGCCGAACTTGTTGCGCTCGCAGATGACGACGCGCGCACGCACGGCCGGTTCGCCTGCCTTGCGCGCCGGCGCCGGCCTCGCCACGGAACGGGAGGCCGGTGCCGCGACGTTCACCGTGTCGCTGCCGCTCATCGCCGTCTTCCAGGCCGCAAGCCGCTCGCGCGACAAGGCGGCCAGCTCGTCCTTCTGGTAGATGCGCACATGGTCGACGAGCATCGGCTCGGGTCCCGCACCGACTTCCAGGTTCAGCAGGAAAGGCCATTGCTCGAAGACGTCGCGCGCACCGGCGGGCAAGTCGGCGCGGAGCACCGCCTTCACCGCCACGTCGTCGATGGTCCAGCGGATCTTCTGCGGGTCCCATTCGAGCGAGACGCGGTGGAAACCGTCGCCCGAAGGCGGCATCTCCACCGGTGCATGGAACGCCGGCTCGTCGCCGATGCCCGGCGCATACAGGCCGAGATGGAGATCGGCCCCGTCCTTCTCGATCAAGGTGATCTCGCCGGCTTCCAGCCAGTCGAGCGATGTCAGCGGTGCCCCTTGCAACGAGACGCGGGCGGCACCGGCCGGCAGCTTCACGCGCAGCTCGATGCGGCCGTAGATCATCGCGCCCGTCGGCCGCACGCGAAGGCTGCTCGCGGGCGGCAGCAGCAAGCGGCCATTGCCGTCGAATTGCGGGCTCGCGCCGCCGGGCGCCTTCTGCACGCGCCAGCGTTTGTCGTCGATCCGACCGTTCGCCGCCGCATCGAACTCGTCGGCCCAGGCGAGCCGCCACGCGGCATCCCGCGTCTCGCGGGGAACGGCCGCCGGCTCGCTCGCGGCGTTCAAGAACTCGATGCGCCCCACCTCGAAGCGCACCGGCTCCTGCGACGGTTCGTTGGCCGTGACCTCCACGCTCACGACGGCCGGCAGGGTCTGCGCAATGCTCGCGCCGTTGCCGGCGCAATAGGGCTCGGGCTCGAAAACGGCCAGCGGGATGTCGATGTCCATCGAGCCCCGCACGCGCTGCAGCAGCACCGGGTAGCAGCCGCTGTTCTGCAGCTTCGTGTCGGGGCCCTTGAGCCGGATGCGAAGCACCTGTTCGGTCGGTGACACGAGCCGGATGCGCAGGCTGCGGAAGACAGAAAGGTCGATCGCCGCGCCCCCGCGTCCCGCGCCGACGTCCACACCCAGCGTGCTCCAGGTGCTGCCATGCGCACGGCTCAAGCGGCCGGACACCCGCACCCCGCCGTCGTAGACGCCGAGCGGGTCGGCCACCACGTCGCCCGGCTTCTCGGAGATCTCGAGAAGACTCAGGGGCGCTCGCGCACGGCCGGCCGGGGTGGTCCTGAAATCCGCCCACACCACCGACGGCGGATCGGCGCCCCAGGCAGGGGCGGACAGCCATGCCGCGGCAAGCGCCGCCAGATGCCACGGTGCGCGCTTCATGTCGCGCTGACGGGCATGCACAGCTCGCAGCGCACGAACGGCGAACCGGGCGGCGGCGAGCCGGGTTCGCAGCGCTGGATGAAATGTCCTTCCGCGAGCTCGAAGGGGGATGTCGGCAGCCATTCGGTGAGCAACGTGTTCCAGCCGCGCCCGATCTCGCTCGACGGGCCTTCGTACCGCAGGCAGGCGGCCCAGTGCGCAGGCAGGCTCTTTCGCATGGCTCTCAGGCCGGGGTCCTGCCAGCCTGCGGGCAGCTCGACGCAGGCGTCCATGCGGCAATGTGCGGCGAGCGTGATGGCCGGGTCGTCGAGGCCGATGGACAGGATCGGCCGGTCCGACAAGCCCATGCTGTCGACCCAGGGCACGAAACGCGTGTGCAGGATCTCCGAGCTGTGGCCGTAGTCGCCGCGCTCGCGCATGTAGAGGTACTCCTTCGCCTCGAAGTACCTGAGTTCGACACGGCAGCTCGCGGCGGTCCGGCCGTCGCCGGCCGGCGTTCGCCAGTCGTTCCACCCGCCCGAACGCCAACGGGAAGGCGTCATGCCGAAGTGCTCGCGGAAGGCGCGGGCGAATGCTTCCGGCGAGGCGAAACCGCAGTTGAGCGAGACGGCCGTGACCTTCTCGTTCGGACAGTGGCGCAGCCTGCCGGCAGCGGTCTCGAGCCGGCGCCGCCGCACGAACTCCTTCGCCGTCTCGCCGCTCCAGGCCAGGAAGAGCCGGTGGAAGTGGAACGGCGAGAACGCCGCGCAGTCGCTCAGCCGCTCCAGGCTCAGGTCTTTCGACAAATGCGTCTCGATGTGGTCCAGCACCTGCTCCATGCGCCGCAGGTGGTGGCTGCGCAGCGAGGGTTGCTCACGCGGGCGCACCGGCGCCTTCGACGGCCCGGCGCCGGCGGGCAGAAGAGCGTGCGCAAAACGGGGCTGCGCGGTGGCGCCGGCGACCAGGAGGTTCGTGTTCATCGGACAACTCGTCGGTTGAGGCCAGGACACTCAGCGGGCGTTGACCACGCGCCCTTCTGCATCGAACAGGTGGCAATGCTTCGATTCGGGCTGGAGCCAGACCAGGTCGCCGGCATTCAGCGGGCGGCTTCCGCTCGCGAGCTTGACGGCCGCAGGCTCGGCCTGGCCGGCGAGGCGCGCGTAGGCGATGTCGCAATCGCCCAGGTGCTCGACCTGGTCGACCGTGGCCTTCAAGCCGCCGCCCGGGGCCGCGAAACCGAGGTGCTCGGGGCGCACGCCCAGCGTGAGCTCGCGCGCGGTGCCGCGCACCCCCTGGTCCGGCAGGAAGACGCTGCCGGCGTCGCCCATCGAGAGGCGCAGGCCGGCGCCCTCCTGGCTGGCGATGCCGGGCAGGAAGCACATCTTCGGCGAACCGAGGAACCCGGCGACGAAGCGCGTGCCCGGGTTGTGGTACAGCTCCATCGGGCTGCCGACCTGCTCGATGCGGCCGGCATTGAAGACGGCAATGCGCGTGCCCAGCGTCATCGCCTCCACCTGGTCGTGCGTCACGTAGACCATCGTCGTGCCGAGTTCGCGATGCAGCCGGGCCAGCTCCATGCGCATCTGGACGCGCAGCGCGGCATCGAGGTTGGACAACGGTTCGTCGAAGAGGAAGACCTTCGGATGCCGCACGATGGCGCGGCCGATGGCCACGCGCTGGCGCTGCCCGCCGGACAGCGCCTTGGGCTTGCGATCCAGCAGCGGCACGATCTGCAGCATCTCGGCGGCGCGCATCACCGCCTTGTGCACTTCGGCCTTGCCGAGCCGGGTGAACTTGAGCGCGAAGCCGATGTTCTCGGCCACCGTCATGTGGGGATACAGCGCGTAGTTCTGGAACACCATCGCAACGCCGCGATCCACCGGCGGCAGGTCCTGCGACTCTTCGTCGCCGATGAAGATCTGCCCGGCGCTGATGTCTTCGAGACCGGCGATGGACCGCAGCAGCGTGGTCTTGCCGCAGCCCGACGGGCCCACGAAGACCATGAACTCGCCGGATCGGACATGCAGGTCGATCCCATGCAGCACGCGAGGGCCCTGGCCGTATTGCTTCTCGATGCCCTTGAGAGTCAGGTGAGTCATGTCAGTGTGGCTTCGGGGGGTTGCACCTCATCCCTTGACGGCGCCCGCGGACAGGCCCTCGATGAGACGGCGTGAAGAGACGGCGAAGAGGATCAGCAGCGGCAGCACGGTGATGGCCGACCCTGCGCTGATCGCGCCCCAGGGGGTCTGCCCGGTGCCCTGCAGCGAGCGCAGCACGAGCGGGGCGGTGAACATCTCCTGCTGGCTCATCACGAGCAGCGCACCGACGAAGTTGTTGTACGAACCGATGAAGGTGACGAGGCCCAGCGTGCCCATGGCCGGGCCGATGAGCGGCACGACGATGCGCCAGTAGATGCCGAACTCGCCGCAGCCGTCCATGCGCGCCGCCTCGACCAGCTCGCGCGGCACCGCCGAGCCGATGTACTGCCGCATCATGAACACGCCGAAGGCCGAGCAGGCGCCGGGCACGATGAGGGCGCGCGTGCTGTTGAGCCAGCCGATCTCGTTCATCAGCAGGACGAAGGGGATCATCCCGACGAAGGCGGGCAGCAGCATGGTTGCCATCAGGCCGGCGAACAGCGTGTCGCGCCCCGGGAACTCGTACATCGCGAAGGCATAGCCGCCCAGCGAGCACAGGAACAGGTTCAGCCCGGTGGCCGCAACGGCCACCCACAGCGACAGGCCCAGGCTGTGCCAGAAGTGCGGGCGCAGCGCGACGAGTTGGTGGATGTTGTCGACCAGCGCCGAGCCGAACCACAGCGGCGGCGGCATCGAGAGGATGTCGCTGTTGGTGTGCGTCGCGAAGACGAACATGAAGTAGAACGGCGCGAGCATGATGAGCGCGCCCAGCATCACGATGGCATATGGCAGCCAACCCGAGGGCTTGAGGCTGCGCAACAGGAGCCGCGCGTGCCTGCGGCTCGTGGCCGGTGCCTTGGCGACGGGCTGGGCGGTGAGTTGCGATGCGGTCACGGCAGGTCAATCCTTGCGCCCGAGGGTGCGGTTGTTGAGCCACGTGAGCGCGGCGATCACCATGAACATCAGCCAGGCGACGGCCGACGCGGTGCCGAAGTCGCCGTCGTTGAGGCCCACCTTGTACATCTGCATCGCCACCGTCTCGGCGACCTGCCCCACTCCGCCGCTGCCCCCGGTGAGGATGAAGGGCTCCTCGAAGAGCTGCAGGTTGCCGATGATGGTCAGCGTGACGGCCAGCAGCATCATGGGACGCAGCAAGGGCACCGTGATGTAGCGGAATTGCTGCCACAGCCCGGCACCGTCGATGGTCGCGGCTTCGTAGAGGTCCTTCGGGATGGTCTGCAGCGCCGACAGGTAGAGCACGGTGTTCCAGCCGACGAAGCGCCACCACACGATGAAGGAGACGATGGGCCGCGTGTACTCCGGCCGCCCCCAGTCGACGTTCTGCACGGGGAACAGCCAGGCAAGCGGGTGCACGCCGAACGTTTCCAGGCGGCCCAGGCCGGTGAGCACCTGGTTGATGACGCCGAAGTCGCGCGAGAACAGCGAGGAGAACACCAGCGTGATCGCCACGGTGTTGGTGATGTACGGCAGGAAGTACATCGCGATCACCGGGTTGCGCGCGCGGCGGAACTTCGTGTGGATGAAGAACGCGAGCGGAACCGCGATCAGGTGCTGGGGCAGGCCCGAGACGATGCCCAGCCAGAAGGTGTTGTACAGCGCGCGCCAGAAGTCGCGCGCGTACAGCTGCGACCAGAACTCGCCCGAGAAGAAGTGCGACCAGGGCAGGTCATCGAGCTGCAGCACGAAGGCGTAATTGCCCAGGCCCTCCCATTTCATGCCCGCCAGGCCCGCCGTCAGCTCCCAGCGAAAGAACGATGCATACGCGGAGAACAGCAGCGGGAACAGGCCGAAGCCCAGGAAGAGGATGAAGAACGGCGCGACGAACACGTAGGGCATGAAGCGCCATGGCTTGAGCCTGCGCCGCTTCGTCTGCTTCGCCGGTGTTCCGATCGGGGCGGGAGCTGCGGACATGGGGAACGTACCAGTCTGGGTGGATCAGCGGCGGACGCGGCGTTCGATCGCCTTCTTCGCGTCGGCCAGCGCCGTTTTCACGTCCTTGTCCTGCTCCAGCACCTTGTCGAACTCGGCGCTCACGACTTCGGCGGCCACGGGGTCGAGCTTGTCCACTTCGGTGGCGGGGATCTTCGCCGCGATGGCCTTCCAGTCCTGGCGCGCCTTCTGACCGCCGAGGAAGTCCATGGGCTGGTCGACGAACGGATCGGTGGTGGCTTCGACCAGCGCCGGGAAGGCATCGAGCTCGCGGAACGCGGCGATCTGCACCTCCTTGCTGGTCGTCATGAACTTCACGAAGTCCCAGGCGAGCTCCTTGTTCTTCGCCCCCTTGGGGATCGCGTAGAAGCTGCCGCCATACGAGGCGCTCACGCCTCCGGGGATGCCGGCCGAGCGCCAGTGGCCCTTGGTGTCCGGGGCGATCCAGTTCTTCAGGTGGCCGGCGAGCCAGGAACCCATCATCTCCGAGGCGATGGTGCCGCGCTTGAAGCCTTCGCTCCACTCGTTGCTCCAGGCTCCGACCTTCGCATCGATGCCGGCCGCACGCGCCAGCTTGGCGGTCTCGAAGGCCTCCACGAAACGCGGCGACTCGACGAGGACCTTGCCCTTGGCGTCGAAGTAGATGCCTTCGCCGTCCTTCAGGCCCGAGCGGATGATGATGTCCTTGATCGCCGCGGCATGCGGGATCAGGTAGGCGCCGGTCTTCGCCTTGAGCGCCTTGCCGGCATCGATGAACGAGGCCCACGACCTGGTGAGCTGGGCCTCGGTGACGCCGGCCTTGTCCATCAGGTCCTTGCGATAGAACAGCGCACCCGGGCCGATGTCGGCCGGCATGGCGGCGAAGATGCCGCCGCGGCTGGTGGCCTGCGCCACCGCGAAGCGGAAGAACTTGTCCTTGTACTGCAGCGCGTTGTAGGGCGGCTTGGACAGGTCCTCCACTCCGCCGCCTTCGGCGAACTTGGCGACGAAGCCGATCTCGATGCCCATCACGTCGGGCAGGTTCGCCCCGGTGGCCAGCGCCGTGGTCATCGCGTTGTGGTGGTCGCCGTAGCCGAGAGCCACCAGCTTGATCTCGACTTCGGGGTGGATCTTCCTGTACAGCGGGATCGCCGCCTGCACCGAGCGGTCGAGGTCCTTGAACGATGCGACGGTCAGCACCGTCTGGGCGCTGGCGTGGCCCGTGGCCGATGCCAGCAGCATGGCGAGCCCGAGCGTGGTTGCGAGTTTCACTTCATCTCCTGATAGGTTCCAACGACGCGCCCGTCCCGTCCATGATGATCATCGTGCAAGCGCTTGCACGGCAGTGTAGGAACAGTGGATCGCCGCCGGCCCAGGGGGAACCCTGAAGGGACCTAGCCGATCTTGCGATTTCGTGGTTTGGTGCGCACCAGAACGGTGTGCGGTGTGTCAGCGGGTGACGGGGACGGCCTTGGTCGATTCGCGCACGATCAACTCCAGCTTCGCCATCGTCGCGCGCGGCGGCCTGCGGCCGTCAATGAGCGCCACGACGGCCCCCGCGGCCTCCCGGCCGAGGTCGCGCAGCGGCTGCCGCACCGTCGTCAAGGGCGGCAGCGAGAAGGAGGAATGCGACAGGTCGTCATAGCCCACGATGGACATGTCGTCCGGCACCCGCATCCCCCGCCTGTACAGCGAGAGCATCGCGCCATAGGCGGAGTCGTCGTTGGCGGCGAAAACGGCGCTGAACGGCAGGCCTCGATCGAGCAGCATGTTCATCGCCGCCACGCCCCCCGTCTCCACGTAGCCGCCCGGCGCCACGAGCCGTTCGTCGAAGGGCAGTCCGGCCGCGACCAGGGTGTCGTGGTACCCGCGCCAGCGCTCTTCGGCATCCTGGCGCCCCGCGGGGCCCGCGATGAAGGCGATCCGGCGATGGCCGAGTTCGAGGAGGTGGCGCACCGCCTCGCAGGCGCCGGCGTAGTGGTCGAAGCAGAGCGAGTGCACCCGCATCGATGCCGACCGCCGCCCGAGCAGGACCATGGGCACGCCTTGCGCATGGCGGTCCAGCAGTTCGTCGTCCAGGTCGCCCACCAGCAGGATGACGCCGTCCACCCGGCGGCCCATCAGCGACATCAGCCGCTGCTCTTCCTCGACCTTGTTCCAGTGGCCGCTCGCGAAGACGGCTTCGTAGTGGTGGCTGGCCAGCGCGTCCTCGACCCCGCGCATGGCCTCGTTGAAGAACGAGCTGGAAATCTCCTGCGTGAGGACACCGACGGTCATGGTGCGGCCCTTGGCCAGCCCGCGCGCGACCAGGTTGGGCCGGTAGTTCAGGCGCTTGATGCTGCTTTCGATGGCCGCGGCCTTCTCTTCGGCGACGACATGGGTGCCGCTCAGGTAGCGCGAAACCGTGCTCGTGGAAACCCCGGCCAGGCGTGCCACCTCTTCGAGAGTGACGCTCGTGTTTTCGATCGGCATCGCTTGATGATAGCGCTTGCGGTCCTCCGCGAGAGATTCGCAAGAACGGTCAGGCAATTGGCACGCCGCCTCGTTGCAAGCGCTTGCATGAAGGGCTATCGTCCGGGCATGAAGCCTCAAGCCATCCAGTTCCCGCCGCGGTTCCTGTGGGGTGCCGCCACGTCCGCCTACCAGATCGAGGGCTCGCACGACGTCGACGGCCGCAAGCCGAGCATCTGGGACAGCTTTGCCCGGGTTCCCGGTCGCGTCGTCAACGGCGACAACGGCGACCTCGCCTGCGATTCCTACCGCCGGGTGGAGGAGGACGTGGCCCTGCTCAAGCAGCTTGGCGCCCGCGCCTACCGCTTCTCCATCGCCTGGCCGCGCGTCATCCCCGACGGGCGCGGCCCGGTCAATCCGCTGGGCATCGCCTACTACCAGCGGCTGGTCGCCCTGCTGCGCGACGCCGGCATCGCGCCGATGGTGACGCTCTACCACTGGGACCTGCCGCAGGCGCTGCAGGACGAGGGCGGATGGCTCAACCGCCGCACCGCGGAAGACTTCGCGCACTTCGCGGGCGTGATGTTCGACGCATTGGGCGAAAGCGTGCCCTTCTGGTTCACGGTCAACGAGCCGTGGTGCGCATCCCTGCTGTCGCATGCCATGGGGGAACATGCCCCGGGCGAGCGCGACCTCGGCCGCGCCCTGACCGTGGCCCACCACCTGCTGCTCGGCCACGGCCTCGCGATGACCGAGTTCCGCCGACGCAAGCTCGGCGGGCAGATCGGCATGGCGCCCAACGTCGACTGGCGCGAACCCTATTCGCAGGCCCCCCAGGACGTCGCGGCCTGCGAGCGCGGCCTGGACTGGTTCAACCGCTGGTTCATCGACCCGATCTACCATGGCCGCTATCCGGCCGACATGCTCGCGCGCTATGCCGAGCTCGGCCTCGCGCCGCCGGTGCAGGCCGGCGACATGGCGACCATCTCGCAGGCGCCCGACATGCTGGGCGTCAACTACTACACCGGCAGCTACGGCCTGGACCGGCCCGACCCGCTGCCGCTGCGCGCGCAGGACGACGCACGCACGCAGATGGACGCCTTGCGCAACCTGGATGGCGTCAACGTGGGCGGCTTCGCGAAGACCGACATCGGCTGGGACATCTACCCCGAAGGCTTCTACAAGGTGCTGCTGTGGCTGCGCGACGAATACGGCAACCCGCCGCTGTTCATCACGGAGAACGGCGCCTGCGACAACACCCTGCCCGGCGCCGACGGGCGGGTGCACGACGCCGTCCGCGTCGAGTACCTGCATCGTCACGTCATCGCGGTGCATCGCGCCATGCGTTCGGGCTGCGACATCCGCGGCTACCTGGCCTGGTCGCTGCTCGACAACTTCGAGTGGACGTTCGGCTACGGCAAGCGCTTCGGCCTCGTGCACACGGACTTCGAAACGCTCAAGCGCACGCCGAAGGACAGCTTCCATTGGTACAGCCAACTCATCGCCAGCAACGGCTGCAACGCATGAACGCCATCACTTCTCGCCCGACAAGCCTGCGCTGGGCCGTTCGATGCGCCGGCGTCCTCGCACTGGCCGTGGCGACCTGGGCGAACGCGCAGGTCGCCACGGTGCGCATCGACCCATCCCGCACGGGTCCTGCCGTCAATCGGCAGGTGTTGTCCGGCTTCAACTTCGGCAACTGGATGTCGGTGACCGAGTTCCGCGACGAGCTCGCCAAGGTCCCGGCCGCTGCGCTGCGCTTTCCCGGCGGCAACATCGGCGACGAGCACGACATGGACGAGGCGACGCTGGACGCCTTCAAGTCGCTCCTGTCGCAGGTCGAGGGCGAACGCGAACTGCTGGTGCAGACCCGCGTGTTCCAAGGGCGGCCCGACCGCCCTGCCGCCAACGCGCCGCAGGACGCGGCCCGCGCCGTGCGCATGGCCCGCGCTCGCGGGCTGAACGTCAGGATCTGGGAGATCGGCAACGAGCCCGACCTGTTCAGCGCCGTGCGGGGTGACGCCAGCTGGACGGTCCAGCGCTATTGCGATGTCTTTCGCGCGCAGGCCGCGGCGATTCGCCGCGAAGACCCGAAGGCCTTGATCGCCGGCCCCGCCGTCTCCGGCGCCCAGCCCGGCGCACCGCTCTTCCTCGAGCGCTTCGTCGAGCTGTGCGGCGACGTCGTGGATGTGCTGACCTGGCACATCTACCCCACCGAAGGCGACGGTACGGAAGAGGCCGCGCTCGCCACGGTCACCGAAGTCGACCGCTCGATCGCGCGCTTCTCCGCACTTTGGAAAGACCGCTCGCGCAACCCGCTCGGGCACGGGAGGAGCATCCGGTTCGGCGTGACGGAATATGGCCTGTCGTGGCGCACCGACCGGCCACGCTTCCTGTCCGACCAGGTGGGCGCGATGTGGGCGGCCGAATCGGCCTTGCGCATGGCGCAGCAGGGGGTGAACCTGGCCCACTACTTCGCCTACATGGGAACCGGATTCCACGGGCTGCTGGACACCGGGGGCGTACCGCGCCCGACCTACTACGGCTTCGGCCTGCTGGGCAAGCTGGACGGCTCCTTCGTCGAAGCGACGAGCAGCGACTCGATGCTGTGGGCCCATGCGACGAAGACGGGCTCGCAGCTTCAACTCGTGCTGTTCAACACCCGCACGCAGGCCCAGCCGGTGCGCATCGACGGGCAGGCCGCGCTGACGCTCAAGGATGCGCGCTTCTTCGACGCGGGCATCGCGGAAGAGGAGAAGCCGTTGCAGCACCTGGCCGCGCAGGCGGGACGCACGATCACTTTGCCCGCCCGCTCGATGGCAATCGTCACGCTGGAGGTGGCACCGTGAGGCCCGATCGACTCCTGCGCCGCCGCCTCCTCGCCGCCTCGGTGCTCGGCATGGGCCTGCCGGCCTGCGGCAGTTCGCCGAAGAATGCGTCGGCGCTCGACGACGCGCTGGCACTGCCGGTCCTCGTCGACCGCGACGAGGACGGCGGCCGCGGCATCTTCTTCGGCATCTTCCGCGAGAACGCGCTGCCCGATGTACTGGTCGACGCGCAGGCCGACCTGCGCCGCCAGCCTGCGGCCGCGATGTGGTTCACGCGCTTCGGCGCGGCTTTCCCGGAGTCGCAGATCCGCTTCCTCGCGCAGCGCGGCGTGGCGGCGCAAGTGACCTGGGAGCCCTGGGGCTTCGACAACAGCCCCGTGCCGCTCGCCGAGATCGTCGCAGGCAAGTGGGATGCAACGATCGACGCCTGGGCGCAGGGCGCCGCGCGCATCGACCACCCCTTCATGCTGCGCGTGGGCCATGAATTCAATGGCGACTGGTATCCCTGGTGCCTGGTGAAGAACGGCCGCCAGCCCCAGCTCTTTGCGCAGGCCCACCGCCACATCGTCGAGCGCTTTCGCGCGGCCGGCGCGAACAAGGTCCGCTGGGTCTGGTGCTTCAACAACGACAGCACGCCCGCGGAGTCCTGGAACGACCCGCGCGCGGCCTACCCCGGCGACGCGTACGTCGACTGGATCGGCATCGACGGCTACAACTTCGGCACCAGCCAGAGCTGGTCGCACTGGACGCCCTTCAGCCAGGTCTTCGGCCGCGCGGTCGGGATGGCCCGCGAGATCGCGCCGTCCAAGCCCATCGTGCTGTCCGAGCTCGGTTGCTCCGAGACCGGCGGCGACAAGGTCGCGTGGATCGAGCGCATGTTCAGCGACATCGAGACGCTGCCCAACGTCCGGGCCTTCACCTGGTTCGACATCGTCAAGGAGACCAGCTGGGCGCTGACCTCCAGCAACGACAGCTGGATCGCCGCCATCCACGGCCTTCGCCGCGCGTCCATCCGCGGGAACGGGAACGCGCTCCTGTCCATCACCACCACGGGGAAACCGGCATGAACACCAGAAGCACCGCAAGCCGTGCATGGCTCGCAGGAACGATCGTCGGGGCATTTGCGGCGGGCTGCGCCACGGCGCCTGCGCCGACGCCCGCATCCGCCGAGCCGGCGGTCGACGGTAACCGCCTCGTGCTCGCGACCATGAAGGCCGGCAGCGGGACCGATCAAGGCGCCTCCACCGATGGCTTCGCGTACGCCGAGAAGGCCGGCGACGCGTCCGTGGGCAAGCTGGCGGCGGCCAACGGGGTCGCCCGCGTGACCGGCGTCATCTGGCCGCAGAAGGGCAGCACCTGGGCCGGGGTCGGCTTCACCGTCGGGGTGGGCGACGGCGGCAAGCCGATGGATGCCTCGGCCTACAAGACCTTGACGCTGCAACTCGCTGCCAGCACGCCGGGCGTGCTGCGCATCCGCGTGCTCGGCGACGAAAAGGCCATTCGCGACGCGGGCTGCTACCCCGTCGTGCTGCAGCCGGTCACGCCGGAACTGCGCGAGTACAGCATCTCGCTGGCGCGCTTCGCCTCGGAGTCGTATTGCGGTGCCAATGCGCGCACCGTTGCGGTCACGCAGGGCGCACTGTCGGCCGTGGAAGTGGCCGACGCCAAGGTGGGCGCCGGCAAGCGCGACATCGACTTCCAGGTGGGCCGCATCACGCTGGGTCGCTGACTGGGTGGAATCAGAGGGAGAAGCCGAGCAGCGCGGCGACGCCGGCCTCCTTGTTGGGGCGCGCGAAACCGTCGCGCGTCAGCCGGCTCATCTTGATCGTCAGCGTGTCGGTCATGAACCACTTGTCGTACAGCGCGTTGATCTCGCCACTCGAGTAGAGCCGCATCAGGCTGCGGTCCACCGCCGCCAGCAAGGCCTTGTCACCCTTTCGGACCATCACCGCATAGGGCTCGACCGAGAGGGCCAGCGGGCTCACCTCGAGCGAATCGAGCGCCTTGTCGGCGGACACCAGGCCGAGCAGCAATGAGTCGTCCTGCGGGAAGGCCCGAGCCCGGCCGTCCTTCAGCGCCTGGTACGCCTCGGCATTGCTGGTGTACGACTGGAACTGCGCACGCAGTTCTCCATCGGCCAATTGCTGGAACAGCTTCTCCGAGGTCGTGCCCTTGATGAGCGCGATGGGCAGCCCGTTCAGATCCTTCACCGCGTTGACCTGGATGCTCCTGGGCGTGAGAACCCGCATCGAGGCCACGAAGAACGAGTAGCTGAAATCGACCTTCTGCTGGCGCGCCCGGGTGTTGGTCGTCGACCCGCATTCGAGGTCGATTTCGCCGGCCTGCAGCTTGGGAATGCGCTCCGCGCCGCTGACGACCTTGAACTGCACCTTGAGCTCGCCGAGCTTCAGCTCGCGCCTGATCTCGTCGACGGCGTTCATGCACAGGTCGACCGAGTAGCCGACGGGTTGCTTCTGCTCGTTCAGGAACGAGAACGGCCGGGCCGATTCGCGCACGCCGATGGTGATGGTCCGGCTGTCGCGGATCCGGGCCAGGGTGTCGCCGTGGGATTGCGACCACGCAGCGCCGCCGGAACCGAGAAGCAGCAAGCACAGCAACACGCGAGGCTGAAATGAAGACATGGCCTGGACTCCGCCCAAAACCCGAAGTCTGGATGCCGCGCCCGCAGAAAAAATGATCGACTGTCGATCGACTCGTGATCGCGGACAGCGCGCAGCCACTCGATTCGATGTAAATCGGGTGCGGTGAAATTGCATCCTGTTGCACTGCGTCTCGCTGCGCCAACGCCCCCGCGTGGCATCCATCGACTCCGCAAGTTTCGTCAGTTTCCCCGACATCGCGACTCACACAATCGCGCCGAAATCGGGAGCGCAGCACATCGAATGACATGGGCGCGCAGCACTTTGACGCAACAGGATCTTCACGATGAGCATGCCTAGCCAACGACCCAGACGCGCCACTGCGACGAGCGCACTGCTGTGCGCCATGGTGCTGTCTGCCTGCGGAGGAGGCAATGACCCGGGCACCGCTCCGGCACCGGTGGGGTCGGCACCTGCACCAGCACCAGCACCAGCACCCGCACCCGCGCCAGCGCCAGCGCCAGCGCCAGCGCCAGCGCCAGCGCCTGCACCTGCACCTGCACCTGCGCCCGCACCTGCGCCTGCGCCTGCGCCCGCACCTGCGCCTGCTGCTCAGATCACCTGGCCCGATCCCGCAGCCATCGACTGGGGAACGGCCCTCAGCACGGCCCAGTTGAACGCGACTTCGAGCGTCCCGGGCACATTCGCGTATTCACCCGCGGTGGGTGCGAAGCCCGAGGTCGGTGTCCAGACGCTGTCGCTCACGTTCACGCCGCAGGACAAGACCCGGTATTCGGCGAGCACCGTCGTGCGCAAGCTGATGGTCCACAAGGCCCAGCCGCCGGTCAGGTGGGACCTCCCCTCTGCCGTGCTCCAGGGGACCGCGCTCACGTCCTCGCAGATCACCACCGCACCCTACGCGATCTACGGCGTCCAGGGCACGGCCGATCCGGCCTCCTACATGACCGCCGACGGCAAGCCCCTGGGCAGCGCCACGACGGCATCCGCCGGGAGCGCCCTCGTCCAGGCCACGTTCGTCCCGAAGGACAGCGCGCACTACATCTCGTCGGTCATCAGCACCACGCTGACCATCGTGCCGGCCCCGAGCACGGCCGCCATCGACTTCGGCGATGCGAAGCAGACCATCCAGGGATTCGGCGGCTCGGCCGCCTGGTACTACAACAAGATGTCGGACGATCGCATGAACGTCCTGTTCGGCACCAGCGTCGCCGACAGCCTCGGGTTGAGCATCCTTCGACTGCGGATCGCGCCCGCCGCCTGGAACGCGTCCACCAGGACGGCCGATACCAACCAATGGACCGCAGAACTGGAGAACGGCATCGCCGCCCAGTCGCGCGGCGCCCTGGTCTTCGCGTCGCCGTGGTCGCCTCCGGCGAGCATGAAGATCGTCAACGCCGATCGCACCAACCCGCTCTACAGCGGGCGCCTCGACCCCGCGAAGTATGCGGACTACGCACAGTACCTGAACGCCTACATCCGGTATGCCGCCACGCGCAACGTGAAGCTCTACGCCGTGTCGCTGCAGAACGAACCGGACTGGGACCCGAAGGACTACGAGTCCTGCCTGTGGAACGCCGACGAGATGACGGCCTGGGTCGGCGGCCACGGTGCGACGGCGGTCTCGGGCACCACGACCAAGCTGATGGCGCCGGAGTCCTTCTACTACTCGCAGGCCACCACCGACACGCTGCTGGCAGACGCCAAGGCCGCCAGCAACCTCTCGATCGTCGGCGGGCACCTCTACGGCGGCACGCCGAACTACTCCAGCGCGGCCGGCAAGCTCGGAAAAGAGGTCTGGATGACGGAGCACTTCCTGGATTCCGTCAACAAGTCCGACGCCAAGGCGTCATGGCCGACCAGCATCGATGACGCCATCGCCATGGCCAAGGAAATCCACGACGGCCTGACGCTGTCGCAGTACAACGCGTACGTCCATTGGTGGCTCGTCAACTCCAACGACTCGACACCGACCGGCCTGATCGGCACGAACAACAAGCCGACCTATTTCGGCATCGGCCTGAAGCATTTCTCGTACTTCATTCGTCCGGGCTACGTCCGTTACGACGCGACATCGCTGCCGCAAAAGGGCGTCCGCGTCTCGGCGTTCGGAACACCCGCCGGCACGGCCGACAACAAGGCCGTGGTCGTGCTCGTGAACGAGAACGCGACCGACGTCACCCTGACGACGTCGATCGCCCCCGCGGGTCGATCGCTGACCAGCCTGACGCCGTACCGCACCACCGGGACCGCCACGTTCGAGCGACAGCCCGCGATCGGCGTCAGCGCGAACGCGTTCTCCATTTCGCTGCCGGCCAAGAGCATCACGACCTTGGTCAACTGAGAAAGTCGATCGACGCGCCATCGCGCCGTCGCCGGCCGCCGGCAGCCGCCGGTGGCCGCCACCCGATCCGTTCAACACATCAAGGGAGACGAACAGTGAGCACCTCACGCATCTTCACGGCCATGAGCCGCGCCATGATCTGCACCACGGCAACCCTCGGTTTGCTGGGTTCGGCCGGCCTGGCGCACGCGCAGCTGGCCGTCGGCAAGCCCAAGTTCCTGGGCAACATCATTGCCGGCAACCCGCCCGGCAACTTCAGCGCCTACTGGAACCAGGTCTCGCCGGAGAACGCCGGGAAATGGGGCTCGGTCGAACCGGTGCGCGGCCAGATGAACTGGGGCCCGCTCGACGCGGCCTACAACTACGCGCGGTCCAATGGCTTCCCGTTCAAGCAGCACACCTTCGTGTGGGGTTCGCAGGAGCCGAACTGGATCGGCGGCCTGAGCGCTGCGCAGCAGGCCGCCGAGGTCGAGGACTTCATCCGCCAGTACTGCCAGCGCTACCCGCAGACGCAGTACATCGACGTGGTCAACGAGCCGCTGCATCAACCGGCCAGCTACCGCGCAGCCCTGGGCGGCGCCGGCGCCACCGGCTGGGACTGGATCGTCTGGTCGTTCCAGAAGGCCCGCCAGCACTGCCCCAACGCCAAGCTCCTCATCAACGAGTACGGCCTCGTCGGCAACCCCGACGAGCTGAACCGCTACAAGGGCATCGTCAACATCCTCAAGTCGCGCGGGTTGATCGACGGCGTGGGCACCCAGTCACACTACTTCAGCCTGGACGACGTGCCGGCTTCCTTGATCACGCAAAGCCTGGACTCGCTGGCCCAGACCGGCCTGCCGATCTACGTGTCCGAGCTGGACATGACCGGCGACGACGCCACGCAGCTGACACGCTATCAACAGAAGTTCCCGCTCATGTGGACGCATCCGGCCGTCGCGGGCGTCACGTTGTGGGGCTACCTCGAAGGCCAGACCTGGGTGGCCAACTCCCACCTCGTGCGCCGTGACGGCAGCGAGCGGCCCGCGCTGACCTGGCTCGCCAACTACGTGCGCAACAACAACCCCGGCGGCGGTGGCGGCACGCCCAGCAAGACCATCGTCGTGCGCGCACGCGGAACCTCGGGCCAGGAGCGCGTGACCCTGCGCATCGGCGGCACCGAAGTGAAGACCTGGACGCTCGGCCGGACCATGACCAACTACACGTTCACGACCAGCCTGTCGGGCGGCAGCACCGTGGAGTTCACCAACGATGCCGCCGGCCGCGACGTCCAGGTCGACTACCTGAGCGTGAACGGCAACGTGCGGCAGGCCGAGAACCAGACCTACAACACCGGCGTGTACCAGAACGGCCGGTGCGGGGGCGGCAGCGGCCGCAGCGAATGGCTGCACTGCAACGGCGCCATCGGATTCGGCGACCTGTAGGCCTTCCTCACCGCAAAAGGAGAACTGTCATGAAGAACACCATGAAGCTTCGCAAGGTGCTGTCGACGCTGGCCGCCCTCGTGCTGTCGGCGGGCACGCTGGTGGCAACCGCCCCGGCACAGGCCGCCGTCACGGTCGACGGCAACGCCTGGTACGTCGTCGTCAACGCCAACAGCGGCAAGGCGCTCGACCTCTACAACTGGATGACCGGCGACGGCGCCGAGTTCCGCCAGTGGAGCCGGCATGACGGCACCAACCAGCAGTTCCAGCTCATCAGTTCCGGCAACGGCTACTACCGGCTCAGGAACAGGCACTCGGGCAAGGTCGTCGACGTGTGGAACTTCTCGACGGCCGACGGGGCTGCCGTGAACCAGTACACCGACCACGACGGCACGAACCAGCAGTGGCAGCTGGTCGGCTCCGACAACAACGCGGTGCGCTTCATCAATCGCAATTCGGGCAAGGCGCTCGAAGTCGCCGGCGCATCCACCGCCGACGGTGGCGACGTCACCCAGTACACCGACTACAGCGGCCGCAACCAGACCTGGGCGCTCGTGCCCGTCGGCGGAGGCGGCAACGTGGTGCTGCCGTCCAGCTTCCGCTGGACCTCGAGCGCTGCGTTGATGGTGGCCAAGCCTGCCGCGCAGTTCCCGGAAGTGGCGATCAAGGACCCGTCGGTCGTCTACTACAACGGCCTGTGGCACGTCTTCTCGACCCAGGCCAAGGGCAACGGGTGGGGCCTGGAGTACCGCTCCTTCACGGATTGGTCGAACGCCGGCGCAGCGACGCCCTACTTCCTCGACGCCACCGCCATCGGCGCCGGGTACAGGGCAGCACCGTTCGTGTTCTTCCATGCGCCATCGCGGTTGTGGTACCTGGTGTTCCAGAACGGCAACGCCGCCTACTCGACCAACCCCGACATCGGCAACCCGGGTGGGTGGAGCGCGCTGAAAACCTTCTACGGCAGCGTCCCGCCGATCGTCCAGCAGAACACCGCCGGTGGTGGCAACTGGCTGGACTTTGCCGTGGCCTGCGACGCAGCCAACTGCCACCTGTTCTCCGCCGGCGACAACGGGCAGATCTACCGTTCCCAGACCACGCTCGCGAACTTCCCCAACGGCTTCGGCAACACGGTGATTGCGCTGCAGGACGCCGATCGCAACAAGGTCTTCGAAGCACCCCAGGTGTACAAGGTCCGCGAGACCGGACAGTACCTGCTCATCGTCGAGGCCATCGGAAGCAGCGGCCGGTACTTCCGCTCCTGGACCGCGAGCAGCCTGGGCGGCACGTGGACGCCGCTGGCCGCGACCGAGTCCAGCCCGTTTGCCGGCGACGCCAACGTGAGCTTCCCGACCGGCAAGTGGAGCCAGGGCATCAGCCACGGAGAGATGCTGCGCACCGGGTATGACCAGAATGTCGAGATCAGTGCCTGCAACATGCGCTTTCTCTACCAGGGGCTGGCGCCTGGGGCGAGCGGCGACTACGGCAGGTTGCCGTACCGGCTCGGCGTGCTCACGCAGACCAACTCGCCCTGCTGAGGGACCCCGCGCAACCCCGTGAATTGCTCACGGGGTTCATGCCGGCGAACCTTTGATCATGGTTCGATCATGCATTGGATTCGAAGGCTGCCCACACTGTCGGCGTGATGACACGATGGGGGCGCGATCGATGGTTCCACTTGAATTCCCCAGGGTGGCGCGGGCGGGGTTGCTGAGGCCGTTTCTCTTCATGGCGCGCATCCTCTTCGGCGACTTGAAACTGGAACGCGACGGACGGGACTTTCACATCCGCATCGCGGCGACCTCGCCCGACGCCGAACCGCAGGCGCGGAGCGAACAGGCGATCGCCGAAGCGGCACCGTTGCGGGCCGCGCTCAAGGAGCTGCTCGATCCGCACCCCCAGGCCCGCAAGGTGCTGCGCCACCTGCGGTACGTCGAGCGTGCGCTGGCCACCCAAGGCCTGGCCGCGATGGCCGCGATGCCTGTCGATGTCCTGGCGGTTGCGCTGAGGCAGCTGGATTCGATCGTCTCCAACGGGTCGAACCGTCAGCTCGCAGAGCTGCGTTCGAAGATGGCCGTCGCCGTGCTGGCCCAACCGGAAGATCCGCTCTACGGCGAGAACGGCGGTCGGCTGTCCGACTTCGCGACGGAATCCCGGCTGATGGTCGGAGACGCTTCGCATTCGGTGTTCATGGAACTCGAACGGCAGTACGAGGCCTTGCTTCCACCGGAGGCGATCCGTGCTTCGCTCGATGCGACAAGGAAAGCTGCTTGACCGCGACCCGCTGCGCCTGCTCGGCCAGGACGCGTGCACGCGGCGTTCAACGGTCGCTGCAGGACTTCCGCGGGTACTCGATGGCACAGGCCGAAGCTCAGTCGAATGGCATGGGCGGGCCGCACTTGCGTTGACGCAACAGGATCTTCACGATGAGCATGCCAAGCCAACACCCCAAGCGCATCACTGCGACGAGCGCACTGCTGTGCGCCCTGGTGTTGTCCGCCTGCGGGGGCGGCAATGGCTCGGGCACCGCTGCAGCGCCGGTTGGGTCAGCGCCTGCGCCTGCGCCCGCGCCCGCACCTGCGTCGTCAATCACCGCAGACCTGGGTGTGCCCAATCGCCTCCTCGTCGGCCTGGGCGCCGGCAACGCGGTCGCGGACATGAAGAGCCAGCAGATTCAGCCGGACATCATCGACACGTATCTTGTCGGGGTGGGAGCCGGTTCATGGCCGCATTGGAACGACCCCGATGGGGCCTACGTCACCTATGTCTCGGCGAACGTCAGGGCCAACGGCGCCGTGCCGATGTTCACGCTCTACCAGATGGCCTCCAACGGAGACGGGAACATCAGCGGCATCAACGACGCGACGTTCATGGGCAACTACTGGGCACAAGCCAGGTTGATGTACCAGAAGATCGGCGCGACGGACCAGCCCACGCTGGTCAACCTCGAACCGGATTTCTGGGGCTACGTCCTGGCAACCGCACCCGGCGGCGACCCTGCAAGGATGCCGGCACGCGTGAGCATGGTGGCGGAATGCGCGAACCAGCCGGATACCGCTGCGGGGATCGCGGGATGCCTGTTGAAGCTCGGGCGGACCTACGCGCCCAGGGCGAAGATCGGGTTTCCGCCATCCTTCTTCGGAAGCGATGCCACCACCGTTGGCACCTTCATGGCGAAACTTGGCGCAGACAAGGCCGACTTCATCGTGGGGCAGACGAGCGATCGCGATGCCGGTTGCTTCGAAGTCGCATCGCCGGTGGCCGAGTGCGCGGGCCGCGGCAACGGGCCGTTCTACTGGGACGAAGACAACGCAGCGACACCCAACTACAACCAAAGCCTTGCCGACTGGGGCACTGTACGAGGCCTGCTCGGCAATCTGCCCATCCTGTTCTGGCAGACGCCGATGGGCGTGCCCTCTGCAACGCCCGGCGGCACGCCCGGCCACTACCGGGACAACCATGTCCACTACATGCTCACCCACCCGACGCAGTTCACCGCCGGCGGTGTGTTTGCGATCGTGTTCAGCGGAGGCGGCAGCACCTCGGCGAACATCACGACCGATGGCGGACAGTTCGCGCGGCTGTTCCAGGCCTACTTGAAGAACCCGGCTGCGTTTCCTCGCTGAGGCGTTGCAAGGCGCCGCTCTGCGATCGCGGCTCGTTCCTTGGCTGCGCTGCGGCTGCGCCGGAAGTACGAGGTGCCTGGCAAGCAACGCCAGGTCCTTGATCGCTTTGGCAGGATTGGCAGGCCGTGTTGGGCCGCAACACTTGAGCGCCAGCGGCAACCGCGGAAACACAAGGTTCACCGAGCGGCTGCAAGATCGCCGGATGAATGCACCGTCCGCGTTCGTGCGTCACTGGATCCGCGGCCTGTTGCTGGGCATGGCGGCGGCAAGCTTGCACCCGCTTTGCGCAGCAGCCAGTGACGCGACCCGCTGCGAGGCCGGGGCTTCGCCGAGCTGCTTTTTCTCCATCACCCCCGCGTCTCTCGGCGGTACGTTCCACTACTACGCATCGCTTCAACCAAGTAAAGGCACACCCACCTCGGCGATCGTCGCGATGCATGGGCACCCGCGCGACGCCAACAAGACCTTCGATGCAACCCTGCTGGCTGTCAAGCTGGCCGAGCGCTTGCCCTCGACGCTGGTCATCGCCCCGTTGTTCCAGGTCGATGAAGCCCGCGCCGCCAAGTGCCGCAATCCCGGCGTGCCCATGGCCGAAGCCGAGGACTTGACCTGGACCTGCAGCTCCTGGATGGAAGGCGAGCGGGCAACCAATGGGGCGCATCCGTCCTCTTTCGCTGCGTTGGATGCGCTGCTCGCCGAGCTGGTCCGTCAATGGCCGAGCCTGCGGATCGTCACAGTCGCAGGCTTCTCCGCCGGGGGCCAGATGGTGCAGCACTACATCGGCTTCGAAGCGGCGGCTCTTCCGACCAGGGTGGCGCTGCGCTTCGTCGTTGCCGATCCCGGCAGCTGGCTGTATTTCGACTCTGCCGAGGCATGGCCGGCACCGCAGGCACCGGCCGAGGACTGCCCGACGCTGCGGCGCTGGAAGTACGGTGTCGAGGAAATGCCCGTGACCCTGGGCCGAAGCGCCGCCGAAGCCCGTACGCGCTATGCATCCGCCGACATCAGCTACCTCGAAGGAGAGCTCGACGCCGGTGCCGGCTCGCATACCGCCTACGGTGCCCTCGACAAGAGCTGCGCCGCCATGGCGCAAGGCCCGTACCGTCTGCAGCGCGGCCAAGCCTATGCCGAGTATGACCGCCAGCGTCTCGCGCCAACCCTCCAGCGTCGCATCGTCGTTGTGCCTGGCTGCGCCCACGACGTCTCCTGCGTTTTTCCGTCCCCTGCCGCTCGGGCAGCGCTCCTCGGCCCGGCACGTTGACGCCCGCCGGCACGGACTTTTCGTGCAAATTCGACGACGAATTTCACTGACGACCGTTGATATCCCGGCGCAGGACTCCTTGGTCGATCGGTTTGACCTCCGGAGTACGAGTTGAGCCATGCGTCAACGAAGGTCGTTGATCAGCATCCACACGCCCCAGCTGGCGGAAAGCAGCCCACCCACAGCCAACAGGATGCTGCGCCGGAGCAAGCGCCGGGACAGTTTCGGAACCAGGACGATCCATTCGGGGTCGCCGGGGTGTACCAGAGCGGATCTTTGCATCCCGCGCGGAAAGCTCTCCACCAGCATGCGCTCGACTTCATCTTCCGGTGCGCCGGTGCGGTGGTCGCCTCGAAGCAGGCCGAAGCCCCGCACCTCCCTGCGTTCGTCTTCACGCCAGAGGATCAATTCAGGCGCCACATCGGTGCGGAGCGTCGCATCGACGATTTCGCCGCGCTTGCGCAGTGCGGATCCTCGAACAATCACATCGACCTTCTGCCATCTGCGCGCACGCCATGGGAGCAGCCACCACGTGGCGCCGCGCCAGAACATGACGAGGCCAATGGAAAAGAACGCGACCCAGACGTTGCTGCCCAGTTTGGACGTGATCCCCAGCAGGAGGAACAGGATCACGAGCGCTCCGATCGCGCGGCCCAGGGCACCGATCAAGGCCACACACCCCTCATCTCACGGAAAGGCCGAAGACCTCCCGCACTGCCTTGATGGCGGCGAGGGGATCGCTCGTCCCGTCGAGCACTTCTCGAAAGAGCTTGCGCGGGCTTGACGTCATGAACAGCAGCCTACCGGAAAACCGACATCGGCGACCGGCCGCTTCTGGCCGACACCAGGCGCCAGGGTGTCGTCAGACTCCGGCCGGTGCGATCAACAATCCGACCGCTCGACAACGACCTCGCTGATCTGGACCACCGGCGCGATGTCGGTGTAGTTTGCTATGTCGCCCCGGATCTCGGCGCGGTGCTCTTGCGAGGCGGCCAGGTAGCCTTCGGCCGAGTCACAGATGAACGCGCACATCGCCACGAAGGCTGGCGGCGAACCGGGCTCCCTACCAGCCATGCCTTTTTCGACGGTGTAGTAGGCGCAGGCACTGCCCAGCCTGGCCTTGACCATCGGCATGTGCCGTTCGCGGTAGTAGACGTGGTCGAAGCGTGCGCCTTCGGCGTACGGGTACATCACAGTGACTTTGATCATGCGGTCCTCTTTGCCATCATTGGCGTCGTTGCCCAGGGATTCTCGTTGCATCAGGGCTTGCGCCGTCGCCCACACTCCGCATCGAGAATGTTCCTCGCTTGGGGGGCAGCCTCCGCAGATATCGGTAGGTGACGTACAGGACGAGCAAAGCTGCACAGACCACGAGCAGCAGGACTCCAGCACTTCGAGTAGACAGGCACTGGCCGACCCGACCTCGAACACCAGGCCGCGCTGGCGCAGCTCAGTCATGGTGGCCAGCGCAAGCCCCCAGGCCGCTCCTCCGTGGGTTCCAGCCCCAGCTTTTCGGCATGCCACCGGCGGGCGCGAGCCAAGTCCTTCGTGGGAATGCGGGCTTCGATGCGGGCATGTTTGAGCATGGGGGTCACCTCAGGAAGGCCAGGATGCGCTGCCACGTCAGCTCGGCGGCGTGGGCATCATGCTCGGGCCGCGAGGCGTCGGTGTAGAAGTGGCCCACGCCGGGGTAGGTGAACACCTCGGCGGCAACGCCCGCCTCGGTGGCCGATGCCAGCAGCGCGGCGATCTCGGTCGCTGGCGCGAAGTCATCGGCTTCGCCCGCGTGCACCTGCAGCTGCAGGCCCGGCTGGGCGTTGGCGGGCAGAGCGGCAAGCGCGTGGAGGAGCACCACGGCGGCGGCCTGCGGCCGCTCGGGCCACAGCGTGCCGATGACACCCACTCCCATGGAGACGCCTATCAGCACCGCGTCGGCCGGCAGGGCGTGCACAGCGTAGCGGGCGCGCCGCGTGATGCCAGACCAGCCCACGGCGTTCATCAGCGCGTACCCCTCGTCCATGGTGGCGGCCGTGCGCCCGTTGTAGAGGTCGGGCGTGGTGACTTGGTGGCCTGCCTGGCGCAGGCGCTCGGCGGCGAGGCGCTCCACGGGGCGCAAGCCGAGCATGGAATGAAACAGAGCGACGTACGCCACCGTTCAGCCGCCGCTACACGACTCTGCGTTGACGAACTCCACCCGCAGCTTGCCGTTCACCGCATTCACGCCGCGGACGGCCCGCTTGGCGAAATCGCCCCCGACCGACCGCGTGCCGCGTCATTCAAGCGATCCAGTGGACGCGGGTCGAATTCGCGGCGCCGGGCAGCGGTAGCGATTCCGCTTCGGCTGTGACCGCATCGCGCTCTGCGGACGACATCCGTTGCCACGGTTGGACCGTGATGTCGCGGCCCGCGCGGCGCCAGGTGCCGACAAGTTCGCCGTCGAGCATGACGGCGCCGGGCCAAACGCGGGAAGTCCACAGCGCAGCGCGACGGTTCGCCGCGGGAACCAGCATCTCGCGATCCGCGCCCTGGAGGAGGAAGTACGCGTCCCCGCTCGGCAGGAGCCGCACGCCTTCAACCGGCTCGGCGACCGTCCGAAACAATGCTTCCTGATCAGCGAGGATCCATGCGTCGCCCAGCGGCGTCCGGACGGGGATCAGGGTTGGCGCGAGTGCCTTGTGCGCCGCAACTGCGGCGGCTTTCGCGATCCCGGCCCAGGCGGCGAAGCCCTCGGCCGTGGAGGGCCCAAAGACATGCAGGTGCCGGCGTGCAAGCTCAAGTCGTGCCTGCGCCGGGTCAACCGCCGGCCGCTCGACAGTCCGGACGATCGGCCGTTGGGCACCGTCCCAGCGAATCAGGACGGTACCCGTCGCTGCTGCATAGCGCAGCGAGTTGGGAGCGACGTCCATCCCTCGTCCTGCCTCGCTGTAAGGCATCGCCCGCCCGTCAAGCCACTGGTGCAGGCGGGCGGCAAGATCCTCGGCCCTGCGCCGCTGCGCACCGCCGGCCGCAAGCCTGCCGAGCGAGAAGACGGCTCGATCTTCAGCGGCCACCGTGTACGCGCTGAACCGGGGGCCCCAGAGCTGAACAAGGCTCGAATCCGACCAGGCTTCGGGCGTCGTGCCTGTGACCCGGGCATGCAACGAGAGGACGGCTGCTCGGGGCATGCTGTCCTGAAGGCCGGCCAACGCCGCGCGCCGCACCGATGCCGCGCCAGGTGGCATCCGCCTGACCAGTCCATTGGCATCTCGACGATGGGCCAGGATCTGCTGCCGTGATAGCTCAAGAGGCCGCTGTCTGTGCATGCCTGCCATTGTCCTCCGCGATCGTCCCTTGCCGGGTCGGCGTGAAGTGTCACGGCGTGACGGGCCCGGATCAGTCGCACCTGTAGCGGAACGATCCGTCGAGGGCGAGTGGCAGCACCAGCGTGCGGATGCCGGCGGCCTTCGAGGCGGTGCACAGCTTGTCGCGCGCACCGTCGGTGTTGTTCGCGTAGTTGGCCTTGTACTCGGCGTTGAAGACGGGTTTGCCGATCGAAATGAAGACCGAGTAACCCCCGCACTCCGTGTACTCGTTGCATTGCTCGTTGACGGCAAAGTCGAACGAGGGCTCGAGTGCGCCGAGCTGGCCGACGTCGTTCTTCAAGCCGATCGCCAGGCCGCGGGCATGCGCAGTGGTGGCGAGGTAGCGGTTGTAGTCGAGCTGGTCTTGCGCGGTCAGCGGAAAGCCGGTGGCGTTGCTGTAGCCGTCGACGTTGTCGGGCTCGACGCCATCGCAGCCCTTGGACACGGCCAGGTCGAGGCGTGCGGCCATGATCGATCGCACGTTGGTCGAGCGGGTGTCCAGCCACTTTTCGCCGGCCCAGCCATCGAGCGTCTGGCCCATGTCGGCCGCAGCGAACTTCGAGTAGTCGGGACGCCAGTCCTCCGAACTGCCCGCAGAAAAATAGCAGACCACCCTCCGGCCGGCCGCTTTCAGCTGGGCGATCGTTGCAGCGCTGGTGTCGACCAGGTCGATGTCGTAGACCGTGGCGTCGTAGGAGGTGTTCAGCGTGCCGGTCAACTGCCATTGCCACGTGGCCGCGGCGGCGGGCTTCCACCAGTCGCCAGCGGAGGGAGCGGGTGCGGGTGCGGGTGCCGTGCCCGTCGGAGGCGGACTGCCGGCCGGACTGGATTCGCCATCACTGCCGCCTCCGCAGGCCGAGAGTGCCAGCGCGGCACCAAACAAGACGGCCAGGGCGGTGAGCGTGCCGGCGCTGCTGTCTTTCTGAGTCATGGGTTGCTTTGTGGTCATGGGCGAATGTGTGGCGTCACGCGCAGTTGCTGTTGTTCGATGGAGTCCATCCGGTGCAAAAGGCGTTCCAGGAATCAGGCGCGGATGCGCGCCGGGCGTCCAGCCCAGCCGCTGGCGCGTGAGCGCACTGGATGCAGGGTTGTCCAAGCCCGCGAAGTGCCCCATGGCGCCGAAGTGCGCGACGGCCTCGTTCTTCGAAAGCGAAACGACCGGCACCTTGAGGCCGTGGCCGATGGACGGCCGACCAGCGGTTGGCGCCCTCGCCGACCCATGCCGAGACGCCCTTCTGGCGCACGACCGCGATCAGGTAGCTGACCAAGCCGGCCCTGTCGCGGTCGTGCACCTGCGGCAGGCGGATCGCCGTCGCACGCACGCCGCGCGCTGCCTGCGCGAGGCCCGCCTGTTCGGACCTGCGTGGCACCAGGTAGTCGGGCGCATCCTCTTCAGTGCTGGCGCGGCCTGGCACAGCCGGAATGCCCGCAGTGACGACCAGGGGCTTGCCGCTGCCCGCGAGCACCTCACCCAGGGTCTCGATGGCGACTTGGTCGATCTCGCAATTGCGCGCGAACTGCGTGAAATCGTGAATGAAGCCGGCGTGCACGCCCCCATCGGCCAGGTCTGCGCCACGACGCAGGGCGTCCAGATCCGCGAGGCCGGACAGTAGGCCCCGCTGTCCGCCCAGGCCTGGATCAGATCGCCAAAGGCCTTCTGCGTGCCCGGCGCCGGGGTGCGACCGGTGCCGGGTGCCCAGGCCCAACCGACCAGTTCATCGTGTGCCATGTGCTCGACCATCTGGACCATCGTCTTGCCGCCGTTGCGCGAACCGTCCTTCAGCTGATGGCAGATTTCGCCGAGGGTGCGGCCGTTCCAGGCCCTCTCGATCGGCGCCAGGTGCCAGTTCTCGTTGCCCGGCACGCTGGCAATCTGCTTGGCGTCGAAGTTCTGCGCGCCGTGGCAGGTGGTGCAGCGCATCGCTGCGGCGCCGAAACCATCCTTGCCACGCACGACCAGTGGCTGATGCAGCTGCATGCCATCGCCCTGCAGCGGGCGGTCGCCGCTGGGGTGGCAGTTCAGGCGGCGCGGGTGCTGGATCACTTTGCCAGCTTCGGCAAACACGGCCAGCGAACTGCTGCTCGGCGGCTGGATGCGTTCTTTGGCTACGCGGCGGCTACGCCGGAAGATCGAGGCTCCTGGCCAACTGCGCCAAGTCCTTGATCGCATTGGTAGGCCGTGTTGGACTTGAACCAACGACCAAAGGATTATGAGTCCTCTGCTCTGACCAACTGAGCTAACGGCCCCCGGGGAAGAGCGCGATTGTAGGTGCGCGGCCCCGCGCGCCGGCGCGTCCGAACGGACCCGGGCGCTACTTCTGGCTCAGCGCATTGCTCACCAGCCGCGACGTGATGTCGACGATCTGGATCATCCGGTCGTACGCCATCCGCGTCGGCCCGATCACGCCCAGCGTGCCCACCACCTGCCCGTTCACCTCGTACGGCGCCGACACCACCGACAGCTCCTCGAACGGCACCACCATGCTCTCGCCGCCGATGTAGATGCGCACGCCCTCGGCGCGGCTGCTCACGTCCAGCAGCCGCATCAGCTGCGTC